>Ga0208851_1000220_pt1 | contig 26058 bp, 19 predicted proteins | sample NGESurshal092012_FD_184481 | JGI IMG/M metagenome (GOLD analysis project Ga0208851, IMG submission 184481) | Arctic peat soil microbial communities from Barrow, Alaska - NGEE Surface sample 415-2 shallow-092012 (SPAdes) | ecosystem: Environmental > Terrestrial > Soil > Wetlands > Peat ... | reverse complement strand
GAGGTGGTGTTCGTGTCCGCCCGCGACCGCGCCACCGGGGCGCTGCTCGGCACCGGGCGGGCGAGCGCGACCGGATCGGCCGCGGGCCGCTGGGCGGGCGTCACGAGCCTCCTGACCGCGCCCCCGGCACGACGACGGGGCGTGGCCCGCGCCGTGATGGCCGAGCTCGCGGCGTGGGCGGAGGAGAACCGCTGCCCGCGCACCTACCTGCAGGTGCTCGAGGCCAACGAGGCGGCGCACGGCCTCTACGACGCGCTCGGGTTCCACGTGCATCACGCCTACGAGTACCGCGCACCCGTGCGGGTCGCGGTGCCGGTCTCGGCGACGGCCGCGCCGCCGTGACACGCCGGGCGCCGTGACTCGCGATCGGGCCCGGGATCGCGCACTATCGGCACTGTGAGTGCTGGGTCGCGCGAGCGCTTCGCCGAGGTGGTCCGGGCCGGCGGTGCCGCCGGCGACCCGGACGACGTCCGGCTCGACCTCGCGCTGCTCCTGCTCTCCGCCGAGGCGATGCCCGACGACGAGGTCGCCGGTGACAGGCTCGACGCTCTCCTCGCCCGTGGCCTCGGCGAGCTCGACGCGCTCGCCGCGGACGTGCCGCAGGACGGCCGGGACGACCTCCGGCTGCGCACCGTGCTCGGCGGTTTCGCGGGCACGTCGTCGGACTACGCGCACCTCGAGTCGAGCCTGCTGCCCGACGTCCTGCGCCGCCGGCGCGGCCTGCCGATCCTGCTGTCGACGGTGTGGACCGAGGTCGCCCGCCGCGCCGGGGTCCCGGCGTACGGCGTCGGCATCCCCGGGCACTTCGTCGTCGGTGTCGGCGACCCGGACGGCACCCGCGTGCTCGTGGACCCCTTCACCGGCGGGCGGCTGCTGCCCTACGACCGGGCCCGGGACATCGCCGCGGAGACCGGTCGGTCGCTGCGTCCCGAGCACCTGCGTCCGCACGATCCCATCGACACCATCGACCGTGTGCTTGGCAACATCCGTGGTTGGGCCTCGACGCCCGAGCGCGCGCGGCACCGGGTATGGGCGGCCGAGCTCGGGCTGGTGCTCCCCCGTCACGACCTCGGCCTGCGCCGGGAGTACGGCGAGGCGCTCATCGCGGTCGGGCGCTACGTGGAGGCCTCGCGCGTGCTCGAGGAGTACGCCGAGACGGTGGCCGGCCCGATGCCGCTCGAGGCCGAGCACGCGCGCCGGATCGCCCGCCAGGCGCGGGCGCGGCTGAACTGAGCGTCGGGCGGCCGTCTTGCCATTGGGCACGATCTGTCCCGATCCTCGGGACTGCTCCATCATCGGAGCATGACCCAGGACACCCCGGGCGCCGGTGGCTGGGACGCGGCCGGCTACGACGCGTCCTTCTCCTTCGTCACCGCCTACGGCGCCCCGCTCCTCGACCTGCTCGACGCCCGGCCCGGGGAGCGCGTCCTCGACGTGGGGTGCGGCACCGGCCATCAGGCGGCCGCCCTGGCCGAGCGGGGAGTCGAGGTGGTCGGGGTCGACTCGGACGCCGCCATGCTCGATCTCGCGCGCACGCAGCACCCGGGTCTCGTCGTGGCCCAGGTCGACGCCCAGGACGGCGTCGCCCTCATGGCCGCCGTCGGAGCCGGGTCGTTCGACGCGGTCCTGTCCAACGCGGCGTTGCACTGGATGACGCGCCAGGACGACGTCGTCGCTGCGCTGGGCGCCGTGCTGCGCCCCGGCGGACGCCTCGTCGTCGAGATGGGTGGCGCGGGCAACGTCGCGCGGATCACCGCCGCGCTGCGGGCGGCACGCGCCGAGGTCGGGCTCGACCCCGACCTGCCGACGTCGTGGACCTTCCCCTCGCCCGGCGAGCAGGCCGCTCGCCTCGAGCGACACGGGTTCGTCGTCCGCCTCGTCCAGCTCTACGACCGCACGACGCCGCTGGAGCCCGGAAGCACGGCCGCGGACTGGGCGCGCATGTTCGGTGCCGCTCTCGTCGACGACGTCCCCCGCACGTCGCGGTTGTCCTTCGACCACGCGGTCGACGCGCACGCGCGCGACCTCGGACTCGACCGCCGGCCCGACGGTGAACCAGGGTGGTGGATCGACTACGTCCGGCTGCGCTTCCTCGCCGCACGACGATGACCTGAGGGCACCGTCAGGCGCTGGCGCCCACGAGGTCGCCGCTGCCGACCGTGACGAGCTCCGGCAGGTGGACCGTCACCGTGGTGCCGCCCGTGGGGCTCGACTCCACGTCGAGCCGCCCGCCGTGCGCGGCCACGATGGCGGCGACGATGGACAGCCCGAGGCCGCTGCCACCGCCGTGCCTGCGGGTCCGCGAGGGGTCGCCCCGGAAGAAGCGCTCGGTGGCGTGCGCCGCGTCCTCGGCGGACATCCCGGGGCCGTGGTCGCGCACGACCAGGACCGCGCCGTCGGTGTCGGTCGAGGCGGTCACCTCGACCGGAGAGCCCTCGGCCGTGTGGACCCGCGCGTTGGCGAGCAGGTTGTCGACGACCTGGCGCAGCCGCGCGGCGTCGCCGACGACCACCAGCGACTCGGGCACCGTGACTGTGACGACCCGGTCGGGCGCCGCCACCTGCAGCGCCGCCGCAGCGGCGTCGACGATCTCGACGACGTCGACCGTGCGACGGTCCAGGGGGCGCTGCTGGTCCAGGCGCGCGAGCAGCAGCAGGTCGTCGACGAGCACGCCCATCCGCACCGCCTCCGCCTCGATGCGGGTGACGGCCGCGCGGCGCTGCTCCTCGTCGGTGATCGCACCCGAGCGCGAGAGCTCGGCGTAGCCGCGGATCGAGGTGAGCGGCGTGCGCAGCTCGTGGCTGGCGTCCGCGACGAAGCGGCGCAGCCGGTCCTCGCTCTCCTCGCGCTCGTGGAACGCCGTCTCGATCTGGCCCAGCATCCCGTTGAGCGACGCCGACAGCCGGCCGATCTCGGTGCCCTCGGGCATGTCCGGGACGCGCTGGGAGAGGTCGCCCGCGGCGATGTGCTCAGCGGTCTGCTCGACCTGCTCGAGGGGACGCAGACCGAGGCGGATGACGATCCCGGAGAGCAGGCCGACGAGGCCGAGGGTCAGCGCGCCGACCGCGAGGGCCGCGAGGGCCGCGCGCTGGACCGTGGCGTCGATGGACTCCGTCGAGATCGCCACGACGACGCTGCCCGACCCGTCGGCGAGCGGGGTGGCCACCGCGCGGTAGTGGTAGCCGGAGTCGTCCACGCCGCTGACGTCGAACGGGGCCCCGTTCGTCGCCACGACCGCGGCGAGGGTGAGTCCCGCGACGTCGGGGGTCGGGGCGGTCGAGACCTGCGAGCCGCGCACCTGGTCCTCGACCACGCCCGAGGCCGACAGCCGGGTGACGACGAACGGGCTCGGCAGCACACGACCCTGGCCCGGTGCCGGGCCGGTCCCGGACGCAGGCGGCTGCGGGAGGGCGCCGTCGGCGAAGCGCTGGGAGCCCGCGAGCTGGTGATCGACCTGACCGACCAGGTAGTTGCGCAGCAGCAGCGTCCCGACGGTCGCGGAGACGGCGAGACCCAGGGCCGTGAGCAGCAGGACGCCGACCGCCAGTCGGGTGCGCAGCGAGGCGCCGCGGTTCATGCCGCGGACCCCGTCGGGCTGCGCAGCGAGTAGCCGACACCGCGGACGGTGCGGATCAGCGAGACGTCGAAGGGCGCGTCGACCTTGCGCCTCAGGTAGGAGATGTAGGACTCCACGACCGCTCCGTCGCCGCCGAAGTCGTAGTGCCACACGTGGTCGAGGATCTGCGCCTTGGAGACCACCCGGCCGGAGTTGAGCATGAGGTAGCGCATGAGCGAGAACTCGGTCGGGGTGAGGTCGATCGCAACCCCGGCCCGGCTCACCTCGTGGGCGTCCTCGTCGAGCACGAGGTCGTCGTAGCGCAGCAGCCCGTCGTCCGCCGGCAGCGTCGACGCCCGACGCCGCAGCAGCGCTCGGACCCGGGCGACGACCTCCTCGAGGCTGAAGGGCTTCGTGACGTAGTCGTCGCCGCCGATGGTCAGGCCGGCAACCTTGTCCTCGACGGCGTCGCGCGCGGTGAGGAAGAGCACCGGCGTCTCCCGGCCGTCGGCCCGCATCCGTCGGGTGACCTCGAAGCCGTCGACGCCAGGCATCATCACGTCGAGGACGAGCAGGTCGGGCTTCCACTCGCGCACCGAGGTGAGGGCCTCGAGGCCGGAGCCGGCGGTGCGGACGTCGAAGCCCACGAAGCGCAGCCCGGTCGAGAGCAGGTCGGCGATGTAGGGCTCGTCGTCGACGACGAGCACACGAGCCTCGGACGCGGATCGGTCGGTCATGCCCTCAGTGGAGCGCGCGTTCCTGTGAACTTCCTGGGAGGCACCTGACAGCCGGCGACGGACCGGTTCAGGACGTCGTGGGCGAGGGGCTCGGCTTGGCGGGCTTGGCGGAGGTGGCGGGCTTGGCCGAGGTGCTCGGCGGGGCAACCGCGCCGGTCGCGCCGGACGCGCCGGTGGCACCGGTGGCACCGCCGGTGACCGTCGCCGGGTCGGCGTGGCAGACCACCGACGGGCTCGGGCGGTAGTGGGTGGTGATCTTCTCGCGCTTGACCTCCTTGCCGCCCTTGACGAAGACGCGGAAGACGTCGATCGAGAAGCCCTCGCCGCCCGTCTGCGCGTGGCAGGTCGGGGTCGTGTCGTACTGGATCCCGCCGGCGGGCGTGACGTCGTAGCGCGGGCCCGAGACGGCCGTCACCGAGTCGTAGGCCTTCGTGCCCCACATCTGCACGGTGATCGACGTGTTCTTCATGATCGTCGTGATGAAGACGGCGTGCGGCGTGTCGTTCTTGAAGCTCATGTCGAACGAGCCCCACGCGACCGTGGCCTCGAGGCCCGCGCGGTAGCGCGAGATCCAGATCGAGTGGGCCTGGGTGGAGATGCGCCGCAGCCCGGCGTAGAAGGCCGCGGTCCAGGTGGCCGTCGCCGAGGTGGAGACGCCGCCGCCGAGGTCCTCCTTGAAGACTCCACCGGGTCCGATCACGAAGCCCTTGGTGTAGCCGTTGGCCGTGGTCCGCTCGCCGAGGGTCTTGTTGAGCGAGAAGGTCTGACCGGGCAGCAGCAGCGTCCCGTTGATGGAGCGGGCGGCCTGCCCGATGTTCTGCACCCGGTAGGCGGCGTAGGGGAAGTGCTGGGTGAACGAGGACATCAGCTCGGCGACGCCGAGGGCCTTGGCCTGCTCCGTGGTGAGCTTGGGGTCGATGGTGCCGATCTCCGCGTCGATGCTGCGCGTGCTGCCGTCGCCCGTGGTGAGCGCTGCGAGCACGTCCTTGGAGAGCAGGTCGGCGTTGACGCCCTTCCCGACCTTCGACGCGACGACGACGGGCCGGCCGCGCACGATCGTGAAGCCGGCGTCATTGCCCGGAGTCTCGACCGACGCGATGGTGGGCGCGATCGAGGAGCGCAGGACGTCGCCGTCGAGCGACGGCACGAGCTCGCCACCGTTGGCGGCGAAGTGCAGCGCCTCCCCCATCGTCGCGGCGGGGATGGTGGCCGTGAGGCCGTCGACCCGCACGGTGAACGGGCTCGAGACGGCGCTCTGCGCGATGACGAGCGCCTTGTGCGCGGCGTCGTCGGAGACGGTCGGCGCCGCCTCGACGACCGGCAGCGTGACCGGGTCGGACGAGACGAGGTAGGCGGCGGTGAGCGCCGATGCGGCAGCGGCCTGGTCGAGGACCTTGCCGGAGCTGCCGGGGTTGAGCGAGGCGGTGGTGCCCTTCACCTCGACCACCGGCTCGACCGCCGGGCTGTCGGAGTCGGCGGCGAGGGCCTTCACCGCCGCCGCCAGCTTGGCGTCGTCGACCGACACCACCGGGTCGAGGACCGGCCCGCCGGTGAACGAGCGGAGCAGGGTCACCGGGTTCCAGATGCGGCCGGCGAGCCCCTCGACGGTGGCGGTGGCGTCGAAGCCGAGACCGGCGTCCTTCGGCGCGACGGACACGTGGTCGGTGCCGATCTGGGCGTCGATCGCGGCCTGGGAGCGCGTCGCCAGGGCCGAGCGCAGGGTGCCGACCGCCTCGGCCTCGCTCTGCCCGCCGACGTCGACACCGAGCACCGTGGTGCCCCGTGGGAGCCCGTCGCCGGTCGTGGCCACGAGCCCGAGGTAGACCGCGGCGAGCGCGCCCACGAGCATCGCGCCCACGAGCAGGCCGCGACGTCGCGGCGGACGGCTCGCCTCGGCGAGGTCCTCGGCCAGCGAGGTCGGGGGGGTCGTCGTCACGGGAGGGTCCTCGGGCGCGCATGGCCCGCGGGGACGTGGCACGTCGTCGTGACTCGCCGGCCGCGGGCACGGACGGGGTGGGTCCAGGTTACGGGGGTCCGCGGCAGGGCGCGAAATCCGCGACGACCCTGGCGTGGCGGAGTTCCGCAGCGGCTCACGAACTCGTCTCGGGGCCCTCCACGAGACTGCGGTAGCGGCTGTGGAAGTAGATCAGCGGGTCACCGTCGGGTCGCGGTGTCCGCATCCCCAGCACCTCGCCCACCACGACGTCGTGGTCGCCGGCGGGGTGGACGGCCACCGTGCGGCACTCGAGCACCGCGAGCGCCCCGTCGAGCAGCAGGGATCCGGTGAGGTCCGACCGGGTCGTCGCCGTCGAGTCGAACTGCCCCACCAGCGGGCGGCCGCGGGTGGCGAACCAGCTCGCCCTGCCCCGCTGGCCCGCCTCCAGGACGCTGACCGCCCAGCGCTCCGCGTGGCTGATCGCCTCGTGGAAGCGCGAGTCGTTCTCCACGCAGACGAGGACGAGCGCCGGGTCGAGGGAGACCGACGCGAACGCGTTCGCGGTCATCGCGTGGTCGAAGCCGTCCTGCACGCAGGTGACGAGGACGACGCCCGTGGCGAAGCGCGACATCACCGCGCGGAACTCGTCCGCCGCGACCCGGACCTGCTCGGGCGCCGCATCCGTCATGCGGGTGACCCTACGTCCCGTCGGTCCCGATCACCCGCCGGGCTTCTGGCGCGCGAGCGGTCAGACCCGCGCGCCGGACAGTCGGGCGTGGTCGATCACGACCGCGGCCGGAGGTGCGACCAGCCGGAGGGTCGTCAGCGCCGACTCGCCGAACGCGTTGGCCGTGCCGCTGGACAGGGCGAGCAGGCCGAGCAGGCGACCGCCGGCCCGCAGGGGCATCGAGAGGAAGGTCGCCATGCCCGGGTTCTCCACGCCGTCCGGGTCGGCGGCGCCGAGGCGCCCCTGGGCGTCGGCCAGCATGGGCGAGAGCTCGGCCGTCTCGGTCGCACCACCGGTCGCCTGGTCGGTGGCCTCCGCGACGGCGTCGAGGAACTCGCGGTACTGACGGTCGGTGACCTCGCGGGCGACCGAGACGTAGGTGGCCTCGGGGGCGACGCCGTCGGAGTCCAGCAGCATGACGCCGACCAGGTCGCAGTCGACGATGTTCTCCATCGACTCCAGGACGGCCGCGACGGTCTCCTCGAAGCCGTGGACGTCGGCCGCGATGGTCGTGACGTCCTGGGTCACGGATGCCTCGAACAGGTTGCGGTCCAGGAGGTCGCAGACGCGGCCGAGCACGTCGTCGCTGGAGAGCTCGAGCGGGTCACCCTTGAGCGGAGCGCGCCCCCCACGGGCGCGCTCCGCGGCCTGCAGCGCCGCTGTCACGGCGTCGACGAGCTCGGGCGCCTCGAAGTCCTTCGTGAGGAACCGCTCGGCACCGGCGCGGGCGCCCCAGTACCGGTCGCTCGCCGCGTTGAGCGAGGTCAGGAAGAGGACCGGCAGGTCCGCCGTCTGCCAGTCGTCCTTGAGCAGGCGGGCAGCCACGTAGCCGGAGACGCGTGGCATCTGCACGTCGAGGACGACCACGTCCGGCATCGTGCGGAAGACGGCCTGCACCGCCTCGACGCCGTCCTCGGCGAGGACGACGTCGAAGCCGGCGGAGGACAGCACGCCGCTGACGATGCGACGCATGGTCGGGCTGTCGTCGGCGACGACGACGGTCACCCTGGTCTCGGTCATCTGGTCCTCCGGGTCGTGACGTGCGTTCCGAGCTGCGTGGGGGCGTGGGTCAACGGCCGACGAGGCGTCGGACGGTGTTCACGAGGGCGTGCTGGTCGAACTCGCTCTTGAGCAGGTAGGCGTCCGCGCCGGCATCCATGCCCGCGCGCTTGTCCGCGTCGTCGCCGCGCGAGGTCATGATCACGACGGGGACGTTCTCCCAGCCGCGCGTGCGGCGGATGGTCCGGGTGAGGGTGAAGCCGTCCATGCCCGGCATCTCGACGTCGGACAGGACGAGGTCCACCGGTGTCTGCTGCAGCCGGCCCGCGCCGTCGAGCCCGTCGACGGCCGTGACGACGTCGTAGCCGGCGCCCTCGAGGATGGTGCGCTGCAGCTCGCGGACGCCGATCGAGTCCTCGACCACGAGCACGCGCGGGCGCCCCTCGCCGGGCGCGCGCCTGGTGTCCCGGCCCGGTCCGTCGTCCTCGGGCTCGAGCTCGGCCAGGTGCGCGACGGGCGGTGCGGCGGCCCAACGGCCGGCGAGCTCGCGCAGGTCGACCAGGATCAGCACGGAACCGTCGTCGTCGATCGTCGCGCCCGAGGTGCCGGGGACGGCTCCCAGGAACTCGCCGAGCGGCTTGACGACGACCTCGCGCTCGCCCTCGACCTCGTCGACGGACCAGGCGAGCGGCTCGCCGGTGAGCCTCGCCAGCACGAGGGCCCGTGGAGATCGGGCACCGCTGACGCCGAGCACGTCCCCGAGGTCGGCGAGCGGGACCTGGTCGTCGTGGCGCGACACGACGAGCGAGCCGGCGATCTCGTGCACCTCGGCGTCGGACATCGCCATCGTCTCGACCACGCCTGCGAGCGGGACGGCGTAGCGCTCCGGCCCGATGCGGACGACCAGGCAGCGCACGACCCCGAGGGTCACCGGCAGGGTCAGCACGAACCGCGTGCCCGAGCCCGGCGAGTTGACGACGTCGACGGAGCCTCCGAGCCCCTCGACGGCGGTGCGCACCACATCGAGCCCGACGCCGCGGCCGGACGTCTCGGTCACGTCGGTGCGGGTGGAGAAGCCGGGCTCGAAGAGCAGCCGGTGCAGCGCCGGCCCGCTCGCGGTGGAGTCGGCGGGGAGCAGGCCACGACGGGTCGCGGCCGACCGCAGCGCGGCGTCGTCGATGCCCCAGCCGTCGTCGGCGACCTCGACCACGACCGTCGACCCCGCCTGCCTGGCGCTGACGGTGACCGTGGCCCGCCGCCGCTTGCCGGCGGCCATGCGCTCCTCGGGCAGCTCGCACCCGTGGTCGACGGCGTTGGTGACGAGGTGGCGCAGGGCGTCGGCGACACCGTCGAGGACGCGCACGTCGAGCTCGACGTCGACGCCGACCGTCTCCAGCGCGACGTCCTTGCCGCTCGACGTCGCGATCTCGCGGACGAGCGCGGGGAACCCCGCGACGACCCGGCGCACCGGCACCATCGCCAGCCCCATCGCACCGTCGCGGACCCGGGCCAGCCGTGCGGTCGCGTCCTCGCTGCGGGCGCGCAGGTCCCGCGTCGCGGCCTGCAGCCGGTCGGCGACGGCGACCATCGCGGTGGCGGTGTCGGACACCTCCGACGGCCCGGCTCCCCGCAGCAGTGCCTGGCGCAGGCCGCGCACCAGCTCCTGGTGCTCGACCAGGAGAGCGGTCGTGCCCTGCACCTGCCGCTCGATGCGACGGACCTCGAGCTCGGCCTCGCCGACGACGTCGAGCAGCCCGTGCACGCGACGTGTCGGCACCCGCACGTGGTCTCCCGCGCGCGACGCCGTCCCTCCGGTCGTGAGGTCGTCGACGGCGTCGGAGTCCTGCTCCACCGGCGCCGCGACGGCGACGGCGAGCAGGCGAGGGACGACCACCGGGTCGGCGCCGGCGAGCGCCGAGTCGAGCGCGGCGAGGACCTCGGCCCGGTCGGCCGGTGCGACCGGTCGGTCCGTGCCCGGCACGGAGCGCTGCAGCGCGTCGGCGGTGACGAGCAGGAGGTCGACGAGGTCGGTGCGCACGGCGATGCGCTGGTCGCGCATCCGGTCGAGCAGGTCCTCCGCGCGGTGCGCCAGGCCGACGAGGTCGACCATGCCGATGAGCCGGGCCGATCCCTTGACGGTGTGGGCGTCGCGCATCAGCGAGTCGAGGACCTGGCGCTGGGCGGGGTGGCCCTCCAGGGTCAGGAGGCCGTCACGCATGGAGGCGATCCGCTCGTCGACCTCCGCGCCGAAGGTGACGAGCAGCTCGGGGTTCCGGGTCCAGTCCACGCCACGGTCCTTAGGCCACGCGGAAGCGCGAAATGGACTCGCGCAGCTCGGCGGAGAGCACGTTGAGCTGCGCGGCGGCCGCGGCGGACTGCTTCGAGCCGACGGCGTACTGGCGGGAGACGTCGGACACCTGCGTCATCGCCGCCACGACCTGGTCGGACGCCGAGCGCTGCTGCTGGGTCGCGATGGAGATCTCCTTCGCGGCCGTGGTCGTCTCGTCGACCATGCCGGAGATGCGCTCGAGCGCCTCCACGACCTCGCGGGCGAGGTCCGCGCCGGCGTGGACCTCCTTCGCCCCGTCCTCGGTCGCGAGGATCGTGGCGTGGGTCTCGGTCTGGATCTGCGCGACGATCGCCTGGATCTGCCCGGTCGACTCCTGGGCGCGCTCGGCGAGCTTGCGCACCTCGGACGCGACGACCGCGAAACCCCGGCCGTGCTCACCGGCGCGGGCCGCCTCGATGGCGGCGTTGAGTGCGAGCAGGTTTGTCTGGTCGGCCAGGTCGTCGATCACCTCGAGGATGCGACCGATCTCCTGGCTCTTCTCCCCGAGCGAGAGCGCCCGTGCCGCGATCGAGTCGACCCGACCGGCGATCTGGTCCATCGAGCGCACCGAGGCGGAGACCGCCTGGCGACCCTCCTCGGCGTGGCGAAGGGTCTCCGCGGCGTAACGCGCCACGGCCTCGGCCGTGTCGGCGATCTGGGCGGCGGTGGCCGCGAGCTCCTCGATGGTCGACGTCGTCTCGGCGACGGCGGAGGACTGCTGGGTGGCGCTGGCCGCGTGCTCCTCCGCGGTCGCGAGCAGCTCGACCGCGCTGGCGGAGATCTGCTCACCGCCCGCGCGCACCTGCTCGACCAGGGAGCGCAGGCTCTCCAGCGCCTGGTTGACCGACGTCGAGAGCACCACGACCGTGTCGTCGTCGTCGACCTCGTGCGAGCCGATCGTCGCGACGTCGATCGTGGTCGACAGGTCGCCCGCGGCGGCGCGCTCGAGCTGCTCGGTCAGCGCATCGACCCGCGCGCTGAGCTCCTTGCGCTCGCGCGTCGACTTGCTCTCGAACGCGAGCACGGCCTCGGCGAGCTGCCCGTCGATGAGGGTCATCGCCGGCAGCGCCACGAGCGCGACGAGGCCGAGCGGGATCGCCGACCCGGTCCAGGTCTGCGTGACGGTCCCGGTGAAGGCCACGCTCGCGGCGAGGAGTGCAGCGAAGCCGGCGAGGGACCAGCGCGAGACGAGCAGCGAGGCGAACAGCACGTTGACCGCGAGCAGCACCGAGGCGCAGCCGAGCAGGCCGCCGCTCGAGCAGGCGAGCCCGGTGATGTAGACGACGTTGGCGACGAGGATGACGCGACCGACCTTGATCGCCTGCGCCAGCGGGACGCGCGCCCGCTGCGCGCGGAGCGCCAGCACGCTGGTGAGGGCGGCGAGCAGCACGCCGAAGGACGTCCAGGCCCAGACCATCGTGAGGTCGACCGGCGCGTCCGGCACGAAGGTGACGGTGAGCAGGGCGGCGACCACCCCCAGGACGACGCACCCCCAGGTGGCGATGCCCGCGATCACAGCGATGCGCTTGCTGAACTCCACGACTGCTCCCGGCTCCGAGCCCTCCGGGGCCTGGTCGGCCCCCCTTCTCCTGCTTCGGGAGGTCGGACCATCACCTGAAGGGGTGAACGGGCTCGGGCTTGCCCCTGCCGAGAGAGGGGGCGGACCTGTTCAGCGGCGCGCCGGCACCAGCCGGGCGCGCAGCCCGAGGACGGCCTCGGTCCGCAGCACGGCGACCGGACCGGCCGGGCCGCCGTCGGTGAGACCGGCGACGAGGTCCGCCGCGTCGCCGACGAGCGTCACCGGAGTCGACTCGAGGGTGTCGGGGACCTCGACGAGCCCCGAGACCGCCTCGGCCACGAGCCCGACCTCGACGTCGCCGACGGACACGACGACCACCCGGGCGCTCGAGGGCAGCGGGACGACGGCGACCTGGAGCAGCGGGCGAAGGTCGACGAGCGGCAGCACGTGGCCCCGCCAGTTCCCCACGCCGCACACCCAGGCGGGCGTGCCGGGCAGCCTGGTCACCCGCATGAGCGGCACGACCTCGGCGACGTCCGGGGCGCTGACGCCGTAGCGACCGCCGCCGAGTCGGACCACGACGTGGTCGACGCCCAGCGCCACGGGTTCGACGACGTCGTCGTCGAACCAGGTGGGCAGGGGGATCGTCACCAGGTGGTCATCGGCGGGATCCGGCCCGCGCTGAAGAGCCTGGCGAGGCGTCGTCCGTGGCAGCGGGCTCCAGCGACTCGTCCCGGTGGCCCCGCCGCGCGCGCTGCTCCGCGGCGAGGGCGCGGGCGCCTCGGGGCAGGGGCAGGGCCGTGGCGAGCACGATGACGACCGTCGCCCCGACGAGGTAGACGTAGGTCCGGGTGTCGTCCGGCAGCAGGACGTCACCGCCGGGGTTCGTCGTCGTGAAGGCGAGGGTGGGCAGCACCCAGCCGAGGCCGACCAGGGCGGCCCCGCGTCGGGAGCCGACCAGCCAGGCCGCGCCGCGGACGCACGTCAGGGTCGCGAGCAGCACGAGGCCGACGCCCCACCAGATCGTGTGCCCGTGGGTGATGGTCCGCACCGACGCCAGCACCGTGCCGAAGAACCCGAGCACGAGACCGCCGGCCAGCAGCCCGACGTAGGTGAGCACCCGCGGAGCCGCGGGCTCCGCGACCTCCGGCACCGCGACCTCCGGCACGACGTCGTCGGGCACCGTGGCCTCCGGAACGACCGCGTCCGGGAGGAGCGCCGCGGCCACGGGGTCCGGCGTCGCTGTCACGTCGTCAGGCACCCCCGGAGCCTACGTCGTCGCGCCGCCGCACCCCGCGTCGCGTCACTGCCCGGGGAGCTCGGGCAGCGCGGTCGAGGGCGAGACGAGCGTGGTCGCTGCGGCCGTGCTGCGGTCGCGGAGGTCGACCTCGCCGGTCCGGCGCCGGTCCTCGGCGCCGCTGAGGATGTCGGTGATCTCACGGCCGATGAGCTCGTGGCGCTCGATGAGCGCGTCGCGCAGCGCCTCGACGAGGTGACGGTTCTCGCCGAGCAGGGCCCTGGTGTAGGACTTCTGCTCCTGCAGAATCCTCTCCACGCGGTCCCGACCGTCGTGGTCGGCGAGGACGCGTCCCACGATGTTGGTGTCGGAGAAGGCACCGGACTGGATCGCCGAGTAGGAGATCAGGGTGTCCGTCATGCCTGCGGAGCCGACCATCTGCGCGGCCACGTTCGTCGCGTAGAGCAGGTCGCCCGCCGGGCCGGTCGAGATGTCGTCGAAGAACAGCTCTTCGGCCGACTGACCGCCCATCGCGATGCGGATCAGGCCGATCATCTCGCTCTTCGATCGGGTGAAGACGTCCTCGGCGTCGCCGTGGGCCAGCATGCCCAGCGCGTCGCGCCGCTTGACGATCGTCAGCACCTCGAGGCGACGGTGCGGTGCCACGAGCCACGCGGTGACGGCGTGGCCCGCCTCGTGGGTCGCGATGAGCCGCTGCTCGTGATCGGTGTAGGCCACGGGCTGGCCCATGCCCACCTCCTCGACCAGACGCGCGCGCTCGACGTCCGCGCGGGTCATGGCGTGCTCGCCGCGACGCAGCGCGTTGACCAGGCCCTCGTCGAAGAGGTGCTCGATCATCACCGGGGTGTAGCCCTGTGTCACCGACGCGAGACTGTCGCGGGTCGCCTCGTCGTCGAGCTCGGCGTGGTGCGCCTTGCGGCCGAGGTAGAAGTCGATGAGGTCCCGACGTCCCGCCTTCGACGGCGCCTCGAAGGTGAGGCGGCGGTCGAACCGACCCGGGCGCAGCAGCGCCGGGTCGAGGTTGTCGGCGCGGTTGGTCGCTGCGATGACCAGCACGTTGGTCGAGGGCGGGGTCGGCCGCGTGAGCTGGCGGTGCGCGGGCAGGTAGAGGTTGAGCTTGTCGATGAACCACGTCTGCAGCTTCTGGAAGCCCGTCGGGTCGTCGAAGGACTGCAGCTGCACGAGGAGCTCGTTGACGACGCCGCCCACGCCCTCGCTGGTCATCGAGCGGTTCGTGACGGTCGCCGCAGCGTTGACGCTCACGGCCGCGTTCGCGTACGACGACGGCAGTCCCTCGAGGCCGCCGCAGCACATCACCCCGGTGGACGCGGACACCGACCCGGTCGACGGCATCGCCGTCATCGACAGGCCGCCACGCGCCATGGCGATCGCGTCGATCTCCTCGATGAAGCCGATCGCGCCGCCCTCCTGACGCGCGGCCTTGCGCAGCGCCTTGAAGTACGAGCGGATCTTGCGTGCGGTGGCGCCGTAGTACATCGACTGGAACGACGTCGCCGACACGAAGAGGAACGGGACGCCGGCCTCGCGGGCCATCGCCTTCGCGAGGTAGGTCTTGCCCGTTCCGGGGGCGCCCTCGAAGAGCAGGCCGCGGCGCGCGGTGCCGCCCATCTCGGCGGCGAACGTCTTGTGCGCGAGGAAGAGGCTGAGCGAGCGCGCGACGTCGTCCTTCACGTTGTCGATGCCGATGACGTCGTCGAGCGTGATGTCGATCTGCTCGGGTCGGTAGGTCACGTGCGGCGAGCGACCGGCACCGATCGTCGAGAAGAGCATGACGCCGATCAGACCGAGGAAGAACAGCCCCGGGATGAGCAGCATGGGGTCGACGGTGGGCAGCGTGAGGTTGGTGAGGTCGAGGCCGTCGCCCTGGACCACCCGCGACCAGAGGTAGAGCGCCGGCACGAGGAGCAGCAGGAAGAGCACGAGCAGCCGGCGGCGGCGCGAACGCTCGCGCGAGGCGCCGACGTCGGCCTGGTCGGCGCGCAGCGTGCCGGTGCCGACCTGGTCGAGCATCGACGGCGGGGCGCCGATGACCGCGGGAGCAGCCGCGCTCAGGCTGGTCGTCGTGCTGCTGCCGAACCGACGCATCGCAACCGCTCCACTCGTCGTGAGCCCACTGAGTCCGTCCCTCGGAAGGGGCGTGCACACATCGTGAGCGACGAGGCGCTCGATCACGTCATCCGAACGGCCCAGGTCACCCGCTCGGAGTACCTCGGCCGGGCCAGTTGCCACTCTCCGTGACCGACCGGTGCCACGGACGGCCCAGCGGGGAGGTGCTCACACCCCCGCGAAGAGGTCGGTCTCGCGACCGTCCGCGTCGAGCTCACCCGCGACCGAGCCGCGGACGAGGCGGTAGAACTCGATGCCCAGCGCCTTGGACCCGAGGTTGTTGGAGAGGGCGAAGAAGCCGTCCTCGACGCTGATCTGGGTGGCGTGCGCGCGCATCGCGGCCATCTTCGGCTCGAAGTGGTTCTCGGCGTTGACCACGGTCGTCACCAGCTCGTCGTCGACGCCGAACGGGATGTCCTCGGGGTCCATCGCCGCGAAACCGGTGGTCTCGCCGGCCGCGCGCAGCGCCTCGATGCCCTGCCGGATGAACGACTTCGGGAACGCCGTCCAGTAGATCTTCGCGATGTCCCAGGCCGCACCGAGGTCCGGGCGGTACGACGGCGCCGCGGCCAGCACCGCGCCGTACATAGCGACGCGGTGCGCCTGGACGTGGTCGGGGTGGCCGTAGCCGCCGAAGTCGTCGTAGGTGACGAGCACCTGCGGACGGACCTCGCGGATGACGGCGACGAGGTCGGCGGAGGCCTCGAGCAGGTCGGCGCGCCAGAAGCACGCGGGGTCGTCGTTGTCCGGTGTCCCGACCATGCCCGAGTCGCGGTACTTGCCCGGCTGCCCGAGCTGGCGGTGGTCGGTGACGCCGAGCTCGACCATCGCGTTCGCGAGCTCGATGGCCCGGTGCGCCCCGAGGGTGTCGTTCTGGTCGGCCCCGTGGTGGGCGTGGTCGTCGAGGAGGATCTCGCCCTCCTCGCCGAGCGTGCAGGTCACCAGGGTCACGTGCGCGCCCTCGGCGACGTACTTCGCCATCGTCGCGCCGGTCCCGATGGTCTCGTCGTCGGGGTGGGCGTGCACGAGCAGGAGCCGGTGGGCTGCGGTCGGTGAGGTCACCCGGGGAGCGTAACCCGCGTCCGCGGCGGCGACCTCCCCGTCGGAGGTGCCGCCGCACGACGTCCCGTCCAGGTCCTGACAGACTCCGCGGCATGGCGCAGGAATCCTTCCCCCGGCAGTCGGCCCGCACCCAGCGTTTCACCGCCGGTGCACCCCGCGGCTTCACGATCTCGCCCGACGGCGCCCGCGTGGTGTTCGTGCGCTCCGCCTCCGGCACCGACCGGGTCGGGAGGCTCTGGGAGGTCGACGCCGCGACGGGTCAGGAGACGCTGCTCGCCGACCCGACGACGCTGCACGACGGACCGGAGGAGCTTTCCCCCGCCGAGCTCGCCCGGCGCGAGCGGATGCGCGAGGGCGGCAGCGGTATCGTGGGCTACTCCACGGACGGCGCCGTCACGGTGGCTGCCTTCGCCCTGTCCGGCGGCCTCTACGCCGTGGCGCTCACCGGCGCCGCGTCGGTGCACGCGCTCGACGTCCCGGGACCCGTCATCGACCCGCGGGTCTCCCCCGACGGCGCGCACGTGGCCTACGTCTCGGGTCGGGGGCTGCGGGTGGTCTCGGTCGCCGGCACCGGCGACCGCGTCCTGGCCGAGCCGACGCACGGCCTCGAGACCTGCGGTCTCGTTGACTTCATCGCGGCCGAGGAGCTCGACCGCCAGACCGGATTCTGGTGGTCCCCGGCATCCGACGCGCTGCTCCTCGAGCGGGTCGACGAGAGCCCCGTGGCGCAGTGGTGGATCACCGACCCGGTGCACCCCGAGCGCGCACCCCGCGCGCACCGGTACCCGGCCGCCGGGACGGCGAACGCCCTGGTGTCGCTGGAGATCGCGCGACTCGACGGAACCGTCACGCCGGTCCCGTGGGACTCGGCGACGTATCCCTACCTGGTCGACGTGTCGTGGTCGAGGCACGGCGAGCCGCTGCTCGTGGTGATGACGCGGGACCAGAGCGAGCAGGTGGTCCTCGCCGTCGACGTGCGCGACGGCGCCACGCGCGAGGTGGCGCGCGTCCACGACGACGCATGGGTCGACGCCTGGCACGGCGCCACCCGTTGGGCGCCGGACGGACGGCTGCTGACCCTGCGCGCCGACCGGACGACGGACACCTACCGGCTCCACCTCGGCGACGGGTGGCTGACCCCGCCCGGGCTCCAGGTGCGCGCCGTGATCGACGCCGGCGACGACGGCGTGCTCGTGGCCACGGCCCCGGACCCCCTGGACTCCTGCATCGTGCGGGTCTCGTGGGACGGCGCGACGACGGCTGTCGGTCCGCAGGGCGGCTGGAACCAGGCGCGGTCGGCGGGAGGCACGGAGCTGCTGGTCTCGCGCGACATCGAGACCACGGCGGTGAGCTACAGGTTGAGCGCCGGCGGCGTCGAGCACGCGCTGACCTCGTACGCCGAACGCCCGGTGGTCACACCGCGTGTGACGGTGCTCGAGGCCGGGCCGTCGCGGTTGCGGACCGCGGTGCTGTTCCCGAGCCATCACCTGCCGGGCTCGCGCCGGCTCCCGGTCGTCATGAGCCCGTACGGCGGACCGCACCACCAGGAGGTCACTGCGTCGGCAGGCTCCTTCGGAGAGGACCAGTGGATCGCCGACCAGGGCTTCTGCGTCGTGGTGGCCGACGGCCGTGGCACTCCCGGGCGCGGGCCCGCCTGGGACCGGGCGGTCCTGCGCGACCTGGCCACGCCGGTGCTCGACGACCAGGTCGCGGCGCTGGCAGCCGTCGCGCAGGCGTGGCCCGACGACGTGGACACCGACCGGGTCGGCATCCGCGGCTGGTCCTTCGGCGGCTACCTCGCCGCCCTCGCGGTGCTGCGACGACCCGACGTCTTCCACGCGGCCGTCGCCGGCGCCCCGGTGACCGAGTGGCGGCTCTACGACACGGCCTACACCGAGCGCTACCTCGGCGACCCGGCCGCCGACCCGGCGCCGTACGACGCCTGCTCGCTGCCGGCGCTCGCGGCGTCGCTGTCGCGCCCGCTGCTGATCATCCACGGGCTCACCGACGACAACGTCGTCGTGGCGCACGGGCTGCGCCTGTCCGGCGCCCTGATCGTCGCGGGGCGTCCGCACGCGCTGCTGCCCCTGTCCGGCGTCACGCACATGACTCCGCAGGCGGAGGTCGCCGAGAACAAGCTGCTGCTCGAGCTCGACTTCCTGCGACGGTCGCTCGGCGCCTGACGCCGGACGACGAGCCGGCACACGACGGCCGAGCAGGACCTAGCGGTCCTCGAGGTAGTCCGTGTGGTGGGGCTCCACGTTCTGGCTGTAGATGCCCGCGCCGAGCTCCTTCGACGTGCCGATCGGCGTCGCGCGCTCGATGTCGTCGGGCAGGACCGGAGCCACGCTGTCGGGCATCGGCCCGACGATGGTGCCGTCGACCTTCTCCACCGGGAAGTGGCAGGCCACCTGGTGACCGGGCTGCAGCTCGCGCAGCACGGGCTTCTCGACTCGGCACTGGTCCTGGGCCTTCCAGCAGCGGGTGTTGAACACGCAGCCGGAGGGCGGGTTGATCGGACTCGGGAGGTCGCCCTGCAGCAGGATGCGCTGACGCTTGCCCGCGACGTCGGGGTCCGGCACCGGCACGGCGGACATCAGGGCATGTGTGTACGGGTGCAGCGGGCGCTCGTAGAGGGTGTCGCGATCGGTGAGCTCCATGATGTGACCGAGGTACATCACCGCCACCCGGTCGGAGATGTGGCGGACGACCGAGAGGTCGTGCGCCACGAAGATGTAGGCGACGCCGAACTCGTCCTGGATGTCCTCGAGCAGGTTGATCACCTGCGCCTGGATGGACACGTCGAGCGCCGAGACCGGCTCGTCGCAGACGATGAGCTTCGGCCGAAGCGCGATCGCGCGGGCGATGCCGATGCGCTGGCGCTGGCCGCCGGAGAACTCGTTGGGGAAGCGGTTGTAGTGCTCGGGGTTGAGACCGACCCGCTCCATGAGCGCCTGCACCTCGGCCTTGACGCCGCCCGCAGGCTCGACCTTCTGCACCTTGAACGGCGCGGAGATGATCGTGCCGACCGTGTGCCGCGGGTTCAGCGAGTTGTAGGGGTCCTGGAAGATCATCTGCGCCTCGCGCCGGAACGGCACGAGCTGCTTGCGGGTGAACTTCGTGATGTCGGTCCCGGCGAGCTCGACCGTGCCCCCGGTGGGCGCGAGCAGCCGCAGCATCGCGCGTGCCGCGGTCGACTTGCCGCAGCCCGACTCACCTACCAGCCCCAGCGTCTCGCCGGCCGCGACCTCGAGGTCGATGCCGTCGACGGCCTTCACCTGGCCCACGAGCTTCTTACGGATCGCGCCCGACGTGATCGGGAAGTACTGCTGGAGCCCGGTGACCCGCAGGACGGGCCCGGCGCCCGCGTTCGCGGCGGTCATGCGGACTCCCCCACGCTGGTGCCGAGCCGCTCGGCGGCGATGGCGCGCCTCTCCTCGGCGGGCAGGTGGCAGCGCACCTCGTGCCCCGTCCCGGACGTGAGCAGCTCCGGGCGCTCGGTGTCACAGCGGTGGTCGGGCACCCGGTCGGAGTAGGTGCACCGGGGACGGAACACGCAGCCCTGCGGGAGCCGGATCAGCGACGGAGGGAGGCCGGGGATCGGGTCGAGCCGGTCGGCGCGCAGCTTGTCCAGGCGAGGCATGGAGGCGAGCAGCCCGAGCGTGTACGGCATCTCCGGGTGGTGGTAGATCGTCTGGACGTCGCCGTGCTCGACCACGCGCCCGCCGTACATGACGACGACCTCGTCGGCCACGTCGGCGACCACGCCGAGGTCGTGGGTGATGATGAGGATCGCGGTGTTGAACTCGGTCTGCAGGTCCTTGAGCAGCTGCAGGATCTGCGCCTGGACCGTGACGTCGAGCGCGGTGGTCGGCTCGTCCGCGATCAGCAGCGCGGGGCTGTTCATCAGCGCCATGGCGATCATGACGCGCTGCCGCATGCCGCCCGAGAGCTGGTGCGGGTAGTCGTCGATGCGCCGCTCCGGGTTCGGGATGCCGACCTTGTGCAGCATCTCGACCGCCTGGCTGCGGGCAGCGTCCTTGGACACCGCCTGGTGCACCTGCACGGCCTCCACCAGCTGCTTGGAGATCGTGTAGAAGGGATGCAGGCTCGAGAGCGGGTCCTGGAAGATCATCGACATCTTGTTGCCGCGCAGCGCCCGCACGTCGTCGTCGCTCAGCGCGATGAGGTCCTCCCCCTCGAGGATCACCTGGCCGGAGATCCTCGCGGTCTTGCGGTTGTGCAGGCCCATGATCGCCATCGACGTGACGCTCTTGCCCGAGCCCGACTCGCCCACGATCGCGAGGGTCCTGCCGCGCTCGACGCTGAACGAGACGCCGTCGCAGGCTCGTACGAGACCGTCCTCGGTCGGGAACTCGACGCGCAGGTCGCGCACATCGAGGTAGGGGCCGACGCCACCTCCGGAAGCGACGGTGCTCATACCAGCCTCACCCGCGGGTCGATGACGGCGTACAACAGGTCGACGATGAGGTTGGCCACGATGATGAACGTCGCGGTGACGAGCGTGATGCCCACGATCACCGGCAGGTCGGAGTCGGTCACCGAGTCGACGGCGAGGGCGCCGAGACCCGGCAGGTTGAAGATGCTCTCGGTGATGATGGCGCCGCCGAGCAGCCCGGCGAGGTCGAGCCCGGCCGCGGTCACGATCGGCGTGAGGCCGGCGCGCAGGCCGTGCTTGCGGATCACGACCCGCTCCGGAAGTCCCTTGGCCCGGGCCGTGCGGATGTAGTCCTCACCGAGGGTGTCGAGCATCTGGTTGCGGGTGAGGCGCATGTAGAACGCCGCATAGAGGATGGCCAGCACGATCCACGGCAGGATCATCGAGGTGAAGAACGCGTAGGGGTCCTGGAACGGTGAGACGTAGTTGGGGTAGGGCAGCAGCTGCCACTTGAGGACGACAGTGAAGAGCAGGAGCAGGCCGATGAAGAACGAGGGCAGCGAGTAGCCCACGAGCGCGATGCCCATGATCGTCTTGTCCTGCCACTTGCCGCGGCGCAGCGCGGCGAAGATGCCCAGGGTGACGCCGGTGACGATCCAGAGGATGAAGGCTCCGACCGCCAGCCAGAAGGTCGGCGGGAAGGCGGTCTTGAGGATCGAGGTCACGTCCTCGTTGCGCTTGAACGAGTATCCCAGGCACGGCGCGTCGCAGTTGAAGGTGGCGGTGCCCGACCCGTAGGTGCGTCCGACGAAGATCCCCTTGAGGAACTCCCAGTACTGCTGCCACACGGGGAGGTCGAGGCCCAGCTTGTGCCGGTTGGCCTCGATGATCGAGGGGGAGCATGCCTTGCCGCACGTGAGCCGGGCCGGGTCGCCCGGGAGCACGCTGAAGAGCAGGAACACGACCAGGGTCAGCAGCAGCAGCATCAGCAGCATGCTGATGAGGCGCCGTACGACGTACCCGGTCACGGGTGCATGCCTTCCATGTCGGTCGAGTGTGCCACGCCGCGGTGCGGCCGGGGCGGAGGAGCGTGGTCGAGCGACGGACGTGGTCCGGGGACGGAGTGGCAGCCACTCCGTCCCCGGACCCTCAGGTCACTGCTTGACGTAGAGCACCGCGTACGGCCACGAGCTGTAGGGGGCCCACAGCTTGGGAGCGTACGTGCCGCCGACCTTGGAACCGGACAGCCGCTGATGGCGAACGGTCCAGGTCGGGACCACGGCCATGGTCTGCATCGCCATCTTGTTCAGGTTCTGCCAGTCGGTCGCCTGCTTGGCGCGGTCGGTCTCGATCTGGGCCGCGGCCGACAGGGCGTCGAACTCCTTGTTGCTGTAGCGCGACAGGTTCCAGCCGCCGGAGGTGGCGAAGAGCTGCGGGATGATCGTGGAGGCGTTCGGCCAGTCCTGGCCCCAGCCCAGCTCACCCATGAGCTCGTGCGCCTTCTTGGGGTCGAACGCGATCGTGTAGAACTGGCCGGACTCGATCGGGTTGAGCTTCACGGTGAAGCCCGCGGCCTCCAGCGACTGCTGGACGATCGCGGCCGTCTTCGCGTACGTGGCGCTGTTCGGGTAGTCGTAGGTCAGGGTCGGCGCCGCGACGCCGGACTGCGTGATCAGCTGCTTGGCGAACGCGGGGTCACCCGTGGTCGGCACCTTCTGGCCCAGCAGGGTGTCCCAGAGGCCGGACGGGGCGTAGTCGGCACCCTCGCTGGGCGGGATGACGCCGTCGGAGAAGTCACCGGTGTACTTGCCGCCCTGGGACGTGCGCATCGCGTCACGGTTGAGCGCCACGCCGATGGCCTGGCGGATCTTCTCGTTCGTGACCTTCTGGGTGTCGATCCCGAGGTAGTTGGCGTAGATCGTCAGGTCGTTCACCGCGCGCGGTGCGAACTTGGGATCGCCGAACACGACCGGCAGGCTCGCGGGCTGCACGTTGGTGGACGTGATGGCCATCTGGTCGTTGCCCGAGTTCTGGATCATGCGCTGGTCGATGATCGCGTTGTCCAGACCGAAGTCGGTCTCCCACTGGTCCGGCAGGGCCGTGCGGTAGGGGTCGCTGGCCTGCGTCCACTTGTCGTTGCGGACGAGCAGCATCTTGCCGCCCTTGCCCTTGGTGTAGGTCTGGATCTTGTAGGGACCCGACGCGACGGGGTGGTCGTCGTACTTCGCAGCCGTGTCCGAGGCCTGCGGCACCGGCGAGAACGCCGTGAGCGTCGTCGCGTAGTTGAAGTCGGGCACCGGCTTGTTGAGGTGGAACGTGATCGTCTTGCCGTCGGCCGAGCACGTGACGGCCTTGTCGAACAGGTCCTGGCCGGTCTTCTTGTAGGGACCGGCGTAGGCCGAGCTGCCGTCCTTGTTGGTCGGGATGTCGAGGAACTGGATCGCGTAGGTCGGACCCTGGTTGATGACGTCGGTGGCGAACGTGCGGGACACGCCGTACTTGATGTCGGCGCACGTCACCGGGGCGCCGGTTTCGAACGTGATGCCGTCGCGCAGGGTGAAGGCCCACGTCTTGGCGCCATCGGTCGGCGTACCGAGGTCGGTGGCCATGTCGGGCACCAGGGTCGTGGCCTCCTTGGTGTCCGACGAGTACTTGAACGCGACCAGGGTGCGGAAGATCGTGGCGCTGAAGAACGCCAGGTCTTCGCCCGTGTAGGCCCGCTGCGGGTCGACGTTCGTGTACTCCTCGTTGTGGTCGAGGTTGTAGATGGTGCCACCCTTGGTGGGCGAACCACCCGAAGAGCTGGAGCTGCTGCTGCTGCCTCCGCCGCACGCCGCGAGCGCGAGCGCTCCGACGGAGACGACCACGGCGGCGCGCACGCCCGACCTGGTCCTGCCCATGTGGATTCCTCCTGGTTGTCCGCCGGGGTGCTTCCCCCGGCCTGTCGCCCGAGCTGCGCTGCCGAGGGTTCGCCCCGGTCCGGCCGTTCGGGAGTCTGGGGTGCTCATCGCGGCCTCAGGCCCGCCCGGCCCGAGGGTCGAGCGCGTCGCGCACCGAGTCGCCGATGAGGTTGAACGTCACGACGACGATGGCGAGCAGGACGCCGGGGATGAGCAGGTAGGACGGGATGAGGTTCATGTAGGTCACCGAGTCGGCGAGGATCGCGCCGAACGTCGGCGTCGGGGGGAGCACACCCACGCCGAGGAAGGACAGCACCGCCTCGGTGGCGATGTAGGTCGGCAGCGTCAGGGTCGCGTAGATCATGATCGGGGCCCAGAGGTTGGGCAGGATCTCCTTGAACAGGATCCGACGCGTGCCCGAGCCCATCGCGACGGCCGCCTCGACGAACTCGCGCTCGCGGAGGCTGAGCACCTGGCCGCGCACGATGCGGGCGAGGTAGGGCCAGCCGAACAGGCTGAAGACCAGGATCAGGTAGGTGATGCGCGACGCGTTGCCCTCGGGCACGCCCATCGAGGTCAGGCGGTCGGTGAACACGCCCGACAGCGCCAGGACGATCAGCAGGAACGGGAACGCCAGGATGAGGTCCATGATCCGGCCGATGACCGCGTCGGTGCGTCCGCCGAGGTAGCCGGACACGACCCCGAACAGCGTCCCGAGCATGACCGTCACGATGGTCGCGGACAGCGAGATGAACAGCGAGATCCGCAGCCCGTAGAGCAGGCGGGCGAACAGGTCGCGGCCGGTGCCCGGCTCGACCCCGAACGGGTGCGCCCAGGAGATCCCGCAGAAGAAGCCGGACTCCGGCGTGCCGCACCCGATGGGCACACCGCCGTTGTTCGGGTCGATCGCACCCGGGTTCAGTGCGTACGGGTCGAGGCCGAGCAGGGAGCTGATCTGGGGCGCGAACAGGGCGCAGAGCAGGAGGAACACGAGGACGTAGAGCGACACCATGGCGGTCTTGTCACGCTTGAACCGCCCCCACGCGATCGCGGACAGCGAGCGGCCCTCGATGGCCGCCGGCGCGACGTCCTGCGCGGCGAAGGGCTCGGTACCGACGGGTGCCGTCATGGAGGACCTGCTGCCCTTCTGTCCGATTGCCGGAAGATTCCTCGTGCACAAGCGACCGGACCGAACGACCGGTCTCGCGGACCGGCCTCCACCCCGTCGGTGAGACGCCCGAAACCTATGACATCGATGTGGGGCAGGAAAGCACCGACGACCCCCGTGATCGGATCGTGACCGCAACGGGTCGAATCGGGATGATCCCGACACATGGCCGCCACACGGCTGTGACGGGCCCGACTCTCGAGCGGACCTGCCCTCAGTTGCCCTTCTTGGCCCGGGAGGCCGCGCGGCCGCGCTCGGTCTGGTCGAGGTTGACCTTCCGGATGCGCACGGTGGCCGGCGTGACCTCCATGCACTCGTCCTCGCGGCAGAACTCCAGGGCCTGCTCCATCGACATCTGCTTGTGCGGGATCAGCGGCACCAGGATGTCGCCCGAGGACTGACGCATGTTGGTCAGCTTCTTCTCCTTGGTCGGGTTGACGTCCATGTCGTCCGAGCGCGAGTTCTCGCCGACGACCATGCCCTCGTAGACCTCGGTGCCCGGGCCGACGAACAGGGTGCCGCGCTCCTGGAGGTTGGCCAGCGCGAAGCCGGTCGTGGGGCCGCGGCGGTCGGCGACCAGCGAGCCGGTCGGGCGGGTGCGCAGCTCGCCGTGCCACGGCTCGTACTTGTGGAAGACGTGGTGCAGCAGGCCGGTTCCCCGGGTCTCGGTGAGGAACTCGGTGCGGAAGCCGATGAGGCCGCGCGCGGGTACGACGTACTCCATGCGGACCCAGCCGGTGCCGTGGTTGACCATCTGCTCCATCCGGCCCTTGCGCAGCGCCATGAGCTGGGTGACCACGCCGAGGTAGTCCTCGGGGATGTCGATGGTGAGGTGCTCCATCGGCTCGTGAACCTTGCCGTCGACGATGCGCGTGACCACCTGCGGCTTGCCGACGGTGAGCTCGAAGCCCTCGCGGCGCATGATCTCCACGAGGATCGCGAGCTGCAGCTCGCCGCGGCCCTGGACCTCCCAGGTGTCCGGGCGCTCGGTCGGCAGCACGCGGATCGAGACGTTGCCGACCAGCTCGGCGTCGAGGCGGTTCTTCACCAGGCGCGCGGTGAGCTTCTTGCCGCTCTGCCCCGCCAGCGGCGAGGTGTTGATGCCGATCGTCATCGAGATGGACGGCTCGTCGACGGTGATGAGCGGGAGCGGGCGCGGGTCGTCGATGTCGGTGAGCGTCTCGCCGATCGTGATCTCGGGAATGCCTGCGATGGCGACGATCTCGCCCGGTCCGGCGCTCTCGGCGGGCACGCGGTCGAGAGCGACGGTGGTGAGCAGCTCGACGACCTTGACCCGCTCGATCGTGCCGTCGTGGCGCGCCCACGCGACCTGCTGGCCCT
>Ga0208851_1000219_pt1 | contig 26104 bp, 22 predicted proteins | sample NGESurshal092012_FD_184481 | JGI IMG/M metagenome (GOLD analysis project Ga0208851, IMG submission 184481) | Arctic peat soil microbial communities from Barrow, Alaska - NGEE Surface sample 415-2 shallow-092012 (SPAdes) | ecosystem: Environmental > Terrestrial > Soil > Wetlands > Peat ... | reverse complement strand
CGCGTGGGCGCGGCGAGCGCCGCACCGAGCCCTGCGCGGGCTGGTCGCGGTCAACGCCGTCGTGGCGTTCGGGGCGCTCGCCATCACCGTCCTGGCGGCGCTCGGCGTCGCCGAGCCCGCGCAGGCCGCGGCCGGGGCCGCCGCGAACTCGGGCGACGCCTTCATCGCGGCGGGGATCGCCATCGCCGGCTCGACGATCGGCGCGGCGATCGCCGTGGCGTACACCGGCGCGGCGGCGCTCGCGACGATCAGCGAGAAGCCCGAGCTGTTCGGCCGCGCGATGGTCATCGTCGGGCTCGCCGAGGGAATCGCGATCTACGGTCTGGTGATCGCGATCGTGCTCATCGGCAAGGCGTGAGCAGCGCCGCCGCCATCGGCGAGGACGTGCGCGTCGCCGGCTACGCCCTCGCCGGGGTGGAGGTCCATCCAGCCGAGGACGCGAACGGCTGCCAGGAGGCGTTCGACCGCCTGCCGCAGGACCTTGCGTGCCTGATCCTCACGCCGGCCGCGCGCGCCGCGCTCGCCGCGCGGCTGCTCGAGCGCCCGTCGCTGCTGTGGGTCGAGGTTCCCGCGTGAGCCTCGACCCGGCGTGCGAGGCGCTGCTCGCCGACGCTCGCGCGCAGGCGCGACGCGTGCTGGAAGAGGCGGACGCGGAGTGCGCGGAGCGCCTGGCCGACGCGCACGGACGTGCCGAGGAGCTGCTTGCGGGCGCCCGCCAGCGGGGCGACGCCGAGGGCCGCCTCGAGGCCGACCACCAGCGGGCGCTCGAAGGGCTGCTCGCGCGAACGGACGTCCTCGCCGCTCAGCGCCGGGCCTACGAGGAGCTTCAGGCCCGCGCCCGCGCGGCGGTGCTCGGACTGCGCGGAGAGCCGGGCTACCCCGAGCTGCTCGAGCGCCTGGCGGCCGCGGCGCGCCGCGATCTGGGCGACGCGGCGCAGCTCGAGATCGACCCACCGCACGCAGGGGGTGTGCGCGGAACGGCGGGGAGCCTGCATGTGGACTACACCCTGGTGACGCTCGCCGAGGGCTGTGTCCGCGACCTGGGGCCGGGACTGCGCCGGCTGTGGACGTGAGCGGCGCCACGGTCGTCCGCGTCAGCGGCCCGGTCGTCGAGGTCACCGGGATGCGCCGCGCGCGGCTCCTGGACCTCGTCGAGCTGGGCGAGGAGCGGCTGGTGGGGGAGGTCATCTCGCTGCGCGGGGAGATCGCCGTCGTGCAGGCGCACGAGTACACCGGCGGCCTGGGGCCGGGGGCCGCCGCGCGGCTCGGCGACGGGCCGCTCAGCGCGGACCTGGGCCCGGGGCTGCTCGGCGGCATCTTCGACGGCATGCTGCGCCGGCTGGAGAACCTGGGGGATCGTCTGGGCCCCGGGGCGCGGGCCGGCACCCTCGTCGAGGGCCGCCGCTGGCCGTTTCGCCCCGCCGTGCGCGCCGGTGACGCCGTGGCGCCCGGCGCGAGCCTGGGCACCGTGACCGAGACGCCGGCGATCGATGCACGCGTGCTGGTGTCGCAGGACATCACGGGTGTGGTCGAGTGGGTCGCCGACGAGGGGACCTACACCGTCTCCGAACCGGTCGCCGTGATCGGCGGCCGGGAGGTGCGGCTGGCGCACCGCTGGCCGCTGCGCCGCCCGCGCCCGTCGGGCATGCGCATCCAGGCGTCCGTGCCGCTCGGCACCGGCCAGCGGGCTCTCGATCTCCTGTTCCCCGTCGCGCGCGGCTCGACCGCCGCGGTTCCCGGCGGCTTCGGGACGGGCAAGACGCTGCTGCTGCAGCAGATCGCCAAGTGGTGTGACGCGGACGTGATCGTCTACGTGAGCTGCGGCGAACGCGGCAACGAGCTTGCCGACGTGCTGCACGAGATCACGACGCTCGAGGACCCGCGCACCGGGCGTGCGCTGCGCGAGCGGACCGTGCTGATCGCCAACACGTCGAACATGCCGCTGATGGCGCGCGAGGTCAGTGTGCACGCGGGCGTGACCGTCGCCGAGCTCTACCGCGACATGGGCTACGACGCGCTCGTCATCGCCGACTCCACCTCACGCTGGGCCGAGGCGCTGCGCGAGATCGCTTCGCGGATGGGGGAGCTGCCCGCCGAGGAGGGCTACCCGGCGAGCCTGGCTCCATCACTCGCAGCGTTCTACGAGCGGGCCGCACGCGTGCAGACCCCTGCCGGGGACGCAGGCTCCGTCACGATCCTCGGGGCGGTCTCGCCGCCCGGCGGTGACATGGCCGAGCCGGTCACGGCGCACACCGAGCGCTTCGTGCGCACCGTCTGGTCGCTGGACCGCGACCTTGCCTACGCCCGCCACCATCCCGCGATCAGCTGGTCGGCGTCATCAGCGCGCGACGTCCCGCACGTGGCGCAGTGGCAGATCGAGCACGGGGACGCGGGCTGGGGTGAGCGTCGCGCACAGGCGATGGGCCTGCTCGTCGAGGCCGACCGCGTGCAGGCGGTCGCCGAGCTCGTGGGCGCCGCGTCACTGCCGGACCACGAGCGCATCGTCCTGCGCACCGGCCGCCTCCTGCGCGAGGCGGTGCTGCAGCAGAGCGCCCTCAGCCCGAACGACGTCTGGTGCGCGCCCGCCAAGCAGGCGGCGCTGCTGGCGATGGTGCTCGACCTGCACGATCGCGCGATCGACCTGCTCCGCCGCGGAGTGCCCGCCGAGCGGATCGAGGAGCTCGACCTCTCGGACGCGGCACGCGCGCGCGATCGGGTCGGGCCGGAGGACGCGGCCGGCGTCGCCGCGATCCGGGACGCGCTGCTGGAGCGGCTGGAGGCGCTGGCGTGAGCCCGGCGATCGGGCACACCCGCCTGGATGCGATCACGGGTCCGCTGATCGTCGTCGGCGACGTGGCCGGCGTCGGGTGGGATGAGGTCGCCGAGATCCGGCTGGAGTCCGGCGAGGTGCGCCACGGCGTCGTCCTGGACGTGCACGACGACCTGGCGGTCGTCGAGGTCTTCGAGGGCACCGGCGGAATCGGCATCGAGGGCGCGAGCGTGTCGTTCAGCGGCTCCCCGATGCGCATCCCCGTCGGAGCCGGGTGGCTGGGGCGCGTCTGCAACGGCCGCGGCGAACCGCTCGACGGGGGGCCGCCGATCCTCGGCGAGGAGACCCGCGAGGTGGCGGGCGAGCCGATCAACCCCGCGCGCCGGGAGCGGCCGGCCGATCCGGTGCTGACCGGCATCTCGGCGATCGACGGGATGGCCACCCTCGTGCGCGGCCAGAAGCTGCCGATCTTCTCCCTCGGAGGGCTGCCGCACCTGGAGCTCGCCGCACAGATCGCCGCGCAGGCGCAGGTCGGCGACGAGCCGTTCGCCGTCGTCTTCGCGGCGATCGGGATGACCCACGCCGACGCGGCGGACGTCGGGTCCGCCCTGGCCGCCCGCGGCTCGGCGGGTGACCTCGTCGTCCTGCTCAACACCGCCGAAGACCCGGTCGTCGAACGGCTCGTCACCCCGCGGCTCGCGCTGACGATCGCCGAGCATCTGGCCTTTGCGGAGGGCCGCCACGTCCTGGTCGTCATGGCCGACCTGACGAGCTACTGCGAGGCGCTGCGCGAGGTGTCCTCGGCACGCGGGGAGATCCCCTCGCGCCGCGGCTACCCCGGCCACCTCTACAGCGACCTCGCCTCGCTGCTGGAGCGCGCCGGCCGCATCGCGGGCGTGGACGGCTCGGTCACGCAGGTGCCCGTGCTGACGATGCCGGCCGGTGACATCACCCACCCGGTGCCCGACACCGTCGGCTACATCACCGAGGGCCAGATCGTGCTCTCGCGCGAGCTCCACGCGCAGGGCCTCTACCCGCCGTTCGACCCGCTCGGATCGCTGTCGCGGCTCATGCGCCTGGGCGCCGGGCCGGGCCGCACGCGCGACGATCACCTCGAGCTGGCCGCCCAGCTCTACGCGCTCAGCGCCGAGGCCCGCCGCGCCCGTGAGCTGGCCGAGGTCCTGGGCGAGGAGGCGCTCTCGGTCGCCGAGCGCCGCAGACTGGAGTTCGCGGCAGCGATGAACGATGAGTTCCTCGCGCAGGGCCGCGGCGAGAACCGCCCGCTCGAGGAGACGCTCGAGCGCGCCTGGAGCGTGGTGTCGCGTCTTCCGCGCGCAGAGCTCACGATGCTCTCCGACGCCGCGCTCGCGGCCCACTACGCCGGGCCGGCGGAAGGGGCGCCGCCGTCGTGAAGATCCGCCACCCTCCCGGCCGTGCCGGCCGCCCCTGGCTCGCCCACCGCCTCGAGGTGGCGCGCCGCGGGGCCGAGCTGCTCGACGAGAAGTGCCGCGCACTCGCGCACGAGCGCCACCGGCTGCAGCCGCTCGCCGCGGACGCGCGCCGCGCCTGGGAGCGCACGGCACGCGATGCCGAGCGGGGCCTGACGCGTGCGGCGGTGCTCGGCGGCCAGCAGCAGATCGAGCTGGCGCGCGCGACGTCCGGCGCCGCACGCGTGGACGTGAGCTGGCGCACGATCCTCGGCGTCCGCTGCCCGGTCGAGGCGCGGGTCACCCCGCCTTCCGGCGGCGAGCCGGCCGCGCCGGGGGGGAGCGCAGCGCTGCTGACGGCCGCGGCTGAGCACCGCGCCGCGCTCGAAGCCGCAGCGCGGCTCGCAGTCCTGGATGGGGCACTGCGGCGGATCGACGAGGAGCTGCGCGCCACCGCGCTGCGGCGCAACGCGATCCAGCACCGCTGGATCCCGGCGCACGAGGCCGCGGCCGCCGAGCTGGCCATCGCTCTGGAGGAGCTGGAGCGCGAGGACGGCACGCGCGTGCGCTGGGTCACCCGCGGCCGGGAAGGCGGGTCGCAGGCGGGCCCGCACTGAGCGCCTTCAACAGCTCCGCGGAAGCTGCTCTCCCAGCTGCAGATCGAGGATCCGCGTGCCCCCGATCCCCATCCGCCCCCGCGCGACTGCGGAAAACAACGGACGGATCACGAGCCCGTCGCTGATGAACTGCGCAGCGGGGACCCGCCGTGACCGCATGCGACCATCACCACCGCGCGGACCTCCCGTGACGGCCGGCGACTACCACCGCCTCCCGCGGGAGGGCCTGGACACCCTCGTCGCGCTGCTCGCCCGGCGCGGCTGGATCGTCGTCGGGCCGGTCGTCCGTGACGGGGCGATCGTGCTCGACGAGATCTCCGGCGCCGGGGAGCTGCCGATCGGCTGGACCGACGAGCAGGATGGCGGCAGCTACCGGCTGCGCCGCCGCGACGACGAGGCGTGCTTCGGCCACGTCGTCGGCCCCGACTCGCTCAAGCGCTTCCGGCTGCCCCCGGCGCTCACCGTGTTCTCCGCCCGCCGCGGACCGGACGGCGAGATCACGATGGGGCGCCCCGAGCGCGAGCCCCGCCGCATGGCGTTCCTCGGGGTCCGCTCGTGCGACCTGCACGCGATGGGCATCCTCGACGGCGTGCTCCGCAGCGGCGCCGCCCCCTCAGCCTCAGCCGATGAGACGCTGATCATCGCCGTCCAGTGCGGGGAGGCCGGCGGCACGTGCTTCTGCGCCTCGATGGGAACGGGTCCACGCGCGGAGTCGGGGTTCGACCTGGCGCTGACGGAGGTCATCGAGGATGGCGAGCACTGGTTCGCGGTCGAGGTCGGGACGCCGGCGGGCGCAGAGCTGGTCGGCGACCTGCCCGTCCGCCCGGCGACGGCCGAGGAGTCGCAGGAGGCTGCGCTGCGGCCCGAGCGGGCGGCCGCGCAGATGGGCCGCACGCTCGAGACCGGCGACCTGCGCGATCTGCTCATGGGCAACCTCGAGCACCCGCGCTGGGAGGACGTCGCGTCCCGCTGCCTGTCCTGCGGGAACTGCACGATGGCGTGCCCGACGTGCTTCTGCGTCGAGATCGCCGACACCGGCGACGCGACCGGCGCAGAGGCCGGGCGCGAGCAGCGCTGGGCGTCCTGCTTCACGGTCGACCACGCCTACCTGAACGGCGGGAGCGTGCGGCCGACGACGCATTCGCGCTACCGCCAGTGGATGACCCACAAGCTGTCGACGTGGTGGGACCAGTTCGACACGTCCGGGTGCGTCGGCTGCGGGCGCTGCATCACGTGGTGTCCGGTGGGCATCGACATCACCGCGGAGGTCGCGGCGATCCGCGCCTCGGACGAACGGGGGGGCGCCTCGTGAGGACGCTCGACGAGCTGCTCAGCGAGTGCCCGGTGTTCACCGGACTCGACGAGACCACGCTCGAGCTGATCGCCGGCTGCGGGCGCAACGTCCGCTTCGCCGCAGGGCAGCGGCTCTTCCGCGAGGGTGAGCCGGCAGACACGTTCTACGTCCTGCGCCACGGCGTCGTCACCCTCGAGATGCGGGTTCCGGCACGCCGGCCGCTCGTGATCGAGACGATCCACGACGGCGACGTCGTCGGCTGGTCGTGGCTCGTTCCCCCGTACCGGTGGGCGTTCGACGCGCGCGCGGCCGAGCCGACCGCCGCGGTGGCGCTCGACGGCGCGTGTCTGCGCGAGAAGTGCCGCGAGGACCCGGCCCTGGGCTTCGAGCTGCTGCAGCGCTTCTCGCAGGTGATGATCGAGCGTCTGCAGGCCACGCGACTTCGGCTGCTGGACGTGTACGGAGATCCCCGTGTCGCCTGAGACCCTCCTGGACGCCGCGCACCCGCTGACTCCGCGGATGCTGCCGGTGCTGGCGACGCGCCGCGAGACCGAGGACACGTTCACGGTCGCGCTCGATCCGGGCGACCGCCTGGCCTTCGCCCCGGGCCAGTTCATGATGCTCTACGCGTTCGGGACCGGCGAGGCTGCGATCTCGATCGCCGGCGACCCCGCCGAGCCCGGGCGCCTCGTGCACACCGTCCGGGCGCTGGGGCCGACGACCCAGGCGATCTGCGCCGTGCAGCCCGGCGAGGTCGTCGGCGTGCGCGGCCCGTTCGGCCGGCCGTGGCCCGTCGCGGACGCCGAGGGTGGGGACGTCGTCATCGTCGCCGGGGGTATCGGCCTGGCGCCGCTGCGTCCCGCCCTGCTGTGGATCCTGTCCCGCCGTGAGCGCTATGCGCGCGTGACGCTGCTGTACGGCGGCCGGTCGCCGGAGCAGCTGCTCTATGGCGACGAGCTCGCCGCCTGGCGCGAGCGCGACGATCTCGACGTGACGGTGACCGTCGACGTCGCGCGCGCAGACTGGCGCGGCCGTGTGGGCGTCGTGCCGGCGCTGGTCGCGGCCGCGCGCTTCGATCCGGCGTGCACGGTCGCGATGGTCTGCGGCCCGGAGATCATGATGCGCGCGACGGCCTCGGCGCTCATGGACCGCGGCGTTCACGCCGAGCGGATCCATCTCTCCCTGGAGCGCAACATGCAGTGCGCATTCGGGCGCTGCGGCCACTGCCAGCTGGGACCCACGCTCATCTGCCGCGACGGACCGGTGTTCCCGTACGCGCAGATCGCCCCCTGGATGCGAGTCTGGGAGCTGTGATGCCGGCCCGACGCGCGAAGCTCGCCGTGTGGAAGTTCGCCTCCTGCGATGGGTGCCAGCTCTCGCTCCTGAACTGCGAGGACGAGCTGCTCGCGCTCGTCGGCGAGCTGGAGATCGCGCACTTCCTGGAAGCCACGAGCGCCGTGCAGCCCGGGCCGTACGACCTCTCGCTCGTCGAGGGCTCGATCACGACCGCCGCGGACGAGCAGCGCATCCGCGAGATCCGGAGCGTCTCGAAGCGGCTCGTCACGATCGGCGCGTGCGCCACCGCAGGCGGGATCCAGGCGCTGCGCAACTTCCACGACGTGGACGACTTCATGGCGGCCGTGTACGCCTCCCCGCAGTACATCTCGACGCTCGCCACGTCGACCCCGATCAGCGCGCACGTGCAGGTGGACTTCGAGCTCCACGGCTGCCCGATCGACCGCGGCCAGCTGCTGGAGGTCATCAGCGCGCTCCTGCGCGGCCGACGCCCCGACGTGCGGCCGCACAGCGTCTGCGTGGAGTGCAAGCGCCGCGGAGCGGTGTGCGTGATGGTCGCGCACGGCACACCGTGCCTGGGCCCGGTGACGCACGCGGGCTGCGGGGCGATCTGCCCCGCCTACCACCGCGGCTGCTACGGGTGCTTCGGCCCGAAGGAGACCCCGAACGCCGCGTCGCTCGATGCCAGGTGGAAGGAGCTCGGCGCCGACGACCGCGACCTGCTGCGGGTCTACCGCACGTTCAACGCCGGGGCCGAGCCGTTCCGGGTTGCCGGCGAGGCGCACGATGGCTGACGAGAAGACACCCGGGCCCGACGACGGCCGGCCGCCGGCTCGCACACGGACGATTGCCGTCGACGCGCTCGCGCGCGTCGAGGGCGAGGGCGCGATGCGTGTGACGATCCGCGACGGGCGGGTGAGCGACGTCGCGCTGCGCATCTACGAGCCGCCGCGCTTCTTTGAGGGACTGCTGCGCGGCCGCGCGTTCACCGAAGCGCCGGACATCACGGCGCGCATCTGCGGGATCTGCCCGGTCGCCTACCAGATGAGCGCGGTTGCGGCGATGGAGGACGCCTGCGGTGTGACGATCCCCGAGCCGATCCGGCTGCTGCGCCGACTCCTGTACTGCGGCGAGTGGATCGAGAGTCACGCGCTGCACGTCTACATGCTGCATGCGCCCGACTTCCTGGGCTACGACGGCGCCATCGACATGGCCCGCGACCACCGCGGCATCGTCGAGCGCGGCCTGCGCATGAAGCAGGCGGGAAACGAGCTGATGCGCGTCGTCGGTGGCCGGTCGGTCCACCCGGTGAACGTGCGCGTCGGCGGTTTCTACCGGGCACCGTCGCACAAGGAGCTGCTGTCGCTGCGCGACCGGCTCGAGGTTGCGCGCGAGGAGGCGCTCGAGACGGTGCGCTGGACCGCCACGCTCGACTACCCCGACCTGGAGCGGGACGTGACGCTGGTCTCGCTGTTGCCGGACGGCGAGGACTATCCGATCGAGTGCGGGCGGATCGTCTCCTCGGACGGTCTCGACATCGGGGTCGACCGCTTCCCCGCGGAATTCGTCGAGGAGCAGGTGCCGCACTCCACGGCGCTCCACGCGCGCATGCGCGGCGGCGGCCGCTACCTCGTCGGTCCGATGGCGCGCTTCGCGAACGCGTTCGATCGCCTCACGCCCGAGGTGCGCGAGGCGGCGCTCGCGGCCGGTGCCGAGCCGGGCACGCGCAACCCGTTCCGCAGCATCGTCGTGCGCAGCGCCGAGATCCTCTACGCCTGCGAGGAGGCGCTGCGGCTGATCGCCTCCTACGAGCAGCCCGACCCGCCGGCGGTCACGGTCGTCCCGCGCGCCGGTGTCGGCCACGGCGCGAGCGAGGCGCCCCGCGGCGTCCTCTACCAGCGCTACGAGATCGACGATGAGGGGACGATCCTCGCCGTGCAGATCACGCCGCCCACGGCGCAGAATCAGGGGGCGATCGAGGACGACATGACGCTCGTCGTCGCCGATCGGCTCGAGCTGCCGGACGCGGCGCTGCGGGGCGTGTGCGAGCAGGCCATCCGCAACTACGACCCGTGCATCTCGTGCGCCACGCACTTCCTCGATCTCGAAGTCGATCGTGACTGACGGTCCGGCGGCGGTCATCGCCGTCGGCAACCGGCTGCGCGCCGACGACGGCGCCGGCGTGGAGGTGGTGCGGCGGCTCGCCGGCCGGGTTCCCGCCGGCGTGCGCCTGATCGAGCTCGGCGGCGAGCCGGCTGGGCTCCTCGACGCCTGGGACGGACTCGGCACGGTGGTCGTCGTCGACGCGGTGCGCACCGGCGGGGAGCCGGGGACCGTCCACCGCCTCGACGCGAGCACGGAGCCGCTGCCGGCACGCATGGGGAGCGCGTCGACGCATGGCCTCGGCCTCGCCGAAGCGCTGGAGCTCGGACGCGCCCTCGGCCGGCTGCCGGCGCGAGTCGTCGTCGTGGGGATCGAGGTGGCTGACGACCGCACGGTGGGCGGCGGGCTGTCGCGGGCCGTTCAGGACGCCATCGAGGGCGCGGCGGCGAGTGTGCTGGCCGAGCTCGAACGGGGGCGCGGCCGGCATGCACCTCACTCAGCCCGGTAGGTCCTGGACCGCCCGGTAGGCCTCATTGATCGCGCTGTGCGTGTAGGCGAACGCGCCGGAGTCGCTGTTGGCGATCGCGACGTTGCCCAACGGCTGGCGGGCCCGCACGTGGGGCTGGTCGGCGACCGGCCCGAACAGCGACGGGTCGAACGTCGAGCACAGCTCGTACGCGTAGCCGTAGTTCCAGCGGTTCAGCATGATCGAGGCGATGTCCCGCTCGGGCTCGAAGTCGCCGCCCGACGCGTTGACCGTGCGGTCGATGACGTCGACGATCGCGTCCTCGTAGTCCTGGAAGCTCATGGCGAGCATCTCCTGGCGCCCGCGCTCGTAGGACGCGAGCTGCGTCAACTCCGCCGGGTCGTCCGGCGTCACCGTGAGCGACAGGGTCGCCGGGCGGTCCGGCGTGTTGGGCGTCGGGCCGTACGAGGCTCCGAACCGCACGCCGGCGCTGAGGCTCGTGCTGTCCCAGAAGAGGCTGTTGCCGCGTGGGCTGACGCTGCTGATCTTCGCGTCCGCGAACGCCTGCCAGTTGCGCAGGCCGACGCGGCAGTAGATCAGCGGCACCTTGCGCGAGTAGTCCAGCGCTTTGATCTGGTCGCGCGGCAGATCGTCGAGGATCCGCGCGGTGACGCGGTGCCAGCACGCCATGACGACGTGCCGTGCGCGCACCTGCTCCGCGCGCCGTGCGCCGGCGACGATGTACGTCACGCGCGCGTCGTGGTCGCGGCGGCGACGGCCCTTGCCCGGCTGCACGTCGACGACGGTGCTGTTCAGCCGGATGCGCACGCTGTTCGTGGCCCTGTCGAGCTGGGTGTAGTCGCACGGCGCGACCAGGATCGTGTCCTGGTCCGGCCGGGCGCCGTTGACGTCGCCGAAGGCGTTCGGGATGAGCTTGCTGACGAGCAGGCGCAGGAGTGACGTGTTCCCGTCCGGCCAGGCACGCGTCGGCCCGCCCGTCGGGTCGAGGTCCTGTTGGGCGGTGCGCCCGATGCCCGCGAAGATGTCGTCCGTCAGGCCGAGCCCGTCGAAGCCCGGGTTGCCGAGCGCCCACATGTCTCCGGCCTGGACGGCCTGGATGCCCGCGCCGAAGAGGCCGTGCGAGACGCGCTGGTAGTACAGCGCCGCCTCCTCGCTCGCGCCGACGTAGTGCTTGAGGTACTCCTTGTAGGTGATCCCGGCGAGGATCGCCTTCTTCTCCTGGTCGGTCTTGGGGCCGTCCTTCACCGCGATCCAGTCCGTCAGGTCCGTCTGGATCCGCGCGATGTCGGCCTGTGCCTGGGCGGAGAAGGGCGTCGTCGCCAGGAACGCCGGCCAGGTCTGGCTGGCCTGCTTGGCGCGCACGACGTGATCGCTGCCGCCCCAGTCGGCTGCGGGGAACAGCAGCATCGCGCGCATGCCGTACGAGCTTGGGATCCCGGGCCCCGTCGTGCTCGGGAAGTTGTTGGGGTCCACCCCGCAGAAGGCGAGCATGTCGACCGCCGGCTGGCCGTAGGAGCCGGGGATGTCGAGCAGGCCGCCCGCGGGCTTGTTCCAGTTCCCGATGCTGTCGAGATTCACCGTCCCGCCGTTGCGCAGCAGCATGAGGTCCGCGCCGCCGTTTCCCCCGTCCGGGATGTGGAACTCGTTGCGGTGCGAGTGCCCGCCGAAGTCCGGCAACTGGTCGACGATCAGGATCTTCGCATCCGCCCCGAAGCGGTCCTGGTACCACTTCGCGGCGGCGAGCCCGCTGGCGCCCCCGCCGACCACGACGAGGTCGTAGTCGTCATCCACCGGGCGTGCCTTGCCGGTCTCGATGCCCGGGCCGCCCTTGGTCGAATGCGGGTCGTTGGGGTTCGGCAGCCCGTCGATGCGCAGGACGTTCCGGATGACCGGGTCCGGTGTGCCCGTGATGCCCGTCGAGGTGGGCGGGTAGTAGCCGGGCGGAACCTGCGCCGACGACGAGCCGGCGTCGCCCATCGCAGCCAGCGCAGCCTCGGCTCCGGTGAGATGCGGCGCCGCCGACGCTGCTGCGAGCCCCGCCGCCGTGATCGCCACACCGTCCAGGAAGTCGCGTCTCGTGATGCCCCGCTCGTCGCGGGTGTCATTGTCTGCGTGCTGCGCCATGGGGCACCCCCAAGTGGCCGAGATCCCGACGCGCCGCCCGGCGAAGGCCGATCGCGCCCTCGGAAGTCGATCCTCACCGATGTCCGCTGCTCACGTCAAGTATCTCCGGGCGATCATCCACCGCGGCCTCACGCCTGCGCCGCAGCTGCGGACATCACCACCCCCGTAGTTGTCCGCCGCCTCAGCGGGTCCCTCCCGGATGGCGTCGCGGCCGTCACGGCGGACACTCGGGTGAACCGACCAAGCCGGTGGAGGAGCCTCGACGCTTGAAGCACCTCCTTGATGCGCGCGGTAGCCGGCGCCTGGATGGCGGCCGACGCAAGGAGCTGGCATGTCCCACGAACCGCAGTCCGCACCGTCACCTCGGCTGCAGCCCTCGGCCTCGTACAGCGTCACCATGCGCCTGCACATCCCTCAGCAGGGAGGCGCGTTTGCTCGCGTCGCCGGGGCGATCGGCGACACGGGGGCGATGCTCGGGGCGATCGATCTCGTGCGCGTCGGGTCCGACGAGGTCGTCCGCGATGTGACCGTCGCATGTGTGGACGCCGACCACGCCGAGGCGGTGGTGCGCGCGGTGCACGACCTGGAGGGGATTCGCGTCGACAGCGTCTCGGATCGCACGTTCCTGATGCACAAGGGCGGCAAGATCGAGGTCAATCCCAAGGTCCCCATCAAGACGCGCGACGACCTCTCGATGGCCTACACGCCCGGCGTGGGGCGTGTCTCGATGGCCATCTACGACGACCCGAACAAGGCGTGGACCCTGACGATCAAGGGCAACACGGTGGCCATCGTCTCCGACGGGACCGCCGTCCTCGGTCTCGGCGATCTCGGCCCAGCCGCCGCGATGCCGGTGATGGAGGGCAAGGCCATGCTGTTCAAGGAGTTCGCGGGCGTCGACGCCTTCCCGCTGTGCCTGGACACCAAGGATGTGGATGAGATCGTCGGGTTCGTGAGGGCGGTCGCGCCGACCTTCGGCGGCATCAACCTGGAGGACATCGCGGCGCCGCGGTGCTTCGAGATCGAGCGGCGCCTGCGCGCCGAACTCGACATCCCGATCTTCCACGACGACCAGCACGGCACCGCGATCGTCGTCCTGGCCGCGCTGCTGAACGCCCTGCGCGTCGTCGGCAAGCGCGCCGAGGACATCACGGTCGTGGTCGTCGGCGCGGGAGCGGCCGGCGCGGCCTGCGCGGAGATCCTGCTCGCTCAGGGCGTCGGGGACGTCATCGCCTGCAACCGACGCGGCGCCCTCTACGCGGGCGCGACGTACCTGGACGCCGAGCGGGCAGCGCTTGCCGAGCGCACGAACAAGCGCGGGCTGCGAGGCACCGCCGACGAGATGCTCGTCGGCGCGGACGTGCTCGTCGGGGTCTCCGGTCCGGGCGCGGTCTCGGCGGCCGCTGTGCGCCGGATGGCACCCAATGCGATCGTCTTCGCGATGGCCAACCCCGTCCCCGAGGTGCAACCCGAGGACGTCCGTGACGACGTCGCGGTGATGGCGACCGGACGCTCCGACTACCCGAACCAGATCAACAACGTGCTCGCCTTCCCGGGCGTCTTCCGCGGCGCGCTCGACGTGCGTGCGAGCACGATCAACGAGCAGATGAAGCTCGCCGCGGCGAACGCCATCGCGCAAGCCATCCCAGAGGGCGAACTGCACGCCGACTACATCATCCCGAGCGTCTTCAACCGCCACGTCGCCGAAGCCGTCGCCGAAGCCGTCGCCCACGCAGCCGTCGACAGCGGCGTGGCGCGACGGGAGCGACGCGACCCCACGTACGAGCACCCGGCTCCCCGGAAGGGCGCCTCCTGAGAGCTTCGCGGCGCCGGCACGGACCGTCGGCGCGCGCGCGACAGGGCCTGGGTGTGGTCGGCCCTGTTGCCGCTTGCGCGGGCCTTCGTGCTCTCGGCGGGCCTCTCGCGATGCTCTGCGAGCCAAGCTTCGCCGCTGTTGCGGTCTAGGCAGGCTCGATGTCGGCGAGCGTGCGGCGGGCCATGACGCCTCGCACCGCTTCCACGCGATGACTGATGTCGCTGAACCCGTGCTTGAGCTCGTCCTCGGTCAGCGACCGACGCCATCCGTAGCTGTCGCGGACGATGACGCGCGAGCCTTCCTTGGCAAGCACCGAGATCGTGCGCCCGCCGCTCGCCCATACCTGTGCGTTCTCAATCATCGCTCCTGCTCCTGCGCCGTCTCGACTCCGGAGCCGAACCGTCTCGCCCTTGGGTTATGTGGAGCTAACGACGGTGTGATGTCCTCGTGCGAGCTCGGTACACCAGGTCCAGTCTGGCCGCGTACAGTCCCAGTGACGAACCAGACCGACCAGGAGAGGTGGGCGCAGCATGTATGTACGGATCGCGCGGTTCGAAGGCGGCGACCGCAACTGGGACGACTTCGCCGCAGGCGTTCGCGAGACACTTCGCAGCGGCGGACATGGCACGCCGTTCGAGAGCGCGGGCGACGCGGCCAAGAGGATGATGCTGCTTGTCGATCGCGAGAACAACCGGGGCGCGAATCTGATCCTCTGTGAGACAGAAGACGACCTGCGGCGGGTCGACGCTGCGCTGAACGAGGTGACGCCCGCGGCCGGACGCGGCGCCCGAACCTCGGTGGAGATGTACGAGGTACTGCTGGATGAGGCACCCGGCACGTAGCTGGGCCCTCGGCCGGCACCGCGCTGCGTCACGAAGATCAGGTGGCTGACGCGTGGCCGGCACTCGGCGGAAGCTCGGGTGCGAGCTTTGCTTGCGTCGCTGTCGTCGGGATCCCCTAGGGGGACCGGACTACGGCGAGTGCTTGGCGGAGCATGGCCCGCTCGGACTGAGAGGCGGTGAGCCGGAAACCCTGGAGGAGGTCCTCCTCGGTCGGCGGCCGCCGGCGGTGGGTGCCGGCGAGGCGCGGTGCGCCCCGGTCGGGGACCTCGACGCCTTTGGCGCTGGGAGGTTCCTGCCCGACCTCACGCATCGCTCCGACTCCGGTCTCCGCGGAGCCCTGTCCTCGCTGCTCTGGGAGCGCGAGCGCGGCGGGGGCGCACGGGGTGGCCGGCGCCGTGGGGAGTGGGGGGCGTGACGAGCAGTCGCACAAGGACACCTCGATGCATCGGTGAGCGTCACGCCGAACGTAGATGCCGCCACACCAAGACCGCGCAAAGCGATCCGGTACGTCAGGCTCACGGCGCCGCCAGGAGCGGGGCGGGTTCCGGGACCGGTCAGCTGGCACCGCACCCTCGCCAGGGTCCGGGCACGCCTTTCAGCTCGTGCTGCTCGGCAGGATCGCCGTGATCCCGGGCAGCACGCACAGCAGGCCGACGAACTTGACCCAGCCGGTACGACCGCTGTTGCCACCCCGGCCCACGGCACGAATGGGGCCCCGCACGCCTTCCGTCCAGTTGCCTCCCGCAGACCCCCTCACAGGTGGTCACACAATTGCCGGTAGCGCCCTCATCGTCGGCTAGCGTGCCCCGACCAACCGGGGAGAGGCATCGATGCTCCGAGGGATCCGTAGTCACATGACCTACGCCAACGTGATGGCGACGACGGCAGTCTTCATCGCGCTCGGCGGCGTGAGCTACGCAGCCGTGAAGCTCCCGCAGAACAGCGTGGGCACCAAGCAGATTCAGGACAAGGCGGTCACGAAACCCAAGGTCGATCCGAAGCTCCTGGCCTCTCTGAATGGGCAGACGGGACCGCAGGGAGCGACCGGCGCGACCGGTCAGACCGGCGCGAAGGGCGACCCGGGGCCAGTGGGCCCGACCGGGACGAAGGGCGCTCGCGGCGGGCTCGGCGACCCCGGGGTGCAGGGCGACACGGGCCCAGCAGGGCCGACTGGTGCGACCGGCCAGACGGGCGCGAAGGGTGACACCGGCCCTGCGGGAACCGGGTTCATCTGGCGGGGTGACTGGAGCCCGCTGGCCGTCTACGTCACCAACGACGTCGTGAGCTACGAGGGATCAAGCCGGATTGCCACGCAGATGGTCACGACCACCCCGCCGTCGGAAACCCCGGGAGGGCCGTGGGCTCTGATGGCTTCCAAGGGATCCCAGGGCGACAACGGCGCGACGGGCCTGACCGGGGCACGGGGGCCAACTGGCGACCCTGGTCCGAAGGGTGACACGGGCGCGGCAGGTCCGGCCGGTCCGAGTGGTCCGAAGGGCGACACCGGAGACACGGGCGCCGTCGGACCGCGTGGACCGATCGGCCTGACTGGTGCGCCGGGGCCAACTGGCGACCCCGGTCCGAAGGGCGACACCGGCGCGACCGGTGCGAGCGGACCGAAGGGGGACACCGGCGCTCAAGGGCTTCCGGGAGTCGATGCCTCACGGCTCAAGGTTGCCGTGGCAGCGGACGAGGTCAACATCTCGAGCGACGTGTTCGCGAGCTACGGCGGCCCGTCGATAACGGTCACCATCCCTGAGAACTCGTGGCTCCGGGTTGGCGTGGCAACCGAGCTCAGCAGCAACAGCAACGGCTCCTGCTTCGGGACGCTCGGAGCGCGTGTGGCCGAGCCGGACTCCTTCAACGGCGGCTACCGCGCCATGAGCCTCTCGCCGGAGTTCTCGCACTCGACCTGGGTCCCTTCGAGCTACCTCGACCAGACCACGTGGTTCGCGCCCGCCGGAACCCACACGTACACCGTCGAGTGGGACAACGCTCAGGCGGCAAACCCGCCGTGCGTCGGTTCCAGCGTCGACGTGCGCAACCGCAAGCTGTGGGTGGAGGTGGTCAGTCCGACCTAGCGGCCTGACCAAACTCGGGCTGAGGCCCGGCCACTGGACCGGCAGCGAGCCACGCACACGCATGGCGGCTGCGCTGGACGATCATCCCCCGGATCCCAGCGCAGCCGTCCGCAATTACGGGCGCAGCCTACTCCTCACACGCGCCTGCTCCACCGAGCACGCCTCGCGAACCGCGCTCGGAGCGATACTTCCCGCTGAGTCGTCAGAGCACCGCATGCGAGAACGTCGCTGAGGGCACCGTGGAGCTGTTCGCCCGGGTCAACCGTCAGCGCACTCGCTGACTGCTCCGATCGGACGACGAGCGACGTGTCGGCGGCAGGCGTGGCGTTCGCATCGATAGCACCCTCGGAACCGTTCAAAGGCTGATGGTCGCTTGTGGGCGCGCACAGCATGAGGAGAGTGATGGTGGTCCAGGCGAACTGCGCCCGCTCGGTGCAGTCGCCGAGGCCACCGGCCACCGGAAGGGCGAAGGGGCGGCCCCGCCTGCCGTCGTGCGTTCCCACACGCAGGGCTCCAGTCCCCAGTCGAGGAGGTCCTCAGATGTCTGCCTCACCACCCCGGCAGCGTGCGCTGCTCGTCGCCGCGCTGCTGACAATCGGCGCAGGCGCGCTCGCGCCTGCCGCAGCACAGGCCTGGCCGGGCCTCAACGGGTACATCGCCTACGGGTCCAACCGGACCGGATCCCAGGTCAGCGATGACATCTACGTCACGCCGCTGGATGTCGAGACCCCGACCCAGCTCACAACCCGGCGGGCCGACGACGGCCAGCCGACCTACTCGCCGGACGGCGCACGCATCGCGTTCAAGACCGCCCAGTTCGGTTCGAACCAGCTCGCGGTGTTCGGGGCGGACGGCACGAACGAGCAGCTGCTCACGCGGACCTTCCGCTTCAGCGAAGGTCAGCCGGGCTGGTCGCCCGACGGCACGAAGCTGATCTACCGCCGCACACCCGAGAACCCGCTCGTCCAGGACGGCGACATCTGGCTGCTCGACATCGCGGGCAGCGCGGCCAATCCCGTCACCCCCGTGACGCAGCCGGTCCTGCTCCGACCCGGCGACGAGCGCTATCCGACCTACTCGCCGGACGGGACGAAGATCGCCTTCCGTGCCGGCGCGGACCTGATCGAGGGCAACGGCGACGAGGAGATCTACGTCATGAATGCGGACGGCACCGGCGTCGTCCAGCTGACCTCGAACGGCGACTTCGACTCGGCACCCTCGTGGTCCCCCGACGGCACGCAGATCGCCTTCGAGCGCGCACCCGCGGCCACCCTCGATCCGGCCTCCGGAGTCGAGCCCGAGGAGAAGGACATCTACGTGATGAACGCCGACGGGAGCGACGTTCGCCAGCTGACGAACACGCCCGGCAAGGAGGAAGGTCCTGTGTGGTCCCCGGACGGCACGAAGATCGCGTTCTCCTCGGACCGCGACGGGCAGCAGGAGATCTACATCATGAACGCCGACGGCACCGGTCAGCGGCGGCTGACGAACAACCCGGCCCGCGACGAGTCGCCCGACTGGCAGGCGCTGCCGTTCGACACCACGGGACACACGGCATGCGGCGATGTCTCACTCGCGCCCGGCGGCGTCTCGAGCATCGTCTCGCAGCGGATCCCGTGTTGGGTCGCGCGACTGATCGCCGCACACTGGGCGAAGAAGGCCGACACAGGGAAGCTGCGTCACGGGCACGGCCTGCTGCAGTGCACGGTGACCGACCAGCCGTACGACCTCGCGGTCGTCGACTGCCGCAGCCGGCACGGCCGCGCCGACATCGGATTCGTGTGGCGCAAGCCGACGCCCGCCGCGCCCGCGCCGGCGGTGCAGACGACCCCGGCGCCCTCCGCTGCACCCGCGCCAGGCGACCCTCCGGCCCCGGAGCCAGAGCCAGCCTCAGTTCCGGATCCGGTGGGGACCCGGTGACCCTCGATCCGGCTCCACCCAGAAACAAGAAAGTAGCTGCTATACAGCCACTTTCAAGAGCCCGACGCCCCGGATCAGAACCGGGGACCCCTTCAACTCCGGCGAGGCGATCACGATCACGCGGCGAGCGCTGCCCGGGCGCCCGGTCGCGGCCGAACGCCTGGTCGAGCGGTGGCGTCGCCTGTCGCGGTCTGCGGGCCGACGGCGTGCGCGTAGTACCCGCCGCGGGTCGGCTCGCCGCGACGGCCGGTCGCCTGCTGCCTGGAACCGCACGACCTCATCCTGGCCAAGTGCGCGGCCGGTCGGCAACGAGACTGGGACTTCGCCGAGCGGGCCATCGAGGCCGGCCTCGTCGACGTCGGCATCCTGCTCGAGCGCGTCCGGGATCTTCCCGTCGCTGATACGCAGATCAAGCGGATCGAGACCTGGCTGAGGGCGCGCGGATGAAGCGCTGTGTTCACGAACTGGCGTGATGGGCGCTGACGAGTCGTCTCTGCGCCAGCGGCCCCGCAAAGGCCACGGAAGGGGGGATCCGCGGCCGGCGGAGCCGCTGGCTGATTCCGTCACGCTCCGGCGGTCGTCCATCCCGCCCCGCCGGTCCTCATGGCCGGTGAGCGTCGGGCCGACGGGAATGCACGACCGAGCGTCTCCCCGGTCCTGAGAACGTGACGGCCTGGGGCGTTCGCATGCGGGGTTCGCGCCCATCGGTAGCCGTCTTGTCGTGGTCGGCCATCACATGCAGCGCAAACGGATGGGCGCTACCCCCGGCGTTCCCCTCTCCAACACCCCCTCGCGACGGCCCGGTTATCGGGACAGGACCCTCGGGTATCAAGCACCGTCACCCTAAGCCGGGGCGGCCGCTGCGGCGGGTGATGTTTCCACCGACCGTCGGGGGCGTTCGCGCTGAGTTGGTCCATGGGACACCGGCCCGCGCCGAACGTGCCCGCGTTGCGCGACGCGCTGCGAAGCGACGGGTTCTCCGCTCAACCGTTGGGAGCGCCGGTCCAACCAGTCGCGCCTGCTCGTTGGGGGGTGAGATTCACACCTCCCGTGGGTCGTCTGTCCAACCGCCGGGGCACAGGGTCATGCGGACGAGCCGCGGCGCCGAGGGGGGAATAGCGGCGTGCCTCCTCCGAGGAACCGCGATTCGACTCCAAGCCCGACGCGACGAACCCGAAATCCCCCAGTCGACGCCGGGCAGTCGAGAAACCCACGACCCCAGCGACCATGACCGCGCACACCAAGCACTCACCGGCGCCCAAGGCTCCTGCGCCTGTTCCGGCACGGCCGGGACGAGCCATGAGCCCCAAGGACGCGGTACATCACGCTGAACGCATCCGCGAACTGCTCCAGCGAGAATCACGCAAGCAGTCGCCCCGGTAGCAGCCGGGCGAACTGATTCCCGCTAGCGGTGTGCTGCCGGACCGGCGCCCCCGGGTCCAGTCGCCTCGGCGCACGGTCCGTCGTGCCGGTGAGGACTTTCCCCGCCGCGTACGAGCGCCGGCCACCCACCGACGCTGCGCATGACGCGCCGGACTGCTGGACGAGCAGCGCGACCGCTGCTTGCCGTCTCAGCCGCGGCGCCGCGGTTCAGTTGGCGACAGCGAGGATGCGCCGGGCGACGCTCGTCAAGCTCCAACGCTCGACGGCAGCCCGGCGGGCCGCCGCGCGGAGCGCCTCACGCTCGGCCCCTCGGAGTGCGAGGACGTCCTTGAGTCGCTCGCGCAGCGCTGCGGCGTCGCCGCTCGGGAAGCTCGCGAGCCCACCGCGTCCGGGCGGGTAGTCCTCCTCCAGTCCGCGGGCGACCTCTGCCAGGCCCGAGTGGTCAGCGACGATCGGCGGACACCCGGCGGCGGCGGCTTCGGCTGCCGCCATTCCGAACGCCTCGGGGAAGATCGACGGCACGACGGCCGCGTCTGCCAGCGCCAGCAGATGTACGAGGTGCCGATGCTCGAGCGGGCCCGTGAAGAGGACGTCAAGGCCGGCAGCCTGCTGCTCGAGCTCGGCGCGGCAGTCGCCGAATCCGACGATCACCGTCCGCACGTCCAGCCCACGCACCGCCTCGAGCAGGACCTGCACGCCCTTGTTCTCGATCAGCTTGCCGAAGGAGACGACGGTGGGTCGCTCACCGGCGAGGAACGCCGCGATACGCGCCGGATTTCCCTCGTCCGGCAGCCACTCATCTCGGTTGCCGGGGTTCGCCGGGTCGAGCCGCGCCTCCGCGATCAGTCGCTTGAGCGCCTCGTCCTTCGAGGCGGGCCTCCAGAGCTCCACGTCGACGCCGGGTGGGATCTCGTGCACGCCCTCGACCGTCCCGCAGACCTCGCGGACGACGTTGCGGATATGGCGGGAACCGACGATCGTCGCCACCGCACCCGCGAGCACCTCGCCGCCCCAGATCGACAGCGCATCGTTCCCGCGCATCGCGTACTCGAGCTCCGAGCCGTGCGCCTTGACCGCGTAGCGGCTCCCGCTCGCGGCTCCCACGGGACCGCCGAGCAGCACGTGGTTGACGAAGACGAGATCGGCAGGCCCCTGATCGCGCAACGCGCCGGCGTTCGCCTCCACCCACGCGTCGAGTTCCTCGCGGGAGCAGTCCTGCACGAGCTTCACCTCATAGCCCTCGTACCGGTCGAGCACGAAGACCGGAAGCAGCCCGCCGACGTCCGGCCTGACCACCGCCACGCCGCCCAGGTCGAACTGCTCCGGCCGTCGCTCCTGGGAGAACAGCGTCACGTGGTGGCCTGCGCGGCCCCACTCGCGCGCGAGTTGCCGCGCGTAGATGTTCGATCCGGTGCCACCTAGCAGGTACCCGTGCCAGACGAAGATGCGCATCGGGGAAGTACCGACGCCCGTCAACGCGCCCGAGCGCTGTTCAAGTGGCGAGTTCGACGGGCGACATGCGCCGCTGCGGCCTCGGCAGGGCCGGCTTGGGCAGCTGGCCCTCGGCCCACATCGCTGCGAGTGCCGTGCGGGGGAGCGCCGTGGGCTTCTCGAACAGCAGGTAGCGCGGCTGCCAGCGCGGGTCGAACTTCTGCGTGAAGCGCAGGAGCCGCTCGACCTGGAACCAGCGGTCTCCGACGATCAGGACCCGTGCAAGCGCTCGCTCGATGACGTTGGCCGGGTCGCGCAGCCAGCGGCCGAACGCCGCGAAGTTCAGCGAGAACTCCTCGACGCCGCGCTCGCCGAGCAGCCGCGCCGCCTCGACGACGAGGAAGTCGATGAGCCCGTTGGGGGTGTCGCGCTCGCGGCGCATGAATCCCAGGGACACCGCGGGGCGCCCGAAGATCGGGACGAAGTGCAGGAACCCGCGGACCACGCCGTCGCCGTCGCGCGCCAGGACGATCAGCGCGTCGGGCAGCAACGCGTCGGCGACGGTGTCGTGGGTCATGGAGAAGCCGCGCTCCGGCGCCCCGTCGCGCCAGCGCGCGCTGACGTTCTCGAGCGCGGCGAGCGTCGCCGGCCCCAGGCGTGAGACCTCGGCCAGCTCGGCGGTGTAGCCGTTGCGCGCTATCCGGTTGACGGCCTTGCGCAGACTCTTGCGCGACCCGCCCGAGAGGTCCATCGGCCCGGCCGCGACGATCGCCTCGTCGCCCATGTACAGGCGGTGCAGCCCGCGGTCGTGCGCCGTCCCGGCGGTCGCCGCGCCGGCGCCGCAGACACCGAACAGCAGACCGTGCCGGCGCGCGTCGGCGGCCAGGTCGTCAAGCAGCGCGGACGCCGACACCGCCGGGCCCACGGGGTCGCCGGCCAGGATCAGTGTCCCGGCCTCGATCCTGTATGCGGCGAACGCCAGGCCGTCCTGCGACCAGCGTCGGTGCAGATCGGCGCGCAGCTTGAAGGCGCTGAGCGTGTCGTCGCCGTGCGAGCGCACCGCGCGGGCGGCGCGCTCACGATCGGTGCAGCCGGCGGCGATCGGCGGCGCGGCGAACGCCCACGCGGCCAGTGCGACGATGGCGCCGCCCGCGAGCACCCCGAGCGCCGGGACGGGCCCGGCGAGCATGGCGGCGAGTGCCGCCGCCGCGACCGTCGCCACGAGCGCGGCGCCCGCCCGGAGCATCGCCGACCGCGGGCGCGGCCCGTCGTGGCGGACGCGGAAGGCCGCTCGCGACCGCCAGAGGCCGGCCGCGAGCGCGAGCGTGATCGCGGCCTCCTCGACGTCCAGCCCCTTCAGGAGGTCGAGACCGGCGAGAACGGTGAGCAGGGCGAGCGCGGCGACGAGCGCCCCGTGCCGCCGGCGCCACAGATGCCAGCTGACGCCCAGCAGCGCGACGCCGGCCGGCACCGCCAGCGCCTGGGCGAGCTCGATCTCCTGCATCGAGGCGAGGCTGACGAGCGCGCGCAGGCGGCCGGGAAGCTCCGGGGTCATCGCGGAGGCGAGGTTCAGGACCCCCACAGCGGCCGTCGCCAGCGCCGCGACGGCCGGGACGGCGTCCCCGCGCGGCGTCTGCAGACCGGGCGGGCGGTGGATCCCGGGGGCCCAGGCAGCGGTGTCCCGTGTCGCGGGGACCAGATCGCGCCAGTCCTTGGCGATGAGCCAGAGGGAGACGGCGACCAGCAGGGCGACGATGAGCGCCGCTGCGCCGAGCGCGCCCGCGAGGCCGGCCCCTGCGAGGCCGGCGGCACCGAGGTGCCATTCATGGACGCGAACCCCGAACACCGTCACCCGCGGTCCGAGCTGGTGATGCTCGAGATGAAGGACGGACATCTCAGACCACGGTGGCACGCGGCGGGCCAAGGGCACGTAAACCCGTCAGCGCCGAGCGGCCCGATGTCGGCGCTGGGGCGGGCGGTCTGCCGTTGCAACGCCTACCACGAGCCCGTCGGCGTGGCCGAGCAGGCAGCCTGTTCGCCGTCCTTCAGCCGCGGACAATCCAATGCCAACGTCCGGCAAGCGGAGCCTTATCGGGCGGCGGTACACACCTCTGGTGCGCAGCGCGAAGAACTGGGACGACTACGTCGCCCACGCCGACGAGGTCGCCGAGAGTGCCGGGTTCCAGGCCCTGCGCGACCGCATCCTCGCGTCGGCGGACCTCGGCGACGGAGCGGTCGTCGTCGACGTCGGGGCGGGCACCGGGCTCCTCGCCCTGGCTGCGGCCGAACGCGCCGGCACGGTGTGGGCCGTCGACGTCTCGCCGGCCATGGGCCGGCATCTGGAGGCCGTGGCCGCCGTCTCGGGCCTGCACAACGTGCACGTGATCACGGCGTCCGCCGTGGCGCTGCCGCTCGAGGACGCCAGTGCGGACGCCGTCGTGTCGAACTACTGCTACCACCATCTCACCGACCCGCAGAAGCGACTGGCGCTCGCCGAGGCCCACCGCGTGCTCCGGCCCGGGGGCCGCCTGGTCGTGGGGGACATGATGTTCCGGGTGCGACTCACCGATGCGCGCGACCGGCAGGTCCTGCGCGAGAAGAGCCGCGCCATGCTGCGGATGGGCGTCCCCGGCGCCGTGCGCCTGCTGCGCAACGCCGGTCGCTATGCGTCGCGCCGCTGGGAGCACCCGTCCGACGGACCGTGGTGGAAGGCCGCGCTGATCTCCGCCGGCTTCGACGACGTGGACCTCAGCCTGCTCGAGCACGAGGGCGGCGTGGTCGCGGGGCGCCGGGCGCCCGCGCCCACCCGCCCGGGCTGAGAGCGACCCGGCGCCGGCCGGCGTCAGCGCCGGTGGGCGGCGAAGAACCGCAGGATCGCGCGGTTCGCGCTGATCGCCGTGCTCGTCGCACCCAGCGTGGGGTCCGGCACGCCGCCGGGCCACGTGTGACCCCCGCCGACGATCGTCAGCAGTTCGACCGCGACCCCGGCCGGGCAGCGCCACAGCGAGCGCACGACGCCCGAGGCCACCGCCGCGCGCCCCGGCACCGCCGCGCAGCGGTTCAGGGCCGCCCAGCGCGCCATGCGCCGGGAGACGGGCTGGGCCTCGGTTCCGTCGAAGGGCGGCGGCCGGTCGCCTCCGCCCCCCTCGTAGGGCACGATCGGGTCGCCGGTCCCGTGGATCTCGAGCACGCTCGAGCCCGGCGCGCACGGCACCGGGCTCACGCTCGCGGCGACCGGGGCGACCGCCGCGAATGTCGCCGGGAGCGCGCACGCGAGCGTGTCGGCCATGTCGCCGCCGTCCGAGATGCCCGTCGCGTAGACGCGTGCGGAGTCCGCACACGCGTCGTGCTCCAGCAACCGGACCAGCCGCGCCGAGAACGCGACGTCGTCGGGGCCCACGGCGCCGCGGCGCACGAAGTTCCACTGGCGCGCGACGCCGTCGGGCGTCGCCACGATGACCGCGCGGCGCGCGCCCTCCCGCTCGAGTCCGGTGGAGCGCTCGAAGTCGTCGGCGCTTCCCTGATAGCCGTGGAAGGCGAGCACCAGCGGGAGCCGGTGGTGGCCGTCGTATCCGGGCGGCAGCTCGAGGCGGAAGCTGCGCCCGACGCCATCGCTGACGAGCGTGTGGCGTGCGGTGCCCGCGCCGAACCCGCGCGCGCCGCAGGATGGGGGCGGCGCCGGCGCGGCACCCGTCGTGGTCCTGCCCGTCGCCACGGTGCCTGCCGGCGCGGCCCCCATCGTCGTGGTCCGCGCAGCGGAGCCGCTCCCCGACCCGCAGCCGGCGATGAGCGCCGCAGCGCCCGCAGCGACCACGGCGGCGAGCCCCGGGGCGGACGTCACGCACCGCCGCCACGCCGCCGGACGAAGGGAATCGCGCCGCACGGCGACGACGGTACCGCCATCTCCGCCTGTGACCGGGGAACGCGGCCGCAGCGACGCCCACGCTGCCGCTCCCGACAGTGCTCCTCTCAGTCAGGAGGCGCCGGCGATGCGGTTCGTGTCGGCGAGGCGATCAGCACGGCCGCGCCGAGCACGAGCGCGGCGCCGGCGATCTGCACGCCGCTGAGGATCTCGTTGAACGCCAGGTACGCGAGTGCGACCGTGACAACCGGTTCGAAGCTCGACAGGATCGCGGCTGCGCTCGGACCGACGCGCGCGAGGCCGGCAAAGAACGCGACGATCGGCAGCGCGGTCGAGACGACGGCGATCAGGCCGAGCCACAGCCAGCCCTCGGCCGGGATGTCGCGTTGCAGGGCGCCGCTCAGCAGCCCTGTGATGGCGAAGCTGCAGGTGGCGCCTGCGCACACGAGCGCGGTCAGCGCGAGCGGCGCGATGTCCAGCCCCGCTCGGTCGGCGACGAGGATGTAGACCGTGTAGGCGAGTGAGGCCCCGATGCCCATGGCGACCCCCGCGGCGTCGACGCTCCCCGCCGCTGCGCCTGCGAGCAGGACGACGAGGCCCGCAGAGGAGAGCCCGAGCGCCAGGACGCGCCGCCGTGTCGGGTGCTCGCGA
>Ga0208851_1000218_pt1 | contig 26137 bp, 27 predicted proteins | sample NGESurshal092012_FD_184481 | JGI IMG/M metagenome (GOLD analysis project Ga0208851, IMG submission 184481) | Arctic peat soil microbial communities from Barrow, Alaska - NGEE Surface sample 415-2 shallow-092012 (SPAdes) | ecosystem: Environmental > Terrestrial > Soil > Wetlands > Peat ... | reverse complement strand
AGAGATGTTTCTGGATGAGGCCGGGGATGCGGCGGTTCGTCGGCTCTGGGTTCGCATCGACGAGGCCGGTGTTCCTAGCCTGGCCGACCAAACCCACGGAAAGCATCGTCCCCACGTCACCCTGGCGATTGCTGAGTCACTCTCATCGGTGAGTCGCGCACGGCTCCGGTCGGTTCTGGCCGAGGAACCGATCCGGCTGGACCTGCACACCTTGGGCACCTTCCCGGGAGACGAGGGCGCCGTGTTCTTGGCGGTCACGACCAACGGGCAACTCATCAGCCGCCACGAGCGGTTGCACGAGGTGCTCGCTGAGGACGCCGTCGAGCAATGGGAGTACTACCTGCCCGGTTCCTGGGTGCCGCACTGCACGCTGACCCAGCGGCTGAGCCACCAGCAAGTCCTGGTCGCGATGGGTGCCGTCCTCGACTACGAACCAGTCACCGCCGTCGTTTCCTCGGTGGGCATCACCAACACGGCTACGGGTCACGTGGAAGACATCGTGACTCTGTAGAAGGCCGCGCAGATGTGCCGTTCTGCATCGCTCTCTCGCGGGCGACCCAGCCCTCCGGGGCGGTTGCCAAGACCAGTGGGCTCCATCCCCACAAGAGGCGCATGTCGCGGCCCCCGCCGGTCAGGTCCCTGTCCCGTCCCCGGGTGAGGGGGTCAGCTGAGTTCGCGCACCCGGACGGTGTCGACGTGCTGCTGGAAGGCGACGATCTTGCCGCTCTCCAGGGTCAACACGTGGGCCATCTTCACGACGGCCGGCTCTCCGGAGGTCTTGTGCTTCCACCCGTAGTGCCCAAGCATGACGACGGTGTCACCGTCGGCGACGAACTGCTCGGGCACCACGGCATAGTCATTGCCGATCTCCCCGAGTCGCATGAAGACACCCTCGAGCACGGCCTGAGGCCCAACGTAGGTGCCGGCGAGAGGGAAGCCGTCAGCTTCGGTCCACTGGATGTCGTCGGCCATGGCGCCGAGGGCGGCGGGGACGTCACCTTGAGCGAAACTCGCGTAGACGCCTTCGACGATTTCCTTGTTCGTGGCCATGTGAGGCCTCCTTCTGTGGGCACGGTTTCCCTCCTGCGGAAGGTAGCGCAGCTGGGCTCGAGCGCACGGCCGAACAGCAGAGAGGTCAGCGCCCACGAACCTCTGGGCGCCCTCGAAGTGATGCTCCTACTGTCAAGCGCGGGCTTCTCGGGGTAGTGCGTTGAAGACTTCGCGGGCGACGTAGCGCTTGAGGCATCGGATGATTTCGGGCTTGGTGAGGCCCTCCTTGGTGCGGCGTTCGACGTAGGCCTTCGTCGCGTGTTGGCTGGCCATGCGGGAGATGACGATGTGCCAGAGGGCGGAGTTGCCTTGACGGTCACCGCCGCGGTTGAGGCGCATCCTCCTGGTCTTGCCGACGACGCCTGGATCGGGCTGGCGCCCAGGAGCGCGGCGAACGCGGCCGGTGAGCTGAGCCGGTCACCAGCGTTCCTCCGAGGTAGCTGAGGTAGGGAGTGATCGGGGAGTGCTCCGAGTCGCCCGTCACGAATGTGCTAGCCAGCAGCAGGTCGTCCCACACCCACAGGAACTCGAAGATCGCCAACACCCGCGACGACCGGCGGGTGCTGGTCAAGGCCGCGCGTGTGGCACTGCGTGCGGAGGGGCGGCGCAGGGCAAGACCAGCTGCCTGAGCACCATCGTGGGGGCCTTCCTCCGTCGGCCCCCACTGGGCCCTTCTCCTATGCGCCAACCTCGTGCGCCATCAGCCGATCCCGACCACCGCGAGCGCCCCCGACAGGGGACCTTGTGGGTGACCCCTGACATGACTCCTCGTCAAGCGCGCCATAACGGCGATGGGGAACAACCGCCTTGCCAGGGCGATGAAGAACGGCACGTCGGCACGTCGGCGGGAGTCGCTGGGACGGGGAGCGACGTGGGCAGCGGGCCCATCGGGATTCCCCGACGTGGCATCGCTTCGTACGGTCGTCGCCTAGCCTCCGACTACCGACCTTGCGCTAGCCAGCGGGGGAACCCGGGAAGGAAGCGTGAAGACATGTGGGCACAACTGCAGAAGGTGCGCACGCAGCCGGAGAAGGAGGCGGAGCTGCTGGACGTGTTGGAGCAACTGAAGGCCCTTGAGCAGGCAGATTCGGGTCTGGTGAAGACGATGGCCATGCGGAGCCAGTCTGATCCGACTCTCGTGTTCGTCCTGGTTGTGTTCGACAGCGAGGAGAAGGCGCGCGCACGAGAGCAGGATCCTCGACGCCAGCAGGGATTGGAGGGCATCCGGGCTGCGATGGGGGACGTCCTGGACGGGCCGCCGGAGTTCTTCGACCTCGACGTATTGCGGTACGAGTAAGCCTGGGGGATGCCGAGCCGACGGCCAGCCGAGACGCACGAGGCGGCCATGCAGAGTCGTGGAGCGTCGCCGTGGGCGAAACGCGCTGCGCTGCAGGCACATATGCGCGGTTGATGGATTGGACTACCACTCGAGCGGGCCGACGCTCACGCCGGTGGACCGGTCACGAGCGAGCGGATCATTTCCAACATCACCGGGACCTCGTCACGGGAGATGCTCGCTGCCCTGGTCGCCGGGGAGCGCCCTCACCAGCTATGTGGCTCGCCTGCGAGCCGACGGATCGGCGAGGCGTCCGACACCGTGACGCGTTCGCCCCTGGGCCGACGGACAGTCGAAACGACAGCGGGTCAACGAGCACGCGAGGGGCCGGACGTAGGCCTTGTCGGTGCTTCGGTGGCCGCGTGACGACCACAGCCTGCCCCCTCGGCCTTGTCCAGTCACGGTCGCTCAGACTACTATTCTGGTCTATGAGTACGATGCCGTTGTCCGAGGTCAAGGCCCGTCTGTCCGAGATCGCCGACGAGGTGGACCGCACCCACGAGCGCGTCCACGTCACCCGCAACGGCCGCGAGTACGTCGTCCTGCTGTCGGCCGAGGACCTCGAGTCCCTGGAAGCGACCATCGAGCTGCTCCGCGACGACGCCGGCATGAGTCGGGTCCGTGACGCGGACGCCGCCGTCGCAGCCGGCGACCTGACGACGGGCGAGGACATGGCGGCACTCATGAGCGATCGGCGAGCGCGCGAGCACCATGAGCGCTGACGAACCAGGCGGCACCGTCTGCACGATCGTCCTGTCGCCGGGAGCGCGCCGGGCCCTGACCGAGACCCTCCCCTCGGTCGCCGCCTTCGCCGCGTGGGAGTTCATCACCGGGCCGCTGGCAGTGCGACCACGCGTGGTCGGAGTTCCGCTGCGGGACCCGTTCGACAGACTGTGGCGGGCACGACGGGGCGAGTACCGGGTCCGCTACCGCACCGACGAGGCGAACCAGCGCGTCATCGTCCTCGACGTCGACCACCGACGCGACGTCTACCGACCCTGACCGCCTTGCACGACCGACGAGCCAGGGTCCGACCAGTGCGGGCACTGACTTCGTGAGCACGCGAGCATGACTTAACACAAGATCATTTGACCCCCAGTGTGACCCCCAGTGGTCGGGAAATCACCGTCGCACCACTGGACGGTCGCGGACAACCGTGACCGAGACACGTTGCAGCGCAATGCATTTCGGCGACATTGGTGGACAGTGAAGAACGCGCCCGGACCGGCCTTAAGGACCCGGCTGGTTGGGGTTCGAGTCCCTCCGGGCGCATCCAACCGCGTGTGTGGTTCCGCCTGTCGAAGACGGCTGTCCCGGGCGGGCGCCAGCGAGTATGGTCGCCGCACACGGAGCACCTTCATACGGGCCCGGTCCGGGTCCTGGTGACTCACCTGGAGGCGTCATGGACGCACGGGCCCGCACCTTGGTCGGCACGGTGGCGGGGGCGCTCGCCCTGGGTGCCACCCTCGTCGGAGCTGCTCCCCCGGCCGCCGCGCTGCGGGTGTTCCCGGCCGCGGCCCCCGTCCGGGGGTGCCTCATCATCACCGCGGCGCAGGCGAGCGCGATCCTCGGCAAGCCGGCGGTGAAGATCCACGAGACCAACACCTCCACCCCCACGAAGCTCGTGGTGCTCAACCGCGGCTGCACCTACAAGGGCGGGGCCGTCAGCTTCGGCTACAACGGGCAGACGTACAAGACCCTCGCCATGGCCAAGCTCGTGTACTCGTCGGCCGCCGTGGCCACAGGCAAGGCGCCGAACCTCGTCGTGAAGAAGAACGTCGCGATCGGCGACGGTGCCTTCCTCCGCGTCTACAAGCTCACGGGCGCCGCCCTGCCGTACATGGACCAGATCGAGGTGCGCAAGGGCTCAGTGCTCTTCGTCACCGACATCGCACTCGCTACGAACGACGGCGGGGCGAAGGCGATGACCGCGGCCAAGGACGCCCTCCCCCGCATGTAGGGCGTCGAAGCCAGGAGTCCTGGCGGGTGGGCTGCGGCTCGTGTTGCAGCCCACCCGCCGCGTCCCGACCGACCTCAGGGTCGGCGCATGATGTCGTCTATCGCCTTGCCGAGCTGGGCGAAATTCTCCGAGTAGCAGATGCCCAGCCCGGTGAAGCAGGGGAACCCGTCGGTGGACGCCTGGGAGGGGTCGGAGTAGCGGTAGCCGACGTTGCTGAAGACGGCCACGATGTAGCGGCGGCCGTCCTGACCCGCGAGCGCGGTCACGATCCCGGCATCGCTCCCGTAGTTCTCGGTCAGACCGGTCTTGTGCGCGAAGGTGACCTGCGCGGTCGCGTTGCACGGCCGCACGTCCTGGCCGTACGGGATCCCGTCCACGCCCGGGCCCTACGGGTGAGCAACGCCGTGACGTCGGGCAGCTTCGGCGACCAGCTGTTCTCCGAGCAGCTCGCCAACGAGGCCGGTGAGCCCTCGGCCCAGAATGCCGGACTGTCGGTGCGTCCGGCCCGGGCTCGATCAAGGTGTCCCTCGGCCCGGTCGTGGGCGGCAACAACGGGAAGTACTACGTCGGCCGTTCCCTGCCCGGTGTGCCCGTCGGCGCCATCACCGGGTTCAGCTACCGGGTCCTGACCGCCACCACCAACGACGGCGTCATGCAACCGTATGTCAACCTCACCGTGAGCGGCGGTGGTGCGGCGTACGCGAACCTGGTCTACGACCCCAACGACCCGCAGTCCAACCCCAACCCGCTGCCCTCGAGCAACGGCGTCTGGCGCACCATCGACCCGTTCGCCCCAGCCAGCGCTCGCCCCTGACCTCACGACGCACCCGACCGTCGGCGGCATCTACGTCATCTCCGGCGCCAGCAACGTCTGCGCGCCGTGGACCGACTACGTCGCCTACCTCGACAGCTTCGACCTCACCGTCGCCGGCACCGAGACGATCGACTCGTTCGACGCCGGCGCTCCGCTGTCCCCGACCTCGCTCGTGGCCGGCGCCGTCCAGCCGCGTTCGGCGACCCTCACGTGGGTCCCCGACGCCGGCACCGCCTTCGCGCCGGTGGACTCCTACGAGGTCGTCGTCGATGGCACACCGCAGACCGTCGGCCCCGACGTCACCTCCCTCGTCGTGAGCCCGCTGACCCCCGGCTCGAGCCATCGCGCGTCCGTCCGTGCCGTCCGTGGCGACGCCACCGGGCAAGCCGTGTCGACGTCGTTCCAGACCCCGGCCATCCCGGTCCCGACGGCCGTCTCCGGTCTCGTCGCGGGCGGGATCACCACCGCGTCCGCCACGCTGTCGTGGACGGCGAACCCGACCGCGGGCGACGGCGCCGTCGACGGCTACGAGGTGTCGCTCTCGCCGCTGGGCGGTGCCGCTGTCGTGTCCGCCGGCACGCACGCGCGGCACTCAGCGCGCTCGTGCCGGCGGCCGAGTACACCGCCATCCTGCGGGCGCACAACGTGTCCGGGTGGTCGGACCCGGTGTCGGTCACCTTCACCACCAACGACCTCGACCGCCGCACGCCCGGGGCCCCCACGCTCGCCGTCGGCACGCCGGACTTCCAGGGCTCGCTTCCGCTGTCATGGGCCGCGAACGCCGGTGACAGCGCCGATTTCCCGGTGCAGCACTGGATCGTCACCGTCGACGGCGCGGACGAGGCCTACCTCCCCGCGGCGACGCAGAGCTACTCGGTCCCCTCCCTTGCGACGGGGCGGCACACGGTCGCCGTGCGCGGCGCCAACGCGCTGGGCAGCGCCGCCTTCGCCTCGCAGGTCGTCGTGCTTGCCGACGCGGCTCCCCCGGAGACTGCAGCGGCACCCACCCCGTCGGTCGCGCTGACGGGCACACCGACCACGGTCACGTTCGGCGGCAGCGCAGTCCTGCGCGGGATCGTGACCAGCGGCTCGACCCGGGTCGCCAACGCGGCCGTCACGATCGAGAGGTCCGCGGGCACGAGCTGGGCCGCCGTCACCTCGACCACCACCGCGACCGACGGCACGTTCGCGGTCACCGTGACACCGTCGTCAAGCACCCGCTACCGGGCCACGGCGACGGGCGCCGCACCTGCGTACGCGACCGTGTCGGTGCGGCCGAGGATCACCAACCGGCTCAGCTACGCCGCGACCCAGGGCGGCACGAAGGTCACGCTCGCCACCGTCGTCGCACCGCGCATGGCGGGCGCGACGGTGCGGCTGCAGAAGCTGGTCGGCACCACCTGGAGGACCGTGGCGTCGACCCGGCTCGGGACGACGTCCGCCGCGCTCGTCACCGTCGGCACGTTCGCCACGCAGACGGCCCGGTACCGAGTCGTTCTGCCCGCCACCAGCACGACACCGCAGTCCGTCTCCGTGTCGGTGCTCTGCCGGACCCCGCGACGGTGACGACCTGAGGCCGTCGGGTCGGTACGGTGGTGGGACGAAGAGACAGGACGGTGCACGACATGACGGACAAGCAGAGCACGAACCCGGACGAGGACCAGAAGGCCAAGTTCCGCGAGGCGCTCGATCGCAAGTCGAAGGCGTCGCACAAGTCGTCGGGCGGTGGCGGTACCAACTCCGGCCCTGCGCGCGGGGAGCACGCGGCCGAGGCAAACAAGCGCGAGTTCCGACGCAAGTCCGGCGGCTGACCACCCTCGGGTCCGGACATGGGCCGACCCCGTGGTGCTGGGGCACCGGCGGGGCCGTGGCCCTGACGCAGGCAGGGCGTGTTTCGCCGATGTTGACCTCGCGCTACGTGTCCCGACACCGCGCTCGGTGCCGCACCCGCTCGCCATGCCTTCCGCGACCCTCCGGCGCTAGCGTGGGGACGAGGGCGGAACCGAGGGCGACCGGCGGCACACGTCGTCGGCGATCCTCCTCGCTCGCGGGCGAGACCGGCCCTGCGGAGGTGTTCTCGATGAAGGCAGCCGTAGGAGATCGCATCGTCGTGGTCTCGGCACAGGTCGGCGGGGCCGTGCGCGACGGACAGGTCGTGGAGCTGCGCCACGAGGACGGCAGCCCGCCGTACGTCGTCGAGTGGTCGGACACCCACCAGCGGGCCCTGTACTTCCCGGGTTCCGACGGCCGGGTCGAGCACCGTATGGATGAGGCGGCCCCAGCCGTCGACCCTGCGACGGGTGCCGTCCCGCACGTCAAGACCTGGACCGTCAGCGTCCACGTCTTCGAGCAGGGCGACCACACGTCGGCCCGTGCCGTGCTGCACGCGGAGTCCCCCGTCGAGATCGAGGCGCGAGGTGCCGCCCACCGCGCGCCGCCCGACCCGCAGGTGCCGGAGATCGGCGACGAGGTCGCGGTGGCACGCGCCCTGCACCACCTCGCGGACCAGCTGATGGCAGCGGCGACCGACGACATGCGTGCCGTCGGGGCGAGGAACGTCTCGCAGCAGGCGTGGTGACCCGCTCGCATCGTCGGCGCGGACGTCCCGCCCGCGCGGACGGTCCGGCTCAGTGCCAGGACGCTGCGTCGGCGAGGTCGTCGGCCGGGACCGGCCGCGAGATCAGGTAGCCCTGGACCGTGTCGCAGCCCAGCTCGCGCAGCAGCGCGAGCTGCTCGGAGCGCTCGACCCCTTCGGCGACCACCGTGAGGCCGAGGGCGTGAACGGCGTCGATGACGCCGAGCACCATCATCGCGTCGGCCGCAGAGCTGTCGATGTTGTCGATGAAGGCCTTGTCGATCTTCACCGCGCTGAGCGGGAGGCGGTGGAGCATCGCCAGGGACGAGTACCCCGTGCCGAAGTCGTCGAGGTCGATCTGGACGCCGGCCACGCGCAGCGCGTCGAGCTGCCGGATCGCTCCCGGGAGGTCGAGGATGGCCGCCCCTTCGGTGATCTCGATGCGCAGGAGCGACGGCGGCAGCTCGTGCCGGGTCAGGGCCGACACCAGCTCGTGGACCAGCGTGCCCGTCGTGAACTGCCGCGCGGACACGTTGACGGCGATGGTGCGCGGCGTCCCGTCACGGTGCCAGCTGGCGGCCCGGGCGCAGGCCTCCTCGATGACACAGCGGCCGAGGGCGTGGATCGCGTCGTCGGACTCGGCGATCGGGATGAACTCCGCCGGGGACACCGGACCGAGCTCGGCGTCGTTCCAGCGGATCAGCGCCTCGACGGAGATGCTCTCGTCCGTGGCAAGGTCCAGCTTGGGCTGGTAGTGCAGGCTGAAGGCTCCGTGCTCGACCGCCTCGCGCAGCCGCCTGCGGATCTGGCCGTGCCGCGCGAACTGCGTGGGTCCGCCCGTCCCGTCCAGCCGGCCCACCCGTCGCTTGCCCGCGCCCTTGGCCTTGAGCATCGCGCCGTCGGCGTGGCGCAGCAGGACGTCGATCTGGGTGAGCTCGGTCTCGGCCGTGACGTCGCTCGCCATGGCGATCCCGACGGTGGCGGACAGCTGCACGAGCTGGTCGTCGTGCATGAACGGCGCGGTGGCCGTCAGCACGATGCGGTCCGCGACGGCGAGCGCCTGCTCCTGCGTCGTACCGACCAGCAGCGCGGCGAACTCGTCGCCACCGAGCCGGGCCACGACGTCGCCCGGACGCACGCACGTGCGCAGCCGCTCCGCGAAACCGACGAGGATGTCGTCGCCCACGCGGTGGCCGAACGTGTCGTTGACCGCCTTGAACCCGTCGAGGTCCACGTAGAGGATCGCGATCTCGTCGAGCCCCCGGCCCGACTCCGCGAGCGCCCAGCCGTGGTGGTCGAGGAGCCGGCGGTTCGGCAGCCCGGTGAGCGGGTCGTGCAGGGCGACGTGCTGGTAGACCGCGGCGACCTGCTCGAAGACGACCGACACGGGGGCCACGCGCGGGCCCGACCCGGTCTCGACGAGGACGTGCTGGTAGCGGCTCCCGACCGGACGGTCGAGGATGCGACGCGCGGCCTCGACGATCTCCATCGTTCCGGTGAGCGCGAAGCGCTCCGGCGGCAGCAGGTCGGCGACGACGGACCGGCAGTGCAGCGCACGGCCGTAGCCGAGTCGCCCGTCGAGCTCGCGCGCCAGCTGCTCGCGCGAGAGCAGCACGGTGTCACGCCCGTGCTGGACGACGATTGCCTCGAGCTCGCTGTCGAGGCGGAACATCCGGTCGACGTGCGAGACCGGGGTCGCCCGTGCACGACCCGAACCTCGAGGGCGAGGTCCGCGAGCACCGGGGCTACCGCATACGTCGCGACCGTGGCCGGGCGCAGCGCGGGGGTCGCGGTCATGGGGGTGTTGTCGTCACGTTCGGCGCCGACGCTGACCCGGCCGAGGCGAGGTTCACCCGATGTTCATCCAGGGCATCGCTCGGGGCTCGTCGCCGAGCCTGGAGCGCGAGGTCGGGCCGCTACGCGAACTGGGCGGAGTCCTCGCGCTCGATGGTCAGCAACGGGTCCAGCACGACGATCTCCGCGTCCTCCAGCGCCCGGTGCCCCAGGTCGGTCTCGATGTAGGTCCGCACCGCGAACGGAGCATCGGAGAGGTACGCCGTGCTCGCCACACCCACACCCGGGATGTGCAGCTCCCAGCGCGAGCCCGACCAGCGCGGGCGAACCTCGTAGCGTCGGTGCAGGAGAGTCATGTCGGATCACCGGTCTCACGCGGGGAAGGGCCTGATGAAGGGAAGGGCCTGATGAACACGATCGACGCTAGTCGGCCCGGACCAGGTGGGCTCGCAGTTAACCCCTTGTTCATCCAGGTCACGCGGGCACACCCACAGTGGCGCGGATCGGGAATTGCGGGTGAACCCTCGGCACCGCACTGGTGCCGGCCGGGCGTGCGCAGGCCCCGGGTCAGACGGTCAGCGCGGCGGTGTCCCGGGCGATGAGCAGCTCCTCGTCGGTCGGCACCACGAGCACGGCGGTCGCGCCCTCCGCGGTGACGCGGCCCGAGGTCGAGCGGCCGTGCTCGGCGTTGGCCGACGTGTCCTCGACGACACCCAGGACCGCGAGATGGCCCATCAGCCTGCTTCGCGCGACGGCGGAGTGCTCGCCGATGCCGCCGGTGAGGACCACCGCGTCGACCCGGGCGAGCCCGGCGGCCATGGCGCACACGGCTTTCGCGGCGCGGTAGCAGAACACGTCGACGGCGAGCGCCGCGTCGGTCGAGCCGACGTCCGCCGCCTCGACGAGTGTGCGCATGTCGTTGCTGAGGCCGGAGAGCCCGAGCAGGCCGCTCTCGCTCGTGAGCGCGCCGACGACGCCGTCGAGGTCGAGGCCGGTGCGGTGGCCGACGTAGCCGAGGGCGCCGGCGTCGATGTCGCCGCTGCGCGTCCCCATCACGAGACCCTCGAGCGGCGTGAGCCCCATCGTGGTGTCCACCGACTCACCCTCGCGCACCGCGCAGGCGCTGCACCCGTTGCCGAGGTGCACGGTCACGAGGTGGAGGTCCTCGAGCGGCTTCCCGAGCAGCTGCGCCGCACGACCGGAGACGTAGCGGTGACTGATGCCGTGGAAGCCGAACCGGCGTACGCCGTGCTCCTCGAACCACGCCCGTGGGACGGCGTAGCGGTAGGCCCGCGGAGGCAGGGTCCGGTGGAACGCGGTGTCGAAGACCGCGACGTCCGGCACGCCGGGCATCGCCGCGCGGGCGGCGAGGATGCCCGCGATGTTGCCGGGGGTGTGCAGCGGTGCGAGGTGCGTGACGTCCTCGAGGCCGTGCAGCACGTCGTCGTCGACGAGCACGGACTCGGTGAAGCGCGCTCCGCCGTGCACCACCCGGTGACCGATCGCGGTGACCGACCCTCGCTCGGCGTCGGTGAGGCCACCGACCAGGGCGGAGACGACGCCGAGGTGCGAGACGTCGTCGGGTGCGTCCACCTCGACCTGCACGCCGTCGCGGCTCAGGCGCAACGACACCCCGCCGGTGCCGAGCCGCTCGGCGAGGCCCTCGACCGCGCGCTCACCGCTCGCCGGGTCGACGAGCGCGAGCTTGACCGAGGAGCTCCCGCAGTTGAGCGCGAGCACGCGGCCGACCGCGGCCACCGGGTCAGGCACCGGCGCTGTGGTCCGGCAGCGCCCAGTCGCGCACCTCGGGCATGTCCTGCAGGTGCTCGACGACGTAGAGCTCGTGCTCGGCGAGCTTCTGCTGGCAGAACGCCTTGAGGTCGCTCGCGCCCGGGGGCGTGCGCCGCGCGTTGTTGAGCGCGTCCATCACGAGGTGGTAGCGCGACACTCGGTTGCGCACGACCATGTCGAACGGCGTGGTCGTGGTGCCCTCCTCGATGAACCCGCGCGCGCGGAACCGGTCGGCGTCGGGCCGGCCGTGCACGAGCTGGTGCACCGCACCGGGGTAGCCGTGGAAGGCGAACACGACGTCGACGTGGTCGGTGAACAGCTCGCGGAAGAGCGTCTCGTCCATCCCGTGCGGGTGGTCCTTGCGCCGCGGCAGGGTCATCAGGTCGACGACGTTGACCACGCGCGTGCGGAAGTGCGGCAGGTGCTCGCGCAGGATGTCGGCGGCCGCGACCGTCTCCATCGTGACGACGTCGCCAGCGCAGGCGAGCACGATGTCGGGGTCGGCCGTGCCGTCGTCGGTGCCGGCCCACGACCACACGCCGGCGCCGCGGGTGCAGTGCTCGATCGCCTCGTCCATCGTGAGCCACTGCAGCTGCGGCTGCTTGTCGATGACGACGAGGTTGACGTAGCTGCGCGAGCGCATGCAGTGGTCGGCCACCGACAGCAGGGTGTTCGCGTCCGGCGGCAGATAGACCCGGCCGATGTTGCCGCGGGTGGTGATGACGTTCTGGATGAGGCCGGGGCCCTGGTGGCTGAACCCGTTGTGGTCGTTTCGCCAGGCGGTCGACGTCAGCAGGATGTTCAGGCTCGGCACCTTCGCGCGCCACGTGAGGTTGTCGGCCTCCTGCAGCCACTTCGAGTGCTGGATCGTCTGCGAGGCGCTCACCATCGCGAAGGCCTCGTACGTCGCGAACCACCCGTGCCGGCCCGTCAGGGTGTAGCCCTCGAGCCAGCCGTGGCAGTTGTGCTCGGAGAGGACCTCCATCACGCGACCGTCGTGCGAGAGGGCGACGTCCTCGGGGACGATCCGCTCCGCGAACCCGCGGTTGGAGGCCTCGAACACGGCGCCGAGCCGGTTGCTGTTGGTCTCGTCCGGGCAGAAGAGGCGGAAGCGGTCGCCGTTGGCGCGGTAGATGTCGCGCATCAGCTCGCCGAGCCTGCGCGTCGACTCCGCGCGCACGGTCGCCGGCGACGGCACGTCGATGGCGTAGTCACGGAAGTCCGGCAGGTCGAGGTCGTGGGTGAGCAGGCCGCCGTTGGCGTGCGGGCTCGCCGACATCCGCAGGTCGCCGTCCGGGTTGGCACGTTGCACGAGCTCCGTGGGCACGCCGTTGGAGTCGAAGAGGTCCTCCGGTCGGTAGGAGCGCAGCCAGGCCTCGAGGATCGCGAGGTGCTCCGGGTTGTCCTTCACCCCCGACAGCGGCACCTGGTGCGCGCGCCACGTGCCGAGCATCTGCACGCCGTCGACCTTGTCCGGCCCCGTCCAGCCCTTGGGGCTGCGCAGGATGATCATCGGCCAGCGCGGCCGGGAGCCGTCCCAGTCGCCTCCGCGCGCGGAGGCCTGGATGGTGCGGATCTTCGCCCACGCCTCGGCGAGCGCGGCCGCGAAGCGGTTGTGCATGCCCGGCAGGTCGGAGCCCTCGACCTCGATGACCTCGTAGCCGTGGCCCTCGAACAGCGAGCGCACCTCGGCCGGGTCCTTGCGGGCAAGCACGGTCGGGCCGGAGATCTTGGCGCCGTTGAGGTGCAGGACCGGGAGCACCGCGCCGTCGTGCTCGGGGTCGAGGAAGGAGATGCCCTTCCAGGAACCCTCGAGCGGCCCGGTCTCCGCCTCGCCGTCGCCGACGACGGCCACGCTGATGAGGTCGGGGTTGTCCATCACCGTGCCGAAAGCGTGCACCAGCACGTAGCCGAGCTCGCCGCCCTCGTGGATCGAGCCCGGGGTCGTGACCGACACGTGGCTCGGGATGCCGCCGGGCGCCGAGAACTGGCGGAACAGGCGTCGTACGCCGTCGGTGTCCTGGGTGATGGCCGGGAAGCGCTCCGTGTAGGTGCCCTCGAGGTAGGACGCCGCGACGAGCGCGGGGCCGCCGTGCCCTGGACCGGCGAGGTAGATCATCTCCTGGCCGGTCGCCTGGATCAGCCGCGAGGCGTGCGCGTAGATGAACGACAGGCCCGGGCTCGTGCCCCAGTGCCCCAGCAGCCGCGGCTTGATGTCCTCGTCGGTCAGCGGCTCGCGCAGCAGCGGGTTGGCCATCAGGTAGATCTGCCCGACGGTCAGGTAGTTGTTCGCGCGCCACCACGCGTCGAGCGACGCGAGCTCGTCCTCGGTGGGCTGTGCCAGTCGTTCGACGAGCCGGGGGTCGGGTACGGCGGTCTGCGTGGGCACGATGACTCCTGCGGCGAGCGTCCGATGGGGATCCTCACCGACGCTACCGTCGCGAGCTCGGCATTGCCGCCGCCTCAGGCAACTCGCGACGACGACACGAGATGTTCATCTGGTTGCTGCAAGGATCAGGTCGTCGTTGCAGGGCTATCGGCCGCCACGACGGCGGCCTCGAGGAGCGCCGCGAAGGCCCCCGCGACCGCGAGCGACTCGTCCAACGACGCGCGGTGGATGCCGGTCATCGAGAAGTAGCCGTGGACGAGCCCCGGCGCGCGACGCAGCACCACCGTGTTCCCGGCGCCGCGCAGGGCCTCGGCGTAGGCCTCGCCCTCGTCGCGCAGAGGGTCGAACGCCGCCGTCGTGACGACCGCCGGGGCGAGACCCGCCAGGTCGGCGTTCAGCAGCGGCGACAGCCGCGGGTCGGTCGAGGGTGCGCCGCCTCGATAGGTGTCCCAGTACCAGTCCATCTGGGTACGGGTGAGGAAGAACCCTTCTGCGAACAGGGACTTCGACGGTCGGCTCACGCTGCCGTCGGCACCGGGGTAGATCAGCAGCTGCGCTGTGGGCTGGGCCGCTCCGGTGTCGCGCGTGACCTGCGCGACCACGGCCGCGAGGTTGCCGCCGGCGCTGTCGCCGGCCACCCCGACTCGCGACGGGTCGGCACCGAGCTCCGCGGCGTGCGTCACCGCCCAGGCGAACGCCGCGACCGCGTCCTCGGCGGCGGCCGGGAACGGATGCTCGGGGGCGAGCCGGTAGTCGACCGACAGCACGTGCACGTCGGCGTAGCGCGCGAGCAGTCGGCAGGGCTGGTCGTGGGTGTCGAGGTCGCCCACCACCCAGCCGCCGCCGTGGAAGAACACGACGAGCGGGCGCGGCGCGCCGCTCGGCACCGGGGAGTAGAGCCGGGCGCGCAGGGGGCCGACGGCGCCGTCGACGTGGAGGTCGCGCACCGATCCCACCGGGATCGGGCGGCCGGCCGCGATGCGCGAGCTCTCCCGGATGGCCTCGCGCTGCTCCGCGATCGACCGTCCCTCGCGCGCGGGGCGCACGCGCTTCTCGACCGAGAGCACGACCGCGAGATGCGGGTCGAGCGTCTGACCGTCCACGACGACCGGCCCGCCGCTCGCCCTCGTCGCGGTTGAGGCGGGCAGGGAGTCGACGGCGCGAGCGATCCGGTACTGGGCGGCGGCGCGGAGGTCGGACTTCGTCATCGTCATGACGCGCAGCGTAGGGGCGCGGGTGCCAGACGGCTCGCGGATCTCACCGCGCGCCGCGCTGTCGGTCAGGCCGACGCGTTCATGGCGTAGTAGCGCTTCTGCGCCGAGCGGCTGGAGTAGGTCGCGATGTCGGCGACGACGCCGAGACCCACGAACAGCCAGCCGATCGCCGAGACGCCGATGACCGGCGCGTAGGCCAGCACGTAGGCCAGCGCCGTCCACGGCAGGAAGAGCAGCCCCAGCAGCGGCAGCAGCCAGCCGCCCTGGAAGGCGAGGCTGACCCGGTTCGGGCTGGAGAACAGCCACACCCCGAGGAAGCCGATGCGCGGACCGAGCAGACCGACGGCGAGGAACAGACAGCACATGCCGCGAAGATAGCCAGGGGCGAGCCTGCGCTGCAGGTCGATGGACGAGAAGCCGGCTCAGCCGTGCAGCCGACGGGTGTGGTTCCCGTGGGCCCACCCGTGCTGTCGCAGCTCGGCGTGGGCCCAGGCGCGACGTTGCCACGCCCGGCGGCCGGCGAGGGAGAACCCGAGCCACCACAGCGGGATGAGCAGCCACAGCGCGTGGCCGTGCAGGACGACGACCGCGGTGAGCGCCACGAGCAGGAGGGGCAGGAGCCGCAGCGGACGCGGCCCCGGCCGGCGACCAGGGAAGGGTCCCGCGGTCACGACGACCTCGTCGCGACGCGCGCGGGCGGGCAGGTCGGCGAAGAGCGGGTCGAGGTCGTGGAGGTACGTCGCCTGCTGCGCGTGACTCATCCGGGACTCGAACTCGGCGTGGTCGAGCCGGCCCTCGGCGTACTGGTCCGACAGCGCGAGCACCGCCTCCTCGCGGTCCTGGTCCGAGGCCCGCATCACCGGCGCGCTCACGACTCGTCCGCCTCGTCGGCGAGAAGCCGGTAGAGGTCGCGCCGCGCGCTCTGGAGCACCTTGCGGGCCGCCGCCACCTGCTCCGGCGTACCGGTCGAGACGACCTGCACCGCCGCGCCGCCGACGCCGAAGAGCAGCTGGCGCAGGTCGGTGACGTCGTCGGGCTCGTCCTCGGCGGCGAAGGCGTCGAAGACGCCGGCGAGCTCCTCGCTGCGAGACTCGACGTGGTCGCGGCCGGCCGGCGTCAGGCTGAACACCCGGCGGCCCTCGACCTTCTCGTCGTCGACGAGGCCCTCGTCCTGCAGCGCGGACAGTGCCGGGTAGACCGAACCGGGACTCGGCTTCCACTGGCCGCCGCTGCGCTCGGTGATGTCCTGGATGATCTGGTAGCCGTGGCGGGGCTCCTCGGCCAGCAGCGCCAGGATCGCGGAGCGGACGTCGCCGCGGCCCGCCCGCTGCCGCGGGCCGCCGCCCTCGGGGCCGAAGGGCCAGCCGCGACCGGCTCCCGGTCCCCACGCGCCCCAGGGACCGCTGCCGGGCCCACCGCCGGGCATCCCCCAGCGGGTTCCCCGGCCGTGCCCTCGCCCGCCCGGCCCGCCCATCGCGGCACGCAGCCGGGCCACCGCGTCGAGCACCTCGGTCGGCACCTCGAAGCCGCCGTGGCCGAACGTCGGCCCGCACGCGCCTGCGCTCGTCGTCATGTCGCCACCTCCTCCGCGGCGGTACGGCACCGTCGCGATGGCTCGACGATATATCGGCGACTGTCGCCCGACAAGACCCTTCGCCGTCGGCGAACTCAGCCCGCCGCGGAGCCCGGGGCGTCCCGGGCGGCGAGCCGCTCACGCAAGGCCGCGCGGTCGAGCACGGTCGGATCGGTGGTGGCCAGGAAGTCCAGGAGCACCCGGGAGAACCGCGCGGGCTCGTCCTGGTGGGGGAAGTGCCGCGACTGCTCGAAGACCTCGAGCCGACTGCCCGGTATCGCCTCGTGCGCGGCGACGGCGTGCGACACGGGGATGATCGTGTCGAGCGCGCCCCACACCAGCAGCGTGGGCCGCTCGGCGGCGAGGTAGAGCATGTTCGACCCGCTGACCCGCTGGCCGCCCGGCCCCACCACGCTGCGGACGGTGTGGACGAACGCCGACCGGGCGGGGGTCTCCGCGAGCGAGGCGTAGCCGCGCAGGGCCTCGCCCACCGACGGCCGGAACCGGATCGGGAGGCGGCGCAGGAGCCCCGCGACCGCGACGCCGGCGTCGCGCACGTGGGTGTTGGCGATCACGGGGAGCACGAACTCGGCCCCGGGCAGCGTGGCCGCACGCAGCACCGGGCTCACCTCGCGGCCGAGACCGCCGCTCGAGACGAGCACCAGCCGTTCGGCGTAGTCGTGGAACTGGTAGGCGAACTGGAGCGCGACTCCCCCGCCGAGGGAGTGCCCGACGACGGTGGCGCGGTCGTGACCGAGCCGCTCGAGCAGGTCGCGCAGCAGGGCCGCGAGCGCACCGAGGGAGTAGTCGGCCTCCGGCTTGTCCGAACGCCCGTGCCCGAGCAGGTCGGGCGCGATGACGTGCGCGTGCTCGGCGAGCGCGGGGATCACGGGGTCCCAGGTGGCGCTGCTGCTGGTGAGCCCGTGCACCAGGAGCAGCACCGGCAGGGCGGGGTCGCCCGCGTGCCGGTAGGTGATCCGGTGGCCGTGCAGCACGACCTCGCCGTGCTGGATGACGTCGTCCCCCTGGAGGTCCACGGGTCCAGCATGACCCGGCCCGGTCCCGAAAGGCGCGGCGGCTCCGCTAGGAGGACGCGCCGGCGACCTCGCGGATGCGCGCGGCGAACACGTCGACGTCTGCCTCGGTGGTGGCCCACGAGGTCATCCAGCGGACCTGGCCGGTCGCCTCGTTCCAGACGTAGAACGGGAACTCTTGCTGCAGCGTCGCCGTGACGGCGGTGTCGAGCAACGCGAACACCGCGTTGGCCTGCACCGGGTCCGTGACGACGACGCCGGGCGCGCCGTCGACCGCCGCGGCGAGGCGCACGGCCATGGCGTTCGCGTGGGCCGCGTTGCGCCGCCACAGGTCGTCGCTCAGCAGCGCGACGAGCTGGGCCGACATGAACCTCATCTTCGACGCGAGCTGCATCGACTGCTTGCGCAGGAAGCGCATCGACGTCGCGAGCCCGGGGTCGAGGACGACGACGGCCTCCGCGCCCATCGCGCCGTTCTTCGTCGCGCCGAAGGACAGGACGTCGACCCCGACCGCCGCGCCGAGGTCGCCGAGATCGACCCCGAGCGACACCGCGGCGTTCGCGATGCGCGCACCGTCGAGGTGCAGGTACATGCCGTGCTCGTGGGCATAGCCGCTCAGCGCGCGGATCTCCTCGAGCGAGTAGACCGTGCCGAGCTCGGTGGACTGGGTGATCGAGACGACCTTCGCCTGCACGTGGTGCTCGTCGCCGATCCCCCACCGCGCCGCGTCGACGAGGTCGACGGTGAGCTTGCCTCCCGGAGCCGCTACGTCGACGAGCTTGGCGCCGATCAGCTTCTCCGGCGCACCGCACTCGTCCACGTTGATGTGCGCGGTCTCCGCGCAGATGATGCCCTCGAACGAGCGCGTCATGGCCAGGAGCCCGACCACGTTGGCACCGGTGCCGTTGAAGACGACGAAGCTCGTGGCGCTCGGCCCGAAGTGCTGGCGCAGCAGGCGTTCTGCCTCGGCCGTGACCGGATCGTCGCCGTACGCCGGGACGGCTCCGGTGTTGGCCTCCACGACCGCGGCCAGCACGTCGGGGTGCACGCCGGCGTGGTTGTCGCTGCCGAAGCTCGTGCCGGTCATGCTGCTCCTCGGGTCGGGACGTCGGGACATCCTCCCGCGCACCGGCGCGGGGCACGACACCGGGAACAGAGCGGCGCTCAGACCAACGACACGACGCCGTCGAAGAGCGCGGCGCCGCGCGTGCCACCGGTCAGGTTGACGATCGTGACCGTGTGGGCCGACGTCGTCGGGAACGTGGTGGTCCACGCGACCGCCGGCGCGACGCGGTTGGCCCGCAGGGAGCGCAGTGCCACCCTGCGGTCGTCGACGTAGATCGCGACCGCGCCGTACGCCGGGCCATAGGCCATCAGGACGCCGAGGCTGCGACTCGTGACGCGGAAGCTGACCGACGAGCCCTTCGTGGCGCTGACGTGCACCGTACGACCGTTCGCGTTCGTCGCCGACGTTGTGAGCCAGCCTCTGGAGAACTTCACGACCCGCCCGTTGGTCTCGCTCGTGTAGTGCGTGCGCACCGCACCGAGGGCGCTGACGGGGCTCCCGTCGGTCGCGAGCGCCACTGCGCGGTAGGCCACGGGTGACCAGCCGGAGACGGCGAAGCGAGCCTTGGTGACGACCCGGGCGGTCGAGACGCCGCCGGCGCCCGGGCTGGCGACCTGCCAGGTCCAGGTGATCGGGACGACCGGGCCGGCTGAGGTGATGGCGAGCGCACCGGGCGAGATCCTGCCGAACGGGTCGGAGACGGTCGGTCGGGCGGCGGCGACGTCGTGCGGGTCCGCGGTGGCGGTGCCGGTGCCGGTCCCGGTGCCGGTGCCGGTGCGGAAGTCGATCACGGCACCCGCGGCGGAGACCGACTCGATGCGCACGCCGAGGCGGCCGTCGGCGAGGTCGACCCAGGAGCCCACCGGCAGCGTGTTGTGCATGTCGGCGAAGCCTGCATCGGCGGTCGCCGGGTCGCCGTCGAGCACGTAGGACTCGGTCGCGTTGAACGACCACGTCGCGGGGTCGGTGACGTCGAACTCCTTGCGGACAGTGACTCCGGGCGCGCCCCAGCCGGGCGTGGTGGCCATCCACGAGTCGAGGCCGATCGGCTGGCGAACCTCGAGCACGTAGTGCGTCCTGCCGTCGGTCAGCGTGAGGACGCGCGTGCCCGTGCCGTTCTCGAGCGGGTTCAGGACCACCTGTCCGTTGTCGGTCGGGGCGACCTGTGCTGCGGCGTCGAGGACGCCGAGGGTGCGCAGGTGCACGGCGTTGAGGTAGCCCTGGTTGTTCCAGCTGACGGCCATGATGTCGTTGGTGTCGGCGTAGGGCCGCGCGGTGCAGCTCGACGGCGCCGCCTCGAGGACGCGCACCCCGCCCGCGGCGCAGTCGAGGATCTGCGAGTGCCCGAGACCGAGGTTGTGGCCGAGCTCGTGACCGAGGACTCCCACGCTGTTCCAGCCGTTGGACCACACCTGGCCGCCCGAGGCGAGGCTGCCGCCGACGGTGCCGAGACCGGCGATGCCACCGCACCCGGCGTAGGCCTGGAAGTAGACGAGGAGGTGCTTGCCCGGCCCGGGCCTCCACCCGGTCTTCTGGGACACCTCGGTCCAGAAGGCGCTCGAGCCGCTGACGCCGCCGGAGGTGCACGGCTCGCTGGTCGTCGAGACGACCGTCGGATACGGCGTCGCGGTGAACCCGAGGGCACCACCGGTCACCGTCGACCAGTAGGCGTTCACGCCCGAGGACACGGTGGCCGCGACGGCCGCGGGAGTGACCGCGGTGGCGGAAACACCAGGAAGCTTCACGACGACGACGGTCACGTCGTGCAGAGCGGCGCCGGCAGCGGTGGACGCGGCGGCGGGTCCGGCCGTGGCGACCCCGACTCCTGTGGTGACGGCACCCTGCGCCACGGGGGCGACGACATCGACCGTCGAGACGTCCGCTCCGGCCTCAGGGTCGCGCGCCTGCCTCGGGTCGAGGTCGGTCGTCAGCGTGCCGTCGGCCTTCGAACGGGTCCCGACGGTTCCGGCCAGGCCGACGCTGACCGTGGCGCCGACGGGCACCCCGGCGAGGTCGCTCGCCGGCACCTGGACGGCATCGGAGTCGGTGCGCACGAAGGTCAGCTCGTCGTGGCCCTCAGGGATCGGGTGGTCGAAGTCGTCGAGGTGCACCCGCTCGACCGTGCCGACGACCACGGCGGCGACATGCCGTCCGCCGGGCGCCCCGTAGGCACCCGGAGCGGCGAGGGCCGTCAGCAGACCGGTCGCCGTCACGGCCGCGACCGCCGCCAGGACACCCGGACGGGTGAACCCGGCCCGCGTCGCGCTCGCACGGACGGGGTAGCCGGACGACCTCATGGCTATGTCTTCGGCGCTCCGCGCCGCATGCCGGTGGGCCGAACGGGTGATAGGCACGCTCACCGAGCGCCTAGGGTGGCTGTCATGACCACTGCCCCCGAGCCCCCCTCCCCGCCTCGGGGAAAGGCCGGGGACCGGATCGTCTGGGTCGACTGCGAGATGACCGGGCTGGACCTCGGGTCCGACGCGCTGGTCGAGGTGGCGTGCGTCGTCACCGACGCCGAGCTCAACGAGCTCGACGAGGGCGTCACGGTCGTGGTCCGGCCACCGGACGCCCCGTTCGCCGCGATGCCTGACATCGTCCGTGAGATGCACACCGCATCAGGGCTGATCGAGGAGATCCCGCTCGGGACCACGCTCGAGGCCGCGGAGCGGATCGTCCTCGACTACGTCCGCACGCACGTCGCCGAGCCGCGCAAGGCACCGCTCGCCGGCTCGAGCGTCTACGTCGACCGTGGCTTCCTCGCCCGCGACATGCCCACCTTCGACGCCTACCTGCACTACCGGCTCATCGACGTCTCCAGCATCAAGGAGCTCGTCCGCCGCTGGTATCCGCGCGTCTACTTCAACTCCCCGCCCAAGCGCGGCAACCACCGCGCCCTCGCCGACGCCCGCGAGAGCATCGCCGAGCTGCGCTACTACCGCGAGGCCGTCATGGTCCCCGGCGCCGGCCCGAGCACCGACGAGGCACGCGGGATCGCCGGCCGGCACCTCGTCGACCACTCCGACGCGCCGGTCTGGGTCACCCCGACCGCCGAGGACTGACCGAGCCCGAGCGCGTGACGCCCGTCACGGGCTCGGCCTCCCCGCTCACCGGCGTACGGGGCACCCGTTCACCTTGGGTACACTTCTGCCCGGCCGCAGCGCCGCACGCCGGACACGACGTGCAACGCCGCGGTCATGGTGGGTGTAGCTCAGCTGGTAGAGCACCTGGTTGTGGTCCCGGTGGTCGCGGGTTCAAGTCCCGTCACTCACCCCACACAGAAGGTCCGGTCCCGGAGGGGCCGGACCTTCTGTCGCTCGTGACGCCCCTACTTCGTGCCGACGATGCAGCGGGCCACGCCTGGGATCCGCACCGTGCCGCCCGCTTCGTAGCTGCCGGCCTTCGCGATGACGTCCCTCGCGATCCGCTGCCGCGCCGGTGCGTCCACCTGCGCAAGTGCGGCGACCGCCAGCGAGACGTGCTCGCTGATCATCTCCCAGTACTGCTCGGGCGAGCTCGTCACGAGCTCGACGGCGACATCCCACTCTTCCACGTCGCGCAGCCCCGCGGCCTCGTACAGGGCACTGAGGTATCCCGGGGCAGCGCAGCGGAACATGGTCGGGCGGTCCGGGTCGGGCGGCGCCACGACCGACTCCGCCGCGATCGCCTGCATGGCGATCGTCGTCCACGGGTTCTCCTCGGGCCTGACCCACACCGACGAGCAGAGACGTCCACCCGGCTTGAGCACCCTCGCGAACTCGGCGGTCGCCGTGGCGAGGTCGGGGAAGAACATGTACCCGAACCGCACCGAGATGCTGTCGAACGTCGCGTCACCGAAGGGCAGGTCGTCGGCGCTGCACACCCTGGTCTCGACGTTGGTGATCCCCTGTGCGTGCGCTCGTCGAGTCGCGATCTCGAGCATCTCGGCCGAGAGGTCGGTCAGGACGACGTGTCCCGTCGGCGCGAGCCCGGCGACGGTCAGCCCCGGCTCACCGGTGCCCGAGGCGATGTCCAGATGCTGCTGATCATCGGCGATCCCGAGGCGGTCGATCATCGCTGCGCCGACCGGGCCCAGCTGATCCATGATGACCGGGTCCCACTTCTCCCAGCCCGCGGAGAGCCCCGCCCACGCCGCTCGCTGCCCGTCCCGGATCTCGTCGCCGCTCGGCATCGGCCCTCCCGCTCTCGGATGCCCCCATCGAACACGACGGAGGTCGTCGGCGGGAGTGGGCCACAGCGGCTCGTGAGCGTCGTCGAGCGACGCAGTGGCACTCACCGGTGCTCCATAGTGGTGTCGGCCATCGCGACGGACGCGTCCCGGCCGAGGAGGGCACCATGAGCACGATCATGTCCCGGCGCGACCTCGACTTCCTCCTGCACGAGTGGCTCGGCACCGAGGAGCTGCTCTCCCGGCCGCGCTACGCCGACCACTCGCGCGACACCGTCGACGCCGTGCTGGACCTCGCCGAGCAGGTCGCGACCACGCAGTTCGCACCGCACAACCGCCGCTCGGACCTCAACGAGCCCACCTTCGACGGGACGAGCGTGACCGTCATCCCCGAGGTCGGTGTCGCGTTGCGCGCCTTCGCCGACGCCGGATTCCTCTCGGCCTCGGTCGACGGCCTCGACGCGAGCCCGCTTCCGGCCAGTGTCTTCGCGGCATGCATGTCCTGGTTCCAGGCGGCGAACGCGGGCACCAGCGCGTACGCGCTGCTGACCATGGCGGCGGCGAACCTGCTGCGCAAGCACGGCACCCCCGAGCAGGTCGAGCGCTACGCCGTCCCGATGACCGAGGGCCGCTGGTTCGGGACGATGATGCTGTCCGAGCCGCACGCGGGCTCGAACCTGGCCGACATCACCACGCGCGCCGAGCCGCAGCACGACGGCACCTACCGCATCTTCGGGCGCAAGATGTGGATCTCCGGCGGCGACCACGAGATGGCCGAGAACATCGTGCATCTCGTCCTCGCGCGCACTCCCGGCGCGCCGGCAGGCACGAAGGGCATCTCGCTGTTCGTCGTACCGAAGGTGCTCGTGGGCGACGACGGATCGCTCGGCGAGCGCAACGACATCGCGCTCGCCGGCATCAACCACAAGATGGGCTACCGCGGCACCGTCAACACCGCCCCGGTCCTGGGCGACGGCGCGTGGACCCCCGGAGGGTCGGCCGGCGCGGTCGGCTACCTGGTCGGCGCCGAGAACCGCGGTATGGCGCTCATGTTCTCGATGATGAACGAGGCGCGCATCGGCGTGGGGCTGTGCGCGGCGGCGATCGGCTGCACGGGCTACCTGGAGTCGCTCGCCTACGCCCGCGAGCGGCTGCAGGGGCGTCCGATCGGCGCCGACCCGACGACGCCACAGGTGCCGCTCGTCGAGCACCCCGACGTACGCCGCATGCTGCTCGCGCAGAAGTCGTACGTCGAGGGTGCGCTCGCCCTCGTCCTGATGGCCGCGCGGCTCTACGACGACTCCGAGACGGCAGAGGACACCCACGAGCGGGAGCAGGCCGCGACCCTGCTCGGCCTGCTGACGCCCGTCGTGAAGAGCTGGCCCTCGCAGTACGGCCCGGCCGCCAACGACCTCGCCATCCAGGTGCTCGGCGGCGCGGGCTACACCCGCGACTTCGACGTCGAGCAGCACTACCGCGACAACCGGCTCAACCCCATCCACGAGGGGACCCACGGCATCCAGGCGCTCGATCTCCTCGGCCGCAAGGTGCTGCTCGACGGGGGGAAGGCGCTCGGCCTGCTGGTCGCGCGGATACAGACGACGGCCGACCGCGCCCGGGCTGCAGGCCCGGACGGCGCGCTCCTCGCCGACCGGCTCACGGCAGCCTGTTCCGACCTCGTGGCCACGACGGCGCAGCTCGCGACACTGGGAGACCCCGCGCGGATGCTGGCGGACGCGACGACGTACCTCGAGGCGACCGGTCACGTCGTCGTCGCCTGGGTGTGGCTCGACCAGTGGCTGGCCGCCCTCGGCAAGGAGGGCGCGTTCTACGACGGCAAGCGCGCCGCCGCCACGTTCTTCCTCACCCGCGAGCTGCCCAGGGTCGGTCCCATGCTGGCGCTGCTCCGCGAGGCGGACGGACTGACCCTGCAACTCGACCCCGCCGTGCTATGACGGAGCCGAACACCCACGACGGCTGAGACGTCACGTAGGACGTTCGTTACCGATGGGTCATGGACGTGGGGACTTGACCCATTGGGATGCCGATCCGCTTGGGATTCGGCATCATTGCCCGCGCCGAGCCGACCACGTCAAGGAGCCCCGTCGTGCTGCTCGCCGATTCCACCTCGTCCGCAACCGTCATCGGTTGGATCATCGGATTCATCATCTGGATCCTGATCATCGCCTGGAGCGCAGCCATCGCACGCCGCAAGGGCCGCTCGCCGTTCATCTGGGGGCTGCTCGCGTTCTTCTTCTCCATCATCACGCTGATCGTCATCGCACTCATGCCCTCGCGCCGGTCTGTCTGACCGACCACTCCGTGGTGGCCACAGTGGGTGTGCCGGCTTCGCCCCGTCTCACGTTCACATCCGTCGTCGAGACCGATCGCGCGTTCCTGGAGTCGTGCTGGGACGACCTCGAGCTGCGTCGCTACCTCGGCGGCGCCATGCCCAAGGAGAAGCGCGATCGCATCTTCGCCTCGTTCCTCTCCTCTGACTCGTGCTGGGTGCTACGCCTTGCCGACGGCACGCCCGTCGGCAGTTCCTTCGTGGTGGACGCGGAAGCCGGGCGGGAGCTCGGCATGGAGCTCATCGTGGGTGCGCAGCGACTCGGTCTCGGTCGAGAGGCTGGCGCGGCGATACTGGAGTGGCTCGCCGCACGCGACGTCCCCGAGGTCATTGCTGTCGTCCAGGAAGGCAACGGCGCCAGCAACGGGCTGGTGCGCTCCTTGGGCGGAGTCGAGCAGATGCGATATGAGAAGTGGGCTGCTCGCCAGATCGAGTCCCACGTCCCGCTCGAACCGTCGTAGGCCCGGCCCGAACTGCCCCGTGACCGTTCTGGTGTGTCCGTTCGCCGGGTTTGATCAAGGTGCCCCCGCGCTACCGATCAAGGTCCCCCCGACACACCGAGGCGCCGGTGATCGCAAGCCGCGCGAGGCGGAATCTCAGCCGCTGATCCGCGAGCTCACCCTGCGGTTGTGGGTTCGTCGGACGACGTCGAGGCCGACGACGAGCACGACGAGCCAGGCGAGCCGAAGCAGCAGGTTCCGACCCGGGTCACCGCCGATCGGCACGAGCCAGCCGACGCTCAGGGCCACGAGAAGCGAGGATGCACCTGTCGCCCACCAGGTACGGCTCGTTGACCGCCGAAAGCCACGACGTCGTCTGGGACCCACCTCGCGATGGACCAGGCGTAGATCGCCATGGCGACCAGGCCGAGAACGATCGCAAGAGCGGTCACCCGACACCCCCTGGCCTGGGTCCTCAGCGCTCGTCGTGCACCGACGAGCCGCACACACACTAGTGGTGTGTGTCGTTAATTGGTTTCCGTTTGGTGGTGCGGGATACTGAGGGATGCCCGCTCGTCCCGCC
>Ga0208851_1000216_pt1 | contig 26195 bp, 20 predicted proteins | sample NGESurshal092012_FD_184481 | JGI IMG/M metagenome (GOLD analysis project Ga0208851, IMG submission 184481) | Arctic peat soil microbial communities from Barrow, Alaska - NGEE Surface sample 415-2 shallow-092012 (SPAdes) | ecosystem: Environmental > Terrestrial > Soil > Wetlands > Peat ... | reverse complement strand
GACAGGGGGATGACGAACTTCCGGCTGCCGCCGACCAGTTCCTTGAACTGCTGCGTGGTGATCTCCCGGTGCTCGGTGAGGTGCGCCACGAGCCGCTGCTTCAGCTCGGCGATGGCGGTGCCGTGGAAGCAGAGCTCTCCGGTCACCTTCACCACCGTGTGATCGGCGAGCGGGCCCTGGAGCAACCCGGCGATGCGCTCTGTGGGGAGCGAGAGCATCCGTCCGATCTCGGCCAGCGTCGGTGGGGCGAGCGCTCCGGCGGCGATGGCGGCCACGGCCTTGGTGCGCGCGGCCTCCTCGTCCAGCGAGAGGCTCCGCCCCCTCCCCTTCAGCCGCAGGCCCTCGCCCATCGCCTCCACCGCGCCGCGCTCGAGCAGCGCCTGCACCAGACGCCCGAGGAGTCGCGGATCCAGATCGGTCGAGAGACGCTGCCGCAGCTCCTCGCGGTGGAGCGCGTCCTCGAGCGGCGCGCGGTCGTGGAAGGCCTGGAGCATCGCCAGGGCCCGCGCCTGGAGGGCGGTGAAGGTCTCGCCGGAGACGTAGAGGCGACGCTCGCGGTCGATCAGCAGCACCTGACCCTTGCTGCTGAGCACGTCGAGCGCCCGCTGCACCGTCTTGGGGGCGCTCGCCGTGCGGACCGCGAGCTCGCCGGCCGTCATGCCCCGGTAGCCGGACTGCCGTGCGAGCCAGACGAGGCGCGCGTCGAGGTCCTCTCCCCGCATCGGGGCGAGCAGCTCGGCCGCGCCGCGGCGCCAGCGAGGGGCGCCGATGGTCAGCACCCGTCCCCCGGCGAGCGTCGCCCCGCGTCCCGGAAGCGGCCGCGCTCCACGCAGGATGAACCGCTGCCCGGGCAGCGCGGCGACCGGCGCCTGCAGCCTCAGCTGCGCGAGACCGGTCTCCCCCGGCGAGAGCGCCGGGAGGTCGAGGAGGGTGACGCGCGCCTCCACCTGCGCCGTGCCCAGGTGCAGGAGCAGCGTTCGACGGCGCGGGAGCGGAGCCTCGGCCGCCGCGAGCAGCGTGAGCTCGACGTCCAGCGAGCGCGTCTCGGGGAGCTCGCCCTCGCGGACCAGCACCATGCCGCGCCGAACATCCTGCGTGGCCACGCTGGAGAGGTTCACCGCGGTCCGCTGACCCGCCGCGCCGCGCGCGACGCTCTGGCCATGCGTCTGGACCCCGCGGACTCGGAACGGCCCTGCGAGGCCCGGGAGCAGCGACACCGAGGCCTCGGGCTCGACCGTGCCCGAGAGCAGGGTTCCGGTGACCACGGTCCCGAATCCCTTGATGGTGAAGGCGCGGTCGATGGGCAGGAAGAGCGGACCGTCGGCCGGTCGGGGCGGGACGGAGGCGGCCGCACGTCCGAGCGCCGCCCGGAGCGCGTCCAGCCCATCACCCGTCCGGGCGGACACCGGCACCACCTCGGCCTTCTCCAGCACGCTCCCGGCGAGCAAGGTGGCCAGGTCCGCGTCGAGCAGCGAGCGCCAGTCGTCCCCGAGCCCGGGGAGGAGGTCCGCCTTGGTCAGAGCGACGACCCCGGCCTGCACTCCGAGCAGCTGGCAGATGTCGAGGTGCTCGCGGGTCTGGGGCATCACCCCCTCGTCCGCGGCGATGACCAGGATGGCGAGGTCGACCCCGCCCGCCCCGGCGACCATCGCCTTCACGAAGCGCTCGTGGCCGGGAACGTCGACCACGCCCGCCACCCTGCCGTCGGGGAGCGTGAGGTGCGCGAACCCGAGCTCGAGCGTGATTCCCCGCCGCTTCTCCTCGGGGAGCCGGTCGGTGTCGATGCCGGTCAGCGCCTTGACCAGCGAGGTCTTGCCGTGGTCGACGTGCCCGGCGGTGCCGACGATCACGCCCGTGACCGGACGCGCCGGGGCGGAAGCTCAGGCCCGGACGCGAGATCGAAGCGTCCGTCCTCGGTGACCGGGCCGTAGTCCCAGGGGAAGACCAGCGGGCCTTCCATCACCAGCACCGTCCAGTCGGGCATCACGCCCTCGTCCCGGCAGAGCAACGCCGCGGTGTGGATTCGGCGGGCGCCGGCCTTCTTCGCCGACTCGATGGCCCGGCCCATGGTCAGACCCGAGGCGACGACGTCGTCGACGAGGAGCATGCGCGCGCCCTTCACCTGCCGGGGCATCGCCATGATCTTGGGCATCCTGCCAGTCAGGGGGTCACGGGAGCGGCCGAGGATGCGCACCGGATGGAAGGGCTTGCCGAGCGCAGTCGCCAGCGCCGAGCCGACGTACAGCCCTCCGGGCGCGATCCCCACCACGAGGTCGAGCGGGGATGCCGCGCCGATCTCTCGGGCCATCACGTTCACCGCCTCGTCGAACTGGGCCCACGTCATCTCGCGGACGAAGTTCCGGGCCCCGCTGCGGTCCTGGCCGAGGAGTCCGCGGGGGAGCTCGCTCTGCGGCGAGAGGGGCTGATCCGACGGCTCGTGACGGCGCCTGGAGGGTCGCGAAGGCATGGACGGGGGTCAGCCTATCGCGAGGTCGCGGCGCCGATCAGTGTGCGCAGCTCGTCTCCCGGAATGACGTAGCGGGTGGTGCAGAACTCACAGGTGGCCTCCGCTTGACCTTCCTTCTCCAGCAGGTCCTCGAGCTCGACCGGGCCGAGCGCCAGGAGGGCCCGATGCACGCGCTCGCGCGAGCAGCCACAGCGGAACTCCAGAGGTTGCTTCGCCAGGACGTCGAGCTCGGCACCGGGGAAGAGGGAGCGGAGGAGCGCCGGGCCCGAGCCGCTGGCCTCGAGCAGCGCGCGGTCGAGCACCTCCTCTGTGAGCCGCCGTCCGTTCTCGAGCAGGGCCGCCGCATCCCCGTCGGGTAGCTTCTGCAGCAGGACGCCGCCGACCGCTCCGAGGACCTCACCCGCGGCGGGCACCGTCCGGATCCGGACCACCGTCTCGACCTGGTCGGAGACGGCGAAGTAGCGCTCCAGATCCTGTCCCAGCTCGAAGACTTCCAGCTCGACGCTGCTCCGGTAGAACTCGCCCTCGCCGAGATCGCGGACGACGGAGAGGTACCCGTGGTTCCCGAGCAGCGGGCGCCAGTGGAACGCGCCTTCATGGCCGAGGACCGCCAGTCCGGGCCGCTTGACGTATCCCCGGAGTGAGCCGCCGTCGGCGTCGACGAAGAGGCCGCGGACCGGACCGTCGCACTCGAGCTGCAGGCTGACCCGGGTCTTCTCCTTCTGGAGCGCGGCGAGCAAGGTGACGCCGGTCAGCGCCTCGCCGAGCAGGGCCGCCGATCCGGCCTCGGCCGAGTGGAGACGTCGCGCCTCGCGGGAGACGGTAGTGGTGAGAGCGACCACGACCCGGAGACCGGACCCGGGGAGCAGCGCGGTGAAGAGCTCGTCGGACATCCGGGGCTGTGTAACGAGAGACGAGGGGAGAGGGCCAGGCCCCGGTGCTCGTCCTGACGGCGCACGCCCGAGCGACACCGAGAACCTCCAGGCGAAACCGACGTCTGCGGACACGGAACCAGGGTGTCTGGCACCTCGGCCCGGGCACCTCGACTGGGGCGGCCTCGGGGCAGAGGCGCGGCTCAGCCTCCGGTGCGCCGCATGAGGTTTTCCTGCGCCACGCTCGCCACCAGCCTCCCGCCGCGGTCGAAGAACTGGCCACGTGACAGCCCACGACCGCCCTGCGCCGTGGGGCTGTCCATCACGTACAGCAACCAGTCGTCGACCCGGAACGTGCGGTGGAACCACAGCGCGTGGTCGATGCTGGCCACCGCGAGCCCCGGGGTCAGCCAGGAGACTCCATGGGGCAGCAGCGCCGTGGAGAGCAGACTGAAGTCCGAGGCATAAGCGAGGACGCAGGCGTGCAGGAGCGGCGCATCGGGGAGCTTCCCGTTCGCCCGCACCCAGTACGCCTGCTGCGGCGCCTGTACCGAGGGCAGCAGCGGGTTGCGCGGCTCGAGCGGCCGGAACTCGACCGCCACCCGACGCTCGAACGCTTCCCTGAGCCGCGGAGGCACGTGGGGGACCGATGTGAGCCACTCCGACACCAGCTCGCGCTGCGGACGGAGCGACTCGGGCGGCGGGACCACGGGCATCGGGGCCTGGTGCTCGAGCCCATCCTCGGGCGCCTGGAAGGAGCAGATCATGCTCAGCAGCACTTCACCTCCCTGGATCGCCTGCACCCGGCGCGCGGTGAATCGCTTCCCGTCCCGGACCCGGTCCACCTCGTAGACGATTGCGTGCGCCATGTCCCCCGGGCGCAGGAAGTAGGCATGCAGCGAGTGCGGCAGCCGCTCCTCCACCGTGCGACTCGCCGCGACCAGGGCCTGGCCAATCACCTGCCCACCGAAGACCGCCTTTCCCCCCAGGTCGCGTGACTGGCCGCGGAAGAGGTTCACCTCCAGGGGCTCGAGGTCGAGCAGGTCGAGCAGATCGTCGAGCGCAGATCCCACGTCTGACACGTTCACCTCCGGCGGGTCCGACACCTTAGCGACTACCTTCAAGGCCAGCGCGTCCTCGGCATCAAGGCCGACTGCGGGCTGCGCGTCGCCACCGGCCCGGGCGCCCGATCCGCTCTCGCTGCCCAAGCCGAACGAGGACACCCGGGCCGTCGCGCGCAAAAAAAAAGGGGCGGCCTGAGCCACCCCTCGACGACGCGACGTGCCCAGAAACTCTAGGCGCGCGCGGTGATCTTCGCGATGGTCGAGCTGCAGACCTCGTAGCTCAGAACCTCGGGGGTGCCCTGGACGACGTTGCCCATCGCCTTCAGCACCTCGGGGTACGCGCCGCGGCCGTACTGCTCGGCCTTCTCCTTCGACTCCCAGAAGCTGATCGCGTACGCCTCGTTCCCGTTGGGAGCGATGAAGGCAACTTCCTCCTGGAAGCCAGGCTGCTTGCGGAGCAGGGGAAGGACGTCCTTCTCCAGCGTCTGGGTGAACTGAGTGGCGGTGTTCGGCTTGAGATGCAGATGCACGTTGCGAGCAAACATGGTGAGACCTCGGATTCGTTCTGACGACGCATTTACGAATCGGGGAACCTGACGAAGTGCAGATGACTCGAGCGGAGAGCTGGGATGCTCACCCGCAACAATCAACATAACCGGCTTCCAGGTCGGCGCCATCGATGGAACGCGTCTTGACAGCGAGAGCGAGCGCTTGGTGGAGATCGGAGGATGTGCGCATGTCACGGTTCCGGAGACTGCTGAACCTCGCCGCGGGCGTGACCGGGGGCGTGCTGGGACTCGCGGCGGTCACCCGGCAGCTCCGGATCGCGCGCGAGCGTGCCATCGACACCATCCGGGAGCCGGAGGGCATCGAGTGGAAGGGGTTCATCGACGTCCGTGGCACCCGGCAGTGGCTGCTCGTCCGCGGCAGGGACCGCAGCAACGAGCTGGTGCTCTTCCTGCACGGCGGCCCGGGCTCCCCCGTCACCGGCCTGGCCGGGACCTGGTACCAGGGCGCGCTCGAGGAGCGCTTCACCGTGGTCCACTGGGAGCAGCGGGGGGCGGGCAAGTCGTTCCGCGCCGGGCGCTCGGGTCCGCTGAACCTCGAGACCTACGTCGCGGACGCGCTCGCGGTCACGGATCAGCTCCGGGCCGCGTTCGGCAAGGAGAAGATCTTTCTCGTCGGGCACTCGCACGGGGCCCTGCTTGGCGCGGACCTCGCGGCCAGGTACCCCGAGCGGTACCACGCGTTCCTCGCGGTGGCGCCCCTGGTGGATGCGACCCGCCAGGAGCAAATCTCGGCCGCCTACGTCCGTGATTTCTACGCGCGACGTGGGGACGTCCAAGCCGTCGCCCGGATCGATCGGCTCGGACCGCCGCCCTACCCCGACGCGTACCGGGCGGTGATGGCCGAGCGCTGGCTGCTTGCACGCACGCCCGGGTTCACCGGCCCCGGATGGCCGCTGCGCCGAGCGACCACCGAGCTCCTGGTCTCGCCGCACTACGGGCTGTGGGACCTCGTGAACTACTATCGGGGTTTCCAGCGCAGCCTCCGTCAGCACTTCACCTCCACGTACTGGTCGGTGGACTTGAAGCGCACGCACGCCGAGTTCGCCGTCCCGGTCTTCATCCTCATCGGCGCGAACGACCAGAACACGCCCGCGACCCTGGCCCGCGAGTACTTCGAGCGGCTCCGCGCCCCGCGGAAAGAGCTGGTCATCATCGACGGAGCCGGGCACATGGTGTTCTTCGAGGCACCGGCGCGCTTCAACTGGGAAGTGATCCGGCTCTTCTCGACACTGACCCCGGCGAGGTGAACGGATGCCACGGACGACGCACCCCGAGCTGCACCGCAGCGAGCGAATCGGCTGGCTCCGCGCCGCCGTCCTGGGCGCGAATGATGGCATCGTCTCCACCGCCAGCCTGATGGTCGGCGTCGCGGCCGCCGGCACCGGCCGCGGCGAGCTGCTCATCACTGGAGTCGCGGGGCTGGTCGCCGGGGCCATGTCCATGGCGTCCGGTGAATACGTCTCGGTCCGCTCGCAGTCGGACACCGAGCACGCCGACCTGGGTCGCGAGCGCGCCGAGCTGTCCGCCCAGCCCGCCCTGGAGCGGCAGGAGCTGGCGTCGATCTACGTCGCCCGGGGGCTGAAACCCGATCTCGCCGCCCGGGTCGCGGAACAGCTGATGGCCCATGACGCGCTCGGCGCGCATGCCCGGGACGAGCTCGGCATCTCCCCGGAGGGGAATGCCCGCCCGGTGCAGGCAGCGCTCACCTCCGCTGCCAGCTTCGCCGCCGGCTCCGCGCTTCCGATCGTGATTGCGTTGGTCGCCCCGGGGCCACGGGTGGTGCCGATCCTGATCGGGGCGTCGGTGGTGATGCTCGCCGTGCTCGGAGCGCTGGCAGCCCGCGCCGGGCGCGCGCCGGTGGTCCCGGCGGCGATCCGGGTGGCGATCCTCGGCGCGCTGGCGATGGGTGTGACCGCAGGGATCGGCCGTTTGTTCGGCGCGGTCGTCTGAACGTCCAGCCCATTCGCATCCAATTCTGGTCCGTTCGCTCGGACGGTCAGCCGTTGGGGACGAGCACGATCTTTCCTTCCAGGCCTCCGCGTTCGAGGCGGAGGTGCGCGTCGGCAACGGCGTCGAGCCCGATGTGTTCAGCGACGCGGGGCTTGATGTCACCGCGCCCGAGCATGCCGAGCAAGGTGCCCAGGTCGGCGACGAACCAGTCGGGGTGCTCTCTTCGCAACGAAGTGATGGACACGAAGCTCGCCCTCCGGGCGCCCGAGAACTTGTTCCACCACCAGAGCTTCGCGAACCAGAGACCGAGCAGCACGAACGGCGCGTTGCTCTTCACACCCGCGGAGAAGCCGTAGGCCGACAGACGACCGCCCTTGCCGACCGCGTGCCAGGCGCGCGAGAACCCGTTCTCTCCGATGCCGTCGAACACGACATCGAAGCCCCCGGGCAGGACCGTCGCGAAGTCGGCCCGGTCACTGTCGACGTGGGTCGCACCCAGCGTGCGCAGAAGATCGGCGTGCTGGGCATGGGCGGCCCCCCACACGTCACAGCCTGCAAGCTTGCCGAGCACGACCAGGGCCTGGCCGACGGCACCGGCTGCACCGGTGACGAGCAGCGTTTGACCCTTCCGGACATGCGCGTCGCGGTGGAGAAGCTGGTAGGCGATCATCCAGCTCAGCACCAGCGTGGTCGCTTCGCAGGCGTCGAGCGCCGCATCGACCGCGGTGACCCGGTCGGCCTCGAGCGTGCGGTACTGGGCGTACGAACCGGTCATCGTGAGATCGGCGACCCTCTGCCCGATCGACAGCGCCTCGACGCCGGGGCCCACCTTCACGACTTCGCCGACGAGGTCATAGCCCAGCACCAGCGGAGGCTTCTCCTTGAGGTCGGGGTAGCGGCCCTTGCGCAGGATGACGTCGGTGAACTGAACGCTCGCGGCGAGCACCTTCACCAGCACCTCACCCACACCGGGTGTCGGCATTGGCCGCTCGACGACCACGAATCCATCGGTGCCGCCAAACTTCTGGAGCAGCAGCGCGCGTTCTGTGGACGGGAGAGTCATGCGGCACCGTGGGGGCAGCCCTCGCGAGGCTCCCCGCGGCTAGTGAGACCCGTGCTGGCGGACGTAGGTCAGCGAGAACTCGACGGGCCCGGGCAGCTGCGGGCTCTTCATGATGCGCGTGACGATCAGCGTCTTCCCGTCGGGCTGCAGCTTGAACAGGGTCGAGCCACTCCCGTCGCCGCTCCGTCCTTCCTGCAGCAGCGCGCCTCCGACGAAGTGCTGGCTGTTCTCGCTCTGGTCTCCGTACTTGTTCGTCTGCTTCACCTCGGTGCCAGTGGTCGGCGAAGACTCGGCGGGATACCCCGGTGATTCGACGCTCACGTTGCCCTTCCCGTCGAAGCCGATGGTGTAGGTCGGGCGAATCTCCGAGCGCTTCATCAGCGCGCTGCGAGCGAACACCGTGGCGATGCCCATCCCGTCCGTCGCCTTGTCCACCGCTGCCTGAACGGCTGCTCTTTCAGCGTCGTTTCCGGCGTACACGTAGGTGCCGGCGTAGCGTTGCTCGAGGCTGGCCGACGGTGGCCGCGCCGTGCCCTTGGCCGGGGCGGTCGCCTCCACCGGAGCGGAGTGGGCGCACCCCAAGACGAGGGGGATGGCCGCTGCGAGTGATTGGCAGAGCCCCCACCCCCCGATGAGCCTCGGGGTGGACTTCCGAAGATGTGCAGGCTTCATTGTCAATCTCCACGCCTCGGGCACGACCGGCCCGGCCACGGCTCAGAACGGGATGTCGTCTTCTGCGGCGCCGGCGGCCTGGTTCAGCTCGTCCATCTGGGGCGGGGGGGGACCGAAGTCGCTCGCGCCGTTCGCCCGTGGGCGGCCCTGGCCTGCGCCCTCACCACGACCACCCAGGAAGACGACGTTGTTGGCCACGACTTCCGTCGTGTAGTTCTTCTTGTTTTCCTTGTCCGTCCATTCGCGGGTCTGGAGGCGACCCTCGACGAAGCACTGACGGCCCTTGGCCAGGTACTCGCCGCAGAGCTCGCCGAGCTTTCCCCAGACCACGATGCGGTGCCACTCGGTGCGTTCCTGCTTTTGCCCCGACTTGTCGGTCCAGCTCTCGCTCGTGGCGATGCGGAAGTTGGCGACGGCTTGCCCGCTGGGCGTGAAACGCACCTCGGGATCCGCACCCAGGTTACCGACCAGGATGACCTTGTTGACGCCTCCAGCCATGTTGATGACCTCCGGGTTCGAGGACCGGACCGTTGCGGCCCGGTTGCTGAATGACTTCTCTAGCAGGTCTTCCTGACAGGAGGTGGCCGTTGGCCGAGCCTGAATACGCGCTGTTTTACTGGCCTGGAATCCAGGGACGGGGCGAGTTCGTCCGGCTGGCCCTCGAGGAAGCCGGCGCGCCGTACGTGGACGTGGCGAGGCTCCCGCGCAGCAAGGGCGGCGGGGTGGATGCCATCCTGCGCGTGCTCCGCGGCGAGCTCGGGCCCCACGTCCCGTACGCACCGCCGGTGCTCCGCGCAGGCGACGTGGTGGTCGCGCAGACCGCGGCAATTCTGGCGTTCCTGGGCCCACGGCTCGGCCTGGTGCCCCGCGACCGGGCAGCTCGCCTCTGGGCGCATCAGCTGCAGCTCACGCTCGCAGATTTGGTGATGGAGACCCACGACACCCACCATCCCATCGCGGTGAGCCTCGGATACGAACAGCAGAAGGACGAGGCCCGCCGGCGTGCGCAGCACTTCACCGCCGAGCGCATCCCGAAGTTCCTCGGGTACTTCGAGCGCGTGCTCGAGGTGGCGAACGGCCGGCACGTGCTCGGGGCGAGGCTCAGCTACGTGGACCTGTCGCTGTTCCAAATGCTGGAGGGGCTGCGCTACGCATTCCCGCGAACGATGAGCGCGTTCGAGCAACGCATTCCGCGGCTCGTGGCTCTCGCGGAGGCCGTGCGAGAACGGCCACGGATCGCGGCCTATCTCGCCTCGCCCCGCCGGGTACCGTTCAGCACGCAGGACATCTTCCGCCACTATCCCGAGCTCGACGGGCAACCTCCCGCGCGCCGGCCTTCGGCGCGACGTTCGCCGAAGCGCTGAGCCTCGGAGTACGGTGGGGCCCGAGCATCCCCGGAGACACGATGATCCACGAAGGACAGCTGGCGCCCTCGTTCAGCCTGAAGGACGCTGCGGGCAAGGAGTGGTCACTGGACGCGCTGCGGGCGAGCGGCCCGGTGGTGCTCTTCTTCTACCCGCGTGACGATTCGCCCATCTGCACCCGCGAGGTGTGCGCCTTCCGGGATGCGCACCAGGACTTCACCGAGACGGGGGCCGCGGTGGTCGGGATCAGCTCGGACGGTGAGGCGGCGCACGCGTCCTTCGCCCGCAGGCAGCAGCTCAACTACCTGCTCCTGAGCGATCCTGGCGGCGCGGTGCGCAAGGCGTACGGCATCCCCAAGACGCTCGGCCTCGTCGATGGCCGGGCGACGTTCGTCATCGACCGGTCGGGGGTGGTCCGCATGGCCTACGCGGCGCAGCTGGTCGCCGAGGGGCACACCCGGCGCGCGCTGGAGACGGTGCGGGCGCTCCGCGGGACCGGAAGCGCCGCCCCGGCGCACTGAGCCAGGCGACCACCGGCGAGCCGAGCGCTGGCCGGAGACTCAGATGAGAGCACGAGACCCGAGTCCTGACGTCGCCGGTCAGCTTCCTCCCCTCGACATGCAGGCCGAGCAGCGCACGATCGCGCCGGGCGTCGCCGAGCCAGCGAGAGGGCACCCCTGGGACCGCGTGGAGCTCGCGCGCATCGCACTCGTCGCGCTCGCGGTGGTGGTCAGCGGGTTCCAGCTGTGGCGACCGGTGGCGAGGTTCGACCTGGTCGCGCTGGTCGCCGCGGTGGTGGGCGGCTACCCGGTCTATCGCGAGGCGCTGGAGGCACTGCTCGAGCGCCGGATGACGATGGAGCTGTCGATGACCATCGCCATCGCGGCGGCGCTCGGCATCGGCGAGACGTTCACCGCGTCGGTGATCGTGCTCTTCGTTCTGGTGGCGGAGGTCCTGGAGCACCTCACCGTCGCCCGGGGGCGCCACGCCATCGAGCACCTTCTCGGGCTGATGCCCCAGCAGGCCGCTTTGCAGCGCGGAGACGCGACGGTCGAGGTCCGGATCTCCGACGTTCGTGTGGGTGACCTCGTGCTGGTGCGGCCCGGCGCGCGCGTTCCGGTGGACGGAGTGGTCCGCGGTGGACAGTCCTTCGTGGATCAGTCGAGCGTCACCGGCGAGTCGCTGCCCACCGAGAAGCTGCCCGGCTCCCGGGTGTTCGCGGGCTCGGTGAACCAGTCCGGTGCGCTCCAGGTGGAGACCTCCGGGGTCGGCAAGGACACGACGTTCGGCCGGATCCTGGAGGCGGTGGAGAAGGCGGAGAAGAGCCGCGCTCCCATCCAGCGGGTCGCCGACCGGCTGGCCGGATATCTGGTGTACTTCGCCCTCGCCTCGGCCGCGCTGACCTTCGCGCTCACCCGTGACCCCCGCGCGACCATCTCCGTGGTGATCGTCGCGGGGGCCTGCGGCATCGCTGCGGGCACGCCGCTGGCAATCCTGGGCGCCATCGGCCGCGCCGCGACGCGCGGGGCGATCGTGAAGGGCGGAGTGCACCTGGAAGCGCTCGGCGAGGTCGACACCGTCGTCCTCGACAAGACGGGCACCCTGACCCTGGGCAAGCCAGCGGTGGTGGCACTCGTCCCGGCCCGCGACGTGGACCCGGGGCTGCTGGTCGAGGCGGCAGCGACCGCCGAGCGCCCCAGCGAGCATCCGCTGGCCCGGGCCATCCTGGACGAGGCGGCGCGGCTGGGGCGACGGCCAGCGCAGCCGGCGGGGTTCCGCTACACGCCGGGCGGGGGCATCGTCTGCGTCGCACCCGGGGGCGACGAGCTCCGGGTCGGGAGCCGCGCCTTCCTCCGGAGCGCGGGCCTCGCGGTGACCGACGTTCCTCCAGCCCCGCGCCATCTGACCGAGGTCCTGGTGGCCCGCGCCGGCCGGGTCCTGGGGGCCCTCCACCTGGCCGACGTGCTCCGGCCCGAGGCGACGCGCGCCATCCAGCAGCTCGGGTCGATGGGGATGAGGACCGTGCTGCTGACCGGGGACGTCGCGAGCATCGCGGAGGCCATCGGTAGCCAGCTGGGGGTGGACGAGGTCCTGGGGGATCTGCTCCCGGAGCAGAAGCTCGCCCGCGTGCGGGAGCTCCGCGCGCAGGGGCGCCGGGTGGCCATGGTGGGCGATGGGATCAACGACTCGCCGGCGCTGATGGAGGCCGACGTCGGGATCGCGATGGGGGGCGGAACCGAGGTCGCCCGCGAGAGCGCTGGCGTGCTGCTCCTCGGAGACGACCTGGAGGTGCTGGTGGAGGCGGTGCGGATCGCCCGGCGGTGTCACCGGATCATCCTGCAGAACTTCTGGGGAACCCTGCTCGTCGATATCGGGGGCATCGTGCTCGCGGCAGTGGGACTGCTCGACCCGCTGCTCGCCGCGTTCGTCCACGTCTCGTCCGAGCTGGCCTTCATCCTGAACTCGACGCGCCTGCTTCCCCGTCGAGGCGCGGCCGCCGCACGGTCGTAGGCTCCACGGCAGCCCGGACAGTTGTGGCACACTGCCCGCCTCTTCTTGGCGAGGGAGTCGCGATGCGTGGGCCGTTCGCGCTGGTGGCCGGGTTCTGGGTCTGCTCTGCCTCGGCTGCGCCCCTCGCGCTTCCGACGCTGACCGCCGAGCAGGTCGTCGCCCGCAACGTCGAGGCGCGCGGGGGGCTGGAGAAGCTCCACGCCCTGAAGAGCCTCCGTCGCACCGGGCATGCAATCTACCCCGGGTTGAAGATCGACATGAGGGTGATCGAGCTCCGGGCCCGCCCGGACCGGCTCCGGCTGGAGAACGTGCTGGACGGCCTGGTGTCGATCGACGCCTTCGACGGGAAGGTGGCCTGGAAGGTGCGGCCCTTCAACGGCCGGAAGGACCCGGCGCGGACCTCCGAGGACGAGACCAAGGCGCTCCGCCTCGGCGCGGACATCGAGGGGCCGCTGGTCGATTCCCGGGCGAAGGGTCACACCGTGACCCTGCTCGGGACCGAGGACCTGGACGGGACCCCCTGCTACAAGCTGCGCGTCGATCTGCGATGGGGTGACCAGCTCACCACCTACGTCGATCCGGACACCTTCATGGTGCTGCGGGAGATCCAGCGCACCGTCATCCGCGGCGCCGAGCAGTTCATCGAGGTGGACTACGGCGACTACGAGAGGGTGGCCGGCGTCTACGTGCCGATGCTCGAGGAGACGGGGGAACGCGGCTCGCCCTCGAGCGAGAAGAGCAAGGTGGTCTACGACCTCGCCGAGGCCAACGTGCCGGTCGACGACGCGCTCTTCGCTTTTCCCGCCCCGGCCCGGAGCGCCTCCCGATGAGCGCCACGACCCTGGTGCTCGCCGCGCTCGTGGCAGCGACGCCCGCCGACCCGCTCTCGGATCCGTCCCTCGTCTCCGGCCTCGGCATCCGGAACATCGGCTCTGCCCGGATGAGCGGTCGCATCGCGGCGATCGCCGGACGGCCCGAGCGCGACGGGAAGGTCACGCTGTTCGTCGGCTCGGCCTCGGGCGGCGTGTGGAAGTCCACCGACTCGGGCACCACGTTCAAGCCGGTGTTCGACCGTCAGCCCGTCCAGTCCATCGGCGCGGTGGCGCTCGACCCCACCGACCCGAAGGTGGTGTGGGTTGGCACGGGGGAGGCCTGGACCCGGAACAGCGTCTCCATCGGTAACGGCATCTACCGCTCAGCCGACGGAGGCGAGACCTGGACCCACCTGGGCCTCGAGAGCTCCGAGCGCATCACCCGGATCCTCGTCCATCCGAAGAACGGGCGCGTGGTCTATGCCTGCGTGCCGGGGAAGCTGTGGTCCGACTCGCCGGACCGCGGGCTGTACCGGACCACCGACGGCGGGGCGCACTGGTCGCTGGTGCTCGAGGGACCCAATCTCTCCACCGGCTGCGGTGCGGTGGCGATGGATCCGAAGCGGCCGGAGCGCCTCCTGGTCGGGCTCTGGGATTTCCGGCGCAAGGGCTGGACCTTCCGGTCGGGAGGGGAGAACGCCTCGGCGCCGTCCGGCTCGGGCCTCTTTCTCACCGAGGACGGCGGAGGGCACTGGAAGCAGCTCGACGCACACAGCGCGAAGGGGCTGCCCGCTGGCCCCTGGGGACGGCTGGCGCTCGCCTTCGCTCCATCGGACCCGCGCATCGTCTACGCCTTCATCGAGGGGACGCGCAGCGCGCTCTTCCGCTCCTCGGACGGTGGGCGCACCTGGGAGGAGCGGGACCGGAGCCAGATGATGGTCTGGCGGCCGTTCTACTTCGCCAACCTCATCGTGGACCCGAAGAACCCGGACCGGGTCTTCAAGCCGGACGGGGCGCTCATCGCCTCAGAGGACGGGGGGAAGAGCTTCGCCAACGTCAGCGGGCGCACCCACGGCGACCACCACGATGTCTGGGTCGATCCGACGAACACCCGGCACGTGGTGACCGGCGACGACGGCGGGCTGTGGATCAGCCACGACGGCGGCAACACCTGGTGGAAGGTGGACACGCTCCCGGTCAGCCAGTTTTACCACGTGAGCACCGACGACCGGGACCCGTACCAGGTCTACGGAGGGCTCCAGGACAACAGCACCTGGGCTGGCAAGTCCGCCTACCCGGGCGGCATCACCAGCAGCGAATGGGAGAACGTGGGCGGCGGTGACGGCTTCTGGGCCTTCCCCGACCCGAGCGATCCGGACGCCGTCTACGTCGAGTCCCAGGGGGGCTTCGCGGCGCGGGTGGACCGGAAGTCGCTCGTCGGCCGGGACATCCAGCCCAAGGCCGGCTTCAAGGAGAAGCTGCGCTGGAACTGGAACACGCCCATCCACCTCTCCCCGAACGACCGGTCCACGCTGTACATCGGTGCCCAGTTCCTCTTCCGGAGCCGCGACCGGGGCTTCACCTGGGAGCGCATCTCGCCGGACCTGACGACCAACGACCCCGAGAAGCAGAAGCAGGAGGAGTCCGGCGGCGTCACCGTGGACAACTCGGCGGCGGAGATGCACACCACGCTCTACGCCATCTCGGAGAGCCCCCGGACTCCCGGGCTGCTCTGGGTCGGGACGGACGATGGAAACCTCCAGCTCAGCCGCGATGCGGGGAAGCGGTGGAGCAACGTCGGCGCGACGCTCCCGGGCGTGCCCGAGGGGCGCTGGATCTCCTCGGTGTGGGCGAGCCGCTTCGCCGAGTGCACGGCGTACGCCACGGTGGACCGGCACACGCTCGGCGACATGGCGCCCTACGCGGTCCGCACCGAGGACTGCGGGCAGCACTGGGAGCGGGTGGTGGGCCCGGCGCAGGGCGTGGAGGGATACGCGCACGTCCTGAAGGAGGACCCGGTCGACGGAAACCTCCTCTTCCTCGGGACCGAGCTCGGGCTGTGGATCTCCGTCGACCGCGGGCGGCACTGGGCGCGCTTTCAGCCGGACAACTTCCCCGCGGTGGCGGTCCGTGACCTGGTGGTCCAGGAGCGCGACGGGGACCTGGTCCTCGGCACCCACGGGCGAGGAATCTGGATCATCGACGACGTGTCACCCCTGCGTGGGCTCGCCAGCCGGAAGATGGATCAGCCGGTGACCTTCCTCTCGTCCCGGGTCTCCCAGCAGCGCCTCGAGGCGAATGGTGGATGGGCAAACGGGGACGCGGCGTACGTCGGGGCGAACCCGCCCCAGGGCGCGGTCATCACCTACCATCGGCAGAAGCGACACGTCTTCGGGCGGCTGAAGCTCGAGGTGCTCGACCCGGCCGGCAACGTCGTGGACACGCTGCCCGCCGGGAAGCGCCCCGGGCTGAACAGGGTGGTGTGGTCGATGCACGTCGCTCCCCCCAAGGTTCCGCTGGCGGCGCAGGTCGCGTACTCCTCGTTCGTGGGCCCGCGGGTGGTGCCCGGCCAGTACACGGTGCGCCTCACCGAGGGCGATCAGGTCACCCGGACCACGCTCGCGGTCACGCTCGACCGGCGCGTGACCTACAGCGCGGCGGACCGGCAGGCGCAGTACGAGGCCGCGATGAAGGCGCACGCGCTCTTCGGCAGCATGTCCGCGCTGGTGGACCGGTTGAACGGCGTGCGCACGCTCGCCGCGGAGCGCGCGGGCGGCCTCAAGGCGAATGACCCGCTCGCCGCTCGCCTGGGCGGGGTCTCCGCAGAGGCGGACCTGCTCCGCAAGCAGGTCGTGGCGACCAAGGAGGGCGGCGCCATCACCGGCGAGGAGCGGCTCCGGGAGCACCTCGACTACGCGTACCGCGCGCTGCTCTCGGACGAGGGCAAGCCCAGCCCGTACCAGGTCGAGCGGCTGGCCACACTCGCGCGGGAGCTCGACGAGGTGCGCGCCGCCACCGACACGCTGATGAAGGACCGCCTGGCCCCCCTCAACGAGGAGCTGAAGACGCGCGGGCTGCAGCCCATCACCGCCGAGCTCGCGCAGCGCACCGGCGAGCGCCTCGCCGCGGTGCAGGCGCTGCTCCGGGCCGGCGAACGACCGGCCGCGGCCGCGCGTGGCGAACGGGACTAGAGCTCCGGTGAGGCCGGTGCCGGGCTCAGCCGCCCGCCGCCACGACCGGGCTCTGGAGCGCCTTCCTCGGCCTCCGCCCGGTGGTCGCGGGCGATGAGCACGTAGATCGCCGGCAGGAACACCAGGGTGAACAGCGTCCCGATGGCCATGCCAGTCACCAGCACCAGGCCGATGCTGTTTCGCGCGGCGGCCCCAGGACCGGTCACCAGGGTCAGGGGAAAGTGCCCCGCCACCGTGGCCACGCTGGTCATGAGGATGGGGCGCAGACGGGTGAGCGCCGCCTCCTTCACCGCCTCGATCTTGGCGATCCCCGATTCCTGGAGCTTGTTGGCGAATTCGACGATCAGGATGCCGTTCTTGGCGATGAGCCCCACCAGCGTCACCAGCCCCACCTGGGAGTAGATGTTCAGGGTGGTGGTCCAGCCGTTGGTGAAGAACGGGATCTGCGGGTTCGGCATCTTCAGGAACGTGGTGAGCAACGCGCCGAAGATGGCCAGCGGCACCGAGCCAGCGAGGATGACCAGCGGGTCGCGGAAGCTGTTGAACTGCGCGGCGAGCACCAGGAAGATCAGCACCACCGCGAGGCCGAAGGCGGGGAGGAACTTGTTGCCCTCCTGCCGCAGCTGGCGCGACTCACCCGTGTAGTCGACCTTGTAGCCCTTGGGCAGGATCTTCGCCGCCTCGTTCTCCAGGAACGTCAGGCCGCCGTCCAGCGAGGCCGCGACGCCGCTGATCTTCACCGCGTTCAGCTGCTGGAAGCGGTTCAGCGAGCGAGGCACCACCGTGTCCTTGATGGTGGCGATCGACGAGAGCTTCACCAGCTGTCCGCTGGGGCCGGTGACGTAGATGTCCCGGAGCTGCTCGGGGTTGAGCCGCTCCGTCCGGATGAGCTGGGGAATGACCTTGTAGCTGCGGCCCTGGATGCTGAACCGGTTGACGAAGTTGCCGCCCAGAGCCGCGCCGATGTCCTGGCCGACCTGCTGGAGATTGAGGCCGAGCTGCGCTGCCTTCTCGCGGTCGATCTCGAGCTCCGACTGTGGCTGGTCCAGCTTCACGTCGATCAGCGGCGGAAAGTAGAACTGCCCGCTCTTCATCGCGCGGTCGGCCAGCTGTCGGGCGAAGTCGAGGATCTCCCCCTCCTCCGCGGTGGAGGCGATGACGAACTCGATGGGGAAGTTACCGCCTCCGGGCAGCGAGGGCGGTGTCACCGCGAAGGTCTGGATCCCGGGGATGGCGCTGACCAGCCTCTGGACCTCGGGGAGGATCTGGGTGGACTTCCGCTTCCGCTGATTCCAGGGCTTGAGCCCGGCACCCCAGAATCCGCCGGTGGGCGAGGTGATCTGGAACGTGAAGCGGGTCTCGGGGATCTCGAACAGCGCCGCGTTCACCGCCCTCACCGAAGGCATCAGCTGATCGAGCGTGGAGTTGGACGGGGTGTTCACGATTCCGAAGATGACTCCCTGATCCTCGATCGGTGCCAGCTCCTTGGGAGACTGGCTGAACATGATGAACGCCAGGCCGGCGAAGAAGGCCCAGGCCACGTAGATCAGCCTCCGGTTGCTCAGGGACACGTCGAGCACCCGGCCGTAGATCTGCCGGAATCGCTCGAAGCCCCGGTTGATGCGCCCAGCGAACCCCTTGTGCTCGTCGCCGGTCCGCATGAGGTAGCGGGACATCATCGGCGAGAGCGTCAGCGCCACCACGCCGGAGATGGTCACTGCACCGGAGAGGGTCAGCGCGAATTCCCGGAACAGCGACCCGGTGAGCCCACCCTGGAAGGCGATGGGGGCGTACACCGCGGCCAGGGTGATGGTCATCGCGATGATCGGGCCGACCAGCTCGCGGGCGCCCTGGAGCGCGGCCTGCAGCGGGGTCATCCCCTCCCCGAGGTGCCGCTCCACGTTCTCCACCACCACGATCGCGTCGTCGACCACCAGACCGACCGAGAGGACGATGGCCAACAGCGTCAGGAGGTTGAGGGTGAACCCGAACAGCTGCATCAGGAACACCGCGCCGATCAGCGACACGGGGATCGCCACCACCGGCACCAGGACCGAGCGGAACGAGCCGAGGAAGAGGAAGATGACCACCACCACGATGAGCAGCGTGTCCCGGAGCGTGCTCACCACGTCGTCGATGGCGCTCTGGATGTACTCGGTGCTGTCGTAGGCGATGGTGCCCTTGATCTGCTCCGGCAGCTGCTTCTGGATCGCGGTGAGCTCGCTGCGCACCCGCTTGATGACGTCCAGCGAGTTGGCGTTCGGCAGCGCCCAAACTCCGACGAACACCGCCGTGGACCCGGAGAAGTTCACCGCGGCGTCGTAGTCCTCGGCACCCAGCACCACCTCGGCGATGTCCGACAGCCGGACCACCGCCCCACCGCTCTGCCTGACGATCAGCCGCTTGAACTCGTCGACCGAGCGGAGGTCGGTGTTGGCGGTCAGGTTCACCTGGACCAGCGAGCCCTTGGTCTGGCCCACCGCGGCGAGGTAGTTGTTGCTGGCCAGCGCCTGGCGGACCTGGGCCGGACTGACGTTGAGCGCCGCCATCCGGTCCGGCTTCAGCCAGATCCGCATGGCGAAGGTCCGCGCGCCGAGCAGGTCCGCCCGCTGCACGCCTTCGAGCGCCGACAGCCGGGGCTGGACCACGCGGACCAGGTAGTCGGTGATCTCGTTCTGCTTCAGGAACTCGGAGGAGAAGCTGAGGTAGGCGGCGGCGAACTGGCTGTCGACGGTGGCGATGTTCAGCACCGGAACCTGCGCCTCGGGTGGCAGGTCTCCCCGCACCTGGTCCACCTTGGAGCTGATCTCCGCCAGGGCCTTGGTCCCGTCGTAGTTCAGCCGGAGGCGGGCGGTGATGGTGGAGAGGCCCTGGGTGCTGGTGGACTCGAGATAGTCGATGCCTTCCGCGGAGGCGATGACCCGCTCCAGCGGCGTGGTGATGAACCCGCGGACCAGGTCGGCGCTGGCACCGACGTAGACGGTGGTGACGGTGATCGCCGCGTTCTGGTTGAGCGGGAACTGGCGGACGTTGATGGTCCGGAGCGCCTGGACCCCCCCGATGATGATCAGGAGGTTGACCACCAGCGCGATGACCGGCCGGCGGATGAAGATGTCGGTGAAGGCCTTCGTCTCCGGTGCGTGCCCGGGGCCCTGGGAAGTCGAGTCCATGGTGTGTCCTGCCCGCCTCAGCGGTCGACCGGCGCCGGCACGAACTGCGCGGGCGGGGAGACGTTGTTGTTGATCACCACCGGTGCGCCGGACCGCAGCTTGAATGCCCCGCTGCTGGCCACGGTCTCGCCCTCGGCCAGGCCGGAGGAGACGGCGACGTAGTCACCGCGACGCTCGGCGGTGCGGATGAAGCGCTGCTGCGCGAGCAGGTGCTCCTGTCCGTCCTCACCCTTCTTGTTCTCCAGGACGTACACCGAGTCGCCGTACGGCGCGAACAGCACCGCGGTGGCCGGGACGACCAGCAGCTTCCGCGGCTCGCCCGAGGCCACGTCGACGCTGGCGAACATGCCAGGGGTCAGCCGGCCATCGGCGTTCTGCACCGTGGCCCGCATCCGGACGTTGCGCGTCGACGGATCGACCTCCTGGTTGACCGTGGTGATCTCGCCGTCCCAGGTCGCGCCCGGGTAGACGTCGGTGGTCACCGCAACTTTTTGTCCGAGCTTCACGTCCGCCAGCGACTGCTGCGGCAGCTGGAACTCGGCGTAGATCGGAGTGACGGTCTGCAGCGAGACGATGGGCGTGCCCGAGGAGACCACCTGGCCGAGCTCGACCTGACGGATGCCCGCCCGCCCGTCGAACGGCGCGCGGATGACCTTCTTGTTGATGACGGCCTCGAGGTTCACCACCGCCGCCCGGGCCTGCTTGTCACGGGCCTGCGCATTCTCCAGCTCGGCCTGGGTGTTGACCTCCTGCTTGCGGAGGGACTGGGCGCGCTCCAGTGTCTGCTTGGCGAGCGCCGCGTCGGCCAGCGCGCTCTGCAGCTGGGCGGACTCGGCCGACGTGTCCAGCCGGACGATCAGCTGGCCCTTCTTCACCAGGGCGCCGTTCTCGAAGCCGATCTCGCGCACGGTGCCCGTGACCTCGGCACCGAGCGTCACTCCGCGGACGGCCACCAGCGTTCCCACGCCGCCGCGGGAGGGCTGCCACTCCACGGTCTGGACCTTCGCCGAGGCCACCGACTCCGGCGGGGGGAGCATCGTCTTGCCCGCCTTGATCATGGTCATGATCTGCACGACCTTGATGCCGGCCAGGATGGCGAAGATGCCGAGCAGGATGCCGACGACGAGGACCCAGCGTTTCCAGGTCCGCCGCCGCGTCGGCGCGGGGGAGGCGACGTCGAACGCCTTGTCGTCTCGGGTGGTGGTCGGAGCAGGCTGGAACATGCGTCAGGGCCTCGCCTTGAGGGGACGATGGGGGGCGCGGTGAATTACCCGGATCGGGCCCGGAAGGCTCGGGAAAGTGCAGGACCGCCCCGGGGACGAGGTTGCCAGGACTTAACGGAGCTCGACGCCTACCCTCCGGGGCGATCCGTCGCGCTGGGTGGCGTTGACGGGGCGACGGATGCAGCGGGAAGGGCGCCTGGAGCCGCCGCCTGCACGACCCTGGGCGCCTTCTCGGCCGCCACGCGCTGCGAGAGGGTGGCGTCTAGACCCCGGCCGAAGGCAGCGACGGAGGGGTCGGTCGCGGCCATCACCTTGCGAACGGCGGGCCAGAGCGGATGGTCCGCGTCCTCCTGCTGGGCAACGCCCTGGGCGAGGAGAACCAGGGCTGCGTCCCGGTCCGCGGACGTGGCTGCGCGCACGGAGATGAGCAGCTCGTCGGGGGCTGTGCGGGCGACGTCCGCCAGGGAGCCTGAGACGGTGCGCTGGGCACCCACGTCCCCGCTCGACGCACGGGCCAGCTCGACGAGGCGGGACAGCGCCTCTCCGTTCCCTTCGGCGGCGAGCGCGGTGAGGCTCCCCAGGCACGGGACCTCGACCTTCAGCTCGCGCGCGAGCTTCCGGAGGCGCCCGTAGACGTCCTCACTGGCGGTGAAGCTGTCGAGCAGCGCCCGGGTGCCGAGGTAATCGCGGGGATCGCTCTGGTAGATCGAGTCGGCGACCACGGCGCGGACCGCAGGATCGCGCTCGGTCCGCCACGCGGTGCGAAGGAAGGGCAGGTTCCGCTGGTCTGCCTTCTGGGCCACCGCGAGGTACGTCCCGATGCGGGTCTTGGCCTCCTCGCTGGAGGCAGGCGTCAGGCCGGCGGGTTGCAGCATGGCAGCCACCGCGCGGTCCGGCCCACCCGGCGCGCCGACCGCCGCGACCGCAGCGCCCAGGGCGTCGATTCCCTGCACCACCGGGCCCGAGCGTCCGGCGTAGTCGTTCACCATCACGCTGAAGGCGAAGCGCTCGCCCCCGACCGACTGCACGTAGCCGCTGAGGGCCGAGACGTTCTCCAGGGTGCCTGTCTTGGCACGGAGCCGGCCCACGGCCTCGCTCCCCTCGAAGCGGTAGCGGAGCGTCCCGTCCTTGCCGGCGATCCCCACGCTGGAGAGGTACTCGGGGGCGAGCGGGAAGCGGTCCCACATGACCTGAAGCAGCTGCGCGAGCTGCCGCGGGGTGAAGCGGTTGGTGTCGTTGAGCCCGGAGCCGTTCCGGAGGATGTACGACCCGCGGGGGATGCCCACCTCGCGCTCGAGGAATTCCTCCGCGACGGCGACTCCATTGGCGGTGCTCCCGGGGGGACCCTTCAGCTCGGCGCCGAGCGTCTTGAGCAGCTGCTCGGCGACGAAGTTGCTGGAGTACTTGTTCATCCGCTTGAGGATGAGGTCGAAGGTCTCGCTCTGGGCGACATAGAGGAGGCGCGAGCGCTCGGGGGCGGCGCCGAGCCTGGGCTTTCCCCGCACGCGGATCCCGTGCATCTCCAGCACGCGCTTGAAGGTGAAGCCGAAGTACATCGGCGGGTGGTCGATGCGCTTCCATACCGCCCACTCGCCGGCGACGGGCACGGTGCCCCGCACGGTGATGCGCTGCTGGGTGCCGGTCCACGAGGACGACACCGAGGCGCGGCGTGCCCGGCTGGACGCGCCCACGGCTGCGTTGACCACCTCGAAGTAGTCGGAGGGCGGCTCCAGCTCGACGACCGCGCGGGCTCCGGGGGCTGACGCGCGCAGGTACACGCCCACCGCGTTGGCGTTGAGGCTGAGCGCGCCGGTGGGCGCAGTGTAGGCCCGGTCCGAGACCTCCTGCTCGAAGCCAGGCGCCAGCCGCTCGCCGTCGAACCAGGTGTCGTCGAGGACGAGCTCGCCCACCTCGCGGAGCCCCAGGTGCGCGAGCTCGGAGGCGATGGCGTGGAGCTTCTCGGTGGTGAGGCTGGGGTCGCCCTTGCCGCGGATGAACAGCGCGCGGACGCGGTCGGTGGGGCCAGGCTCGACGAGGAACTCGGTGTCGAACCGGTACTCGGGGCCGAGCTTGGCCAGGGCCGCGGCTGCGGTCACCAGCTTCACGTTGGACGCCGGATTCATCAGCGCGTCGGCGTCCTTGCTGAACACGACGCTGCCGTCGTCGAGGCTGACGAGCTGCATCCCGAGCCGCGCGTCGCTCAGCGGGGCGCGCTGGGCCAGGTCGAGGAGGGTCTTCTTCAGCGCGGCCCGGTCAGCGGCCTTGTCACGGGGCGGAGCCTGGGGCCCCGCCAGCACGGGGGCACATGCGAGCGCGGCGAAGACGAAGAGACGACGGGCCGACAAAGGGGCTGCACTCCGGAGCGGACGGGCTCGGAGGATCTTCGGCGGCCCGCCGGACGACCGCAAGGTAGGCTTGGTGCTTCTGGGGTGTTGAGCCCGGGGTCCAGGCCCCTCAGCTGGCGGGGGCCGCGGGCTCGGCAAGGACCCGGGGGACCGGTACTGGCATCGCCCGCAGCACCAGCATGCCGCTGACCCCGGAGACGAGCGAGCCCACCAGCACCCCGAGCCGCGCCTCGTTCAGGAGCTCCGGCTCCGTCGCAAAGGCCAGGTTGGCGATGAAGAGAGCCACCGTGAACCCGATGCCAGCCACCATCGCCACGCCGTACACGCTCCGCCACGGCGCACCACCCGGCACCTCGGCCGCGCCCACCCTCACCGCGACCCAGGTGAACGCGAAGATCCCGAGCTGCTTTCCGAGGAACAGGCCCACCGCGACCCCCAGGAACACCGGCGAGGTCAGGCTGTCGAGCGACATCCGCGCCACTGACACGCCCGAATTCGCCAGGCCGAAGAGCGGCATGACCAGAAACGCCACCCACGGGTGTAGCGCGTGCTCGAACCGCTGCAGCGGCGGCACCGCGTCCCGCACCTCGTCGCGGATGTACAGGAGGTCGCTGGTGTCCAGCCGCTCGCTCACCTCGAGCGTGAGCACCGAGTGCTGCCGCAGTCCGGCCAGCACCTCACGGACCGGACGCCGGGTGACCGCCGGGACGAGCAGCCCGAGCAGCACTCCGGCCAGCGTCCCGTGCACCCCGGCGTGGTGGAAGCCGATCCACAGGGCGATGCCGCCCGCCGCATAGACCAGCGCGTTCTCCACGCCGATCCGCCCTGCCCCGTAGACCACCAGCGCCAGGACGCCCACCCCGAGCAGCCCTTCCCCGCTCAGACCCTCTCCGTAGAAGAAGGCGATCACCAGGATACCCGCGATGTCGTCGAAGATCGCGAGCGCCGTCAGGAAGACCAGCAGCCCTCGGGGCACGCGCTTCCCGAGCAGCACCAGACAGCCGATGGAGAACGCGATGTCCGTGGCCATCGGAATCGCCCAGCCCTTCTCCCCGTGCGTCCCCCGGTTCAGGAGATAGAAGATGATCGCCGGGAGCACCACCCCGCCCGTCGCGGCGATCGCCGGCAGCATCGCCCGCCTCAGGGTCCGGAGCTCACCCTCGATGAGCTCGCGCTTGATCTCCATCCCGACGACGAAGAAGAAGATCGTCATCAGCCCGTCGTTGATGAATTGCCGGAGCGTGGCGCGGAAGCCCAGCTCACCGAACCCGAGCTCCACCGGCGTCGTCCAGATGCGCTCGAAGGCCTCGCGCCACGGTGAGTTCGCCAGTGCGAATGCCAGCAGCGCCGCCACGAACAGCGCGATGCCACCGGCCGCCTCCATCCCGATGAACGTCCGGATCGGTCCGAGCACGATGGACTGGAACAGGGGCGGGGGACTGCGGTGTTCGGGCACGGCCATCGGGCGCGCACCTTAACCTCGCGCTCGCGCGCTAGTCTGGCGCCACTCCATGAGGGCTCTCCTTCAACGCGTCCGTCAGGCCTCGGTGACGGTCGAGGGCCGGATGGCCGGCGCCATCGGACCTGGCCTCCTCGTCCTCCTCGGCGTGGGCAAGGGCGACGGCGAGGCGGACGCGGTCGCGCTCGCCGACCGCATCGCGGGGCTGCGCATCTTCGAGGACGCCGACGGGAAGATGAACCTCTCGCTTCTCGACACGCACCGCGCGGCGCTCGTGGTGAGCCAGTTCACGCTGTACGCCGACACCCGCAAGGGCCGCCGGCCGAGCTTCGTCGACGCCGCCCCGCCGGACGAGGCGCTGCGGCTCTACGCGAAGGCCTGCGAGGCGCTGCGTGTCCTCGGCATCCGGGTCGAGGAGGGCGTCTTCGCCGCGGACATGCAGGTGGCGCTGGTCAACGATGGACCGGTCACCATCTCCCTGGAGCACCCTCCGGCTCCGCCTCGCTGACCTGGCCGCCCTCGCGGGTCACCAGCGAGGTGAGCCCTCGGCCGGCGTCGGAGGCGCTGCGGATCAGCCGGCTCAGCTCGCCGACCTCGCGCACCCACCCGGCAGAGGTTGGCCCGAGCCCGCTGAACACCACGCTCAGCGCCGGGGCCTCGGGCGCCTGGCCCTTCCAGTAGGCGAGCAGCTCGTCCGCCTCGCGGACACTCAGCGCCCCCAGCCGAGCCCGCTCGCGCCCGAGCAGCGTGCGAAGCTGCTCGTCGATCCGCCGGGCCCACGACTGAACGGCGTGCGACGGCCGGTAGCTCCAGTCCGCGATGGCCAGGTTCTCCGGCGGCGCGTACGTGCTCCGCCCCACCGTCACCAGCACCTGGTCGGGCGGAAATGACGGGAACGGATCCCAGATGCCCGCGACGAGGGCGACCGGGCCGCTGCGGATGACCCTCCCCAGCCACTCGTCACGGAAGCGCTGCGCGGCGGTCACGTCGTCGTACGGGTAGCTCGGGTCCTGGAGCATCAGCGTCACGTGCAGCGCGAGCTCGTAGTCCGCGGCGTACCCGGCGTGCTCCCGGGCGACGTGCCAGCCGTCCGCCCGCCGCTCCCACTCGGAGAACAGCAGCACGTGCACCAGCTCCAGCCACTCGTCATCCACCAGGCCGAAGAAGCTGCCCCCCACGGTGCGGTCCAGCACCCGCCCGAGCAGCCACGCCACCCGCTCGTCGGCGACCGAGTCGAGCAGCTTCGAGAGCCCGCTCGCGGCGTCCACCACGCCCAGGGCGAAGGCGGGGAAGGTGACCTCCTCGAGAAACACGTCGTGGACCGGTCGAATGACCAGGTTCACGCGCGGGCGTCTTCCTCGGCGATCAGCGCGTAGATGCGCCCGGCGTCCGGCGCCTCGAGGATGGATTCACGAAAGGTCGGATTGCGGAACAGCCGCGAGATGCGGGCCAGCGCCTTCAGG
>Ga0208851_1000215_pt1 | contig 26211 bp, 23 predicted proteins | sample NGESurshal092012_FD_184481 | JGI IMG/M metagenome (GOLD analysis project Ga0208851, IMG submission 184481) | Arctic peat soil microbial communities from Barrow, Alaska - NGEE Surface sample 415-2 shallow-092012 (SPAdes) | ecosystem: Environmental > Terrestrial > Soil > Wetlands > Peat ... | reverse complement strand
GAGAGGTCTCGCCCGAGGGAGCTCCCCGGCCCGTCGATGAAAAAGAACTTCGTCCTCGACACCAACGTCCTGCTGCACGATCCGCGGTCGCTGTTCAGCTTCGACGACAACAACGTCGTCATCCCGATCTACGTCATCGAGGAGGTCGACAAGTTCAAGCGGGACCAGAGCGAGCTGGGGCGGAACTCGCGCGTCGTCGCCCGGTACCTGGACGCGTTCCGCTCCGAGGGGTCGCTCGCCGAGGGGGTTCCGCTCCCGGGCGGTGGGATCCTGAGCGTCATCTTCACCCACCGCACCATCCCGGCGTCCCTGGGCGATCCGGCGCTGATGGACAACCGAATCCTGGCAGTCGCGCTCGACATCAAGGAGCGCGATCCCGGGATGACGACGATGTTCATCACCAAGGACACGTCGCTCCGCATCCGCGCCGACGCGGTGGGGCTCAACGCCCAGGATTACGACGCGCAGCGGGTCGAGATCTCCGAGCTCTTCACCGGGCATACCGAGCTGTTCGTCTCCAAGGAGGCGGTGGACCAGATGTACCGGCCGGGGGCAGAGGTTCTCGTGCCCGGAGTCGAGGGGCTCGCCCCGAACGAGTTCGTCCTGCTCAAGGACGCCCAGAACCCGTCGCACACCGCCATGGCGCGGATGAACGGCGCCAAGGGAAAGCTGGTCCCCCTGGTGCGCCCGGCGAAGGAGGGCGTCTGGGGCATCCGGGCCCGGAACATGGAGCAGAGCTACACGCTCGATCTCCTGCTGAACGACGAGATCAAGCTGGTCACCATCGTGGGCAAGGCGGGCACTGGCAAGACGCTGCTCGCGATCGCCTCGGGCCTGCACAAGACGACCGAGGAGGGGAACTACCAGAAGCTGCTGGTCAGCCGTCCCATCTTCCCGCTCGGCCGTGACATCGGGTACCTCCCGGGAGACATCGAGCAGAAGCTCAACCCCTGGATGCAGCCCATCTTCGACAACGTGGAGTTCCTGATGAACCTCAGCCGCGCCGACAAGAAGGCCGGCCGCGGTTACCACGAGCTGATGGACCTGGGGATCGTGGAGATCGAGCCGCTCACCTACATCCGCGGCCGGAGCATCCCCAACCAGTTCATCATCGTGGACGAGGCGCAGAACCTGACGCCGCACGAGGTGAAGACCATCATCACCCGGGTCGGCGACGGGACGAAGATCGTCCTGACCGGCGACCCATTCCAGATCGACAACCCTTACGTGGACGCGACGAACAACGGCCTGGTGCACGTGGTCAACCGCTTCAAGCAGGAGCGCATCGCGGGCCACATCACCATGACCAAGGGCGAGCGCAGCGCACTCGCGGAGCTGGCGGCCAATCTGCTGTGAGCGGAGATCAGGGACAGGACGGCGGGCAGCCCCCCGCCCCCGAGCAGCCGCCGCTGATCGCGTATCCGACGCCCTACACCTTCAAGGTGATGGGGAAACAGGAGCACGGGTTCCGCGAGTACGTGCGGGGACTGTTCCATCGGATCATGGGGCACGAGGTTTCGCCCGACTCGATGAGCGAGCAGCCCTCGAAGGGGGAGAAGTACCTGTCGGTCTCGGTCACGGTGGTGCTGCTGAGCGAGGAGCAGCGGCGACACGTCTACACGGAGCTGCACAAGGAGCGCCGCATCCTGTACTACCTCTGACCGGGGACCATGCGCAGCGGCCATCGCCCGACGGAGGAGTTCCTGGGAAGCGACCCGCGGGCGCCGTTCTGCAGGCCCTCGGTCATCGCCAGGCTGGTCCGCCGCATCGAGCTGCTCCCCGGCTCGGAGGTGCTGGAGTGGGGCGTGGCGCACGGGAGCGCCGCAGCCACGCTGGCGAGTCTGGGGATGGGTGTGACGCTGGTCGAGCCGGACGAGGCTGCACTCGACCGGGCGCTCCAGGGGCTCCGGGTCCAGGTCAACGCCGTCCGGGCAGAGCGGCCACCCGACGCGCTCGCCGGGCGCTTTCATCTGGTGCTGCTCCACGCCCGCGACGCGCTCGGGGACGAGGTTGCATCCACCGCGCGGGAGTTGCTCGCGCCCGAGGGACGGGTGGCCTTCGTGCGCCCGGTGCGGGTGCTGCTGCGGCCCCCGCCCGGGCTCCTGGAGCAGTGGGAGCAGCACTGGGGCGTCAGGCTGCGGACGCCGCAGGACCTCCTGGCGACCCTGCCTTCCGCGGGCTACGAGCCGGACTTCGCCGAGACGCTGGGCCTCGACGAGATGGAGGCGCTCTACGGGGCGGCGCCGGATGGCCTCGCCGAGGAGGCCGCGCTGTACCGGGCCGGCGCGGCCGCGATCAGCTTCGCGATGGTGACCGGGCGGCGGCGCGAGCCAGACGAGAAGCCCCGGCTGTCACGCGACCGAGGCTGATCACGCGCAGGCGGGCTGCGACCAGTCCACCAGCTCGAGCCGCTTGCTCGACATCCGGAACTCGATCGACGTTCGCTCACCGGCGGCGTCCCCGCCGATCTGCAGGGGCATCGCCTGTGCCGACTGGACGCTGACCGCGACGGCGTGGAAGTCGTGGATGCTCCGCGGGAACCACTCGCCCCGCCAGAGCGCCCGGAGATTTGCCACCGCCGCGACCGGGTTCACCGTCCCGAGGCGCAGGTGCAGGTGCCCGGGCCGCTGCCCGGCGAAGGGGAACATCCGCAGCGCGTAACCGTAGAAGGGGATGGTGCTCGCCGCGACCATCATCGCCGGGCCGCGGTAGAGCAGGGCGCCCGGTGCGAGCACCTCGACCGCGCGCCCGCTCGCGTCCAGCCGGTACGCCGGCGCGTCCGCGCCGTTGCGAACCTCCACCTGCTCGGAGAGTCGATGGGTCAAGGCGTGGGGGAGCGTCCGTAGCCCGACCGTGAGCGCGTAGCCTCGCGAGCCCGTGAGGGCCCAGTGGCCCCAGGTGCCCTGAACCTTGGACTTGAGGCCCAGGTAGTCGTTGAGCAGGCGCGCGTCGATGCCCAGCCCCGCGAACTGCGTCCGCCGCCCCTCGACCTTGAGCAGCTCGAGAGGCCGGTAGCCGGGGACCGCCCCCTCGCACGCCCGTCGAACATCGTCGAGCACGCCGCCGTCCTTGAGCGGCGAGGCGTGCACCAGCGACGCGAGCCCGTTGCCCGTCCCGAGCTTCAGGACGCCGAAGCGCGGGGCGAGGGCGTGGACGCGCTCGGCCTCCGAGAGGATCTCGTCCGCGAAGCCGATGAAGGTTCCGTCCCCGCCGCCGCAGAAGACGGTGTCGTAACCGCGGCGCAGGATGTCCTTCGCGATGCGCCGGGCGTCCTTTGACGAGCGTGAGACGTACAGATCCGCGCGCGGCACCACGTGCGACAGGGCCCGCACCACCCGGGCGTTCACCTTCCGGGCACGCGCGTTGACCAGGACCGCCACCCGAGGGGCGGTGGCCGGGCCGGGGTCTCCGGGTTCGGTCGAGGGGTAGGCGAGCATCGGTGCAGTCACAGGAGGTACTCCGGGACGGCGCGCTGCGGCAGAACCGTTCAATTCTTCGGCCAGGGTCGCATTGCTGGACGGATGTTGCGTCACTGTAACGATGTCGACAGGTTGGGGCCACGCCGAACGGCTGGCCGGACGGCCGGTGCAAACGCGGGGTGACAGTCAGGTGCGTTGGCCTGGTGGCACCGCAGGCCAAAGCCCTGGTCCCTGGCCCGTTTGACACACCTGCACCCCTGGTTAGCTTCGGCTTCGTGAGGCCGGGCGCGTCCCGGCGAAGATTTTTCTCTGAATTCAAGCAGTTCGAGGAGGCATTTCACGTGGCGAAGATCATCGGCATCGACCTGGGGACCACGAACAGCGTGGTGGCCATCATGGAGGGCCGCGAGCCCAAGGTCCTGACCAACGAGGAGGGCAGCCGCATCACCCCTTCCGTGGTCGCCTTCACCAAGGATGGTGAGCGGCTGGTGGGCCAGGTCGCGAAGCGCCAGGCCATCACCAACCCCGAGCGGACCATCTACTCCATCAAGCGGTTCATGGGCCGTCGGTACGAGGAGGTCTCCGACGAGGCCAAGCTCGTTCCCTACAAGGTCGTCAAGGGCAGCAACGGCGATGCCCGGGTGGACATCGATGGAAAGCAGTACAGCGCCCCGGAGATCTCGGCCCAGATTCTCCTCAAGCTGAAGCGCGCCGCCGAGAACTATCTCGGCGAGAAGGTCACCGAGGCAGTCATCACCGTCCCCGCGTACTTCAACGACGCCCAGCGGCAGGCAACGAAGGATGCGGGCGAGATCGCCGGCCTCACCGTGCGGCGCATCGTGAACGAGCCCACCGCGGCGGCGCTCGCCTACGGGCTGGACAAGAAGAAGGACGAGAAGATCGCCGTCTACGACTTCGGCGGAGGCACCTTCGACATCTCCATTCTCGAGGTGGGCGAGAACGTGGTCGACGTGCTGGCCACCAACGGTGACACGCACCTCGGCGGCGACAACATCGACCAGCGGATCATGGACTGGCTGATCGGTGAGTTCAAGAAGGAGAGCGGCATCGACGTGAGCAAGGACAAGATGGTCCTGCAGCGTCTGAAGGAGGCTGCGGAGAAGGCGAAGATCGAGCTCTCCAGCACCATGGAGACGGAGATCAACCTCCCGTTCCTCACCGCCGATCAGACGGGCCCCAAGCACCTCGGCGTGAAGCTGACCCGGGCCAAGTTCGAGTCGATGATCGAGGACTTCGTCGAGCGCTCGCTCGAGCCGTGCCGCAAGTGTCTGAAGGACGCAGGGCTCGAGGCCAAGGACCTGGACGAGATCGTCCTGGTGGGCGGGAGCACCCGCATCCCCAAGGTGGGCGAGGCGGTGAAGAAGCTGTTCGGCAAGGAGCCCAACCGGTCGGTGAACCCCGACGAGGTGGTGGCGGTCGGCGCGGCGGTGCAGGCCGGCGTGCTCTCCGGCGAGGTGAAGGACATCCTCCTCCTCGACGTCACCCCGCTGTCCCTCGGCGTCGAGACGCTGGGCGGCGTGATGACCCGACTCATCGAGCGGAACACCACCATCCCCACCAAGCGGTCGGAGACCTTCTCCACCGCCGCGGACGGTCAGACCCAGGTGGAGATCCACGTGCTGCAGGGTGAGCGTGAGATGGCTGGCGACAACCGGTCGCTCGGGAAGTTCCAGCTCACCGGGCTGCCACCGGCGCCCCGGGGCATGCCGCAGATCGAGGTCACCTTCGACATCGACGCCAACGGCATCCTGAACGTCAGCGCCAAGGACAAGGCCACGTCGAAGGAGCAGAAGGTCACCATCACCCACTCGTCCGGGCTGTCCAAGGGCGAGGTCGAGAAGATGGTCACCGACGCCCGCAGCCATGAGTCCGAGGACAAGGAGCGGCGCGAGATCGTCGAGCTGAAGAACCGGGCCGAGAACCTCCAGTACCAGATGGAGAAGCTGGTCAAGGAGAACAAGGACAAGCTCGGCGCGGAGACCGTCTCCAGCATCGAGGCGGCCGTGAAGCAGCTCGAGTCGGTGCGGTCGGGCAACGACAAGGCCGCCATCGAGAGCGCGATGACCGCCCTGGAGCAAGCCAGCCACAAGGCGGCCGAGGAGATGTATCGCGCCGCCGGCGGCCAGCCGGGCGGTCCCGGTGCGCCCGGCGCTCCGAGTGCCGCTCCCGGCGCGGGCGATGCGCCCGGCAGCCAGGCCACCCCGAACAAGGACGACGTGGTCGACGCGGAGTTCCGCACCAGCTGACGCCCGCGGGAGCCTCTCGCAGGTTTCCCTGGGTCACCGACGGGGCGAGTCCAGAGCGGGCTCGCCCCGTCGCCCGTTGCGGGGCGCAGCGGCAATCGCGCGCTCCCCGGAGCGTCTTCACTCTCGGACGGCGGTAAGGTGGACGGCAGCCCTCGCGACATGAGTGACCTCGCACCGGACGCGCGCGCCTTCCAGGCCTTCCTCGACGCCCAGCGGGCGGCGTTCCTCGAGCGCGAGGCGGTGCTGGAGCAGCTCGCGCTGGCGCTGCTGGCCCGGGAGCACGTGCTTCTCACCGGACCGCCCGGCACCGCGAAGAGCGCCCTCGCTCACTCGGTGCTGGGGGGCCTGGTGGAGGAGGACGGGCGCCCGTCTCTCTTCACCCGTCAGCTCACCGAGGGGGCGGTGCAGACGGACCTGCTCGGCCCGGTGGACTTCAAGGTGCTCACCGAGACGGGGCGCACCCGCCACATCCTCGAGGAGGGGATGCTCGGGCATCGCTACGCCTTCCTGGACGAGATCTTCGACGGCCGCGACATGCTGCTCCGGGCGGTGCTGAACGCGCTGCACGAGCGGGAGCTGAAGCAGGGTCCGCTGGTGGAGCGGGGGCTGCTCGAGACGGCCGTCCTCACCAGCAACCGCTTCCTCTCCGAGGTGGTGGCGCGGGTGCCGGAGCTGCTGCTCGCCTTCGCCGATCGGATCGCCTTCCGCTCCTTCGTCCCGTCGAGCTTCGCCCGGCGCGAGAGCCGGCGCGCGCTGCTCCAGGGCGCGCTCTTGGCCCGCACGCCGGCGGTGGAGGTGACGCTCCCGCGCGCTGCCCTCGCCCGCCTGCAGGCGCGGCTGCCCGAGGTGGAGGTGCCGGGTGAGGTTTTGGATGGGCTCGAGCGACTGGTGGATCTGCTCCAGCCGGCCATCGCGGCCGACCCCTCGGGGGAGCCGGGGACCCGCCTCTTCTCCCAGCGCACGCTCGTCCGCGCAGTCTGGGCTCTCCGGGCCGGCGTGGTGCGCGACGCCTGCCGGCGCGACCGGCCGCTCCGGGCCACGCCCGAGGATCTCGGGGCGCTCCGGCTCTTCTTCGCCACCGCCGGTCCCGAGGGGGCCGAGCTGGACGAGGTGCTCGCCCGCACGTCGGATGCACGCGAGCAGGCACAGCTGGCCACCCTCCGGCACGAGCAGCGCAGCTTCGCGGAGGCGCTCCGGAGGGCGCTGGCCGAGGCGCGCGCGGCGGCGGATGCCGAGGCCCGGACGCTCGAGCTGCCCACCCTGACCTCCGAGGCCGAGCGGCTGGCCGAAGGTGGCACGGCCTCCACCGTGCTCGCGCGCGCCGCCCCGCTGCTCGTGGCCATCCATGAACGTCTGGTGCGGCCTGCCCGTGCGGAGCACCGGTCAGCGCTGGTGGCGCTCGCCGGCAAGGTCGCCCGGAGCGTCGAGCCGCTGCTCCGTGGAGAGCTCGACGAGGCCCAGCTGCGCCGTGCCGCCGAGCTGCCAGCGCTGCTCGACGCCCCGGAGCTGGCGGAGGACCGGGCGCGGCTCGCGGACCGCATCCGGCAGGCCGGGGCAGCGACCCGGGTGCGCTTCCTCGAGGCGGCGAGCGCCTTCGCCGCCGCGCCGCCGGCGAGCGTCGACGCGCTCGCACAGGCGGTGGAACCGCTTGCGCGCTGGAGCGCCTCGCTCTCCCCCGACGACCACGAGGCCTGCGCGGCCCGCACCGCGGTCGCACGCGCCGGCCTGGAAGCACTGCAGCTGCTGCTCACCGGTGCGGGGGCGGTCCCCGGGGACGCCGCCGGCTTTGCCCGGCTCCGCGCGTCGCTGGACCGCGCCGCCGAGCGCCTCCAGCAGCTCGAGCCCGGTCTGGATCTCACCCCGCTGGCGCGCGCGCTGGCGCTCGGGCATGTCGCGGCGCTCGGCCCCGACGAGCCCGTTCTCCCCACCCTCGAACGGCTCGAGGCAGCCGACCTGCTCTCCGACGAGGTGCGGGCTGCGCTGGCCACTGCGGCGCGAGGGCGGCCGCGCGCGTCCCCGTCGGTGCCCGGCGTCGAGGTGACGGACGCCCTCTCCGGAGAGGCCTACCGTCGTTACCGGGCAGGGCTGGACGGAGCGGTCAGCGATGCGGGGCGGGCGCTGGGCAAGCTCGGAGAGGACGCCGGCGCGGCCGACCCCCTGGACGGGCTCGCCGCCCGCCTGACCTACCTCCGACGCTGGTACGACGCCCTCCACGCCGCGCTCGCCCAGCAGGGAGCGCCCGCCGGGGGGCCTGACACGCACCAGCGCCTCGCCTCCCTCGTCGCCAGCCGCTTCCCGGCGCTCGTGCTCAAGGAGGGGGAGTTCGCGAGGCTGGACGCCGCGCTGCAGGCAGCGGGCACCGGCCCCACGGCGCGCCGCGCGCAGGACCTCCGGGCCGAACTCGCTGCGCTCTCGGACGGGTTCGGCACGTTCAGCCGAGCCCTGCTCGCGGCGCGGGAGTAGCGGCGGGTGCGGGCGGACCGGCTGGAGGAGCTCCGCGCGCGGTTCGAGCGGCTGCGCACCGACGGCCCACGCCGGAGCCTGTTGCCTCCCGGAGAGGCGCCCTCGCTCGAGCCGCTGGAGACGCTCGATGCCCGGCTCACCCGGTCGGGGGTGCACACCGCGGCGGACCTCCGGCTGCTCGTCCGCCTTGCGCGGCGCGAGGGCAGCCAGGCCGAGCTGGCGAGGCGCTTCGGTCAGCGAGCGGATGCGGCGCTCGCCGCGCTCCGCGCACGGCTCGGCTGGAACCGGCGCACGCGGGATGGGCGGTGGGCGGCGGGGGAGCGTTCACGGCTCGAGCGGGCCTTCCTGTGCGCCGAGCGGGTGGTCCGGACCGCCGATCTGCTCGAGGGCCGGGCGGAGGTGCTCCCGGAGTGGCCGGTGCAGCTGCCGCAGACCCAGCCGGCACGTCGGTGGACGCGGCCCCGTACGGCCGTGGCGAGCTTCCTCCTCGAGCGGGGTCTGGCGGAGGTGGCCGACCCCGAGCGCCGGCGGCGGGACGTGCAGCGTGCCCACGCCCTGCTCGAGGCGGGGGCCCTGGACGAGGACGCGACCGAGCTCCGCCTCCGTGCCGCACGGGACCGCGCATGGGACGCAGACCCTCCAGGAGAGCTCCACGGCTGGCGGGGACAGGCGACCTGGGCTCTGGCCCGCGCCCGGACCGAGCCTCGCGAGGTGTACGCCGCGCTCCGTCTCCAGTATCTGCGCGCGGTGGAGTCGGGGCGGGGAGAGGCGGCCCTGGCGCTCCGCGCCGCGCTCGAGGCGTTCCGGCTCGACCTCCCGGTGTCCGGGCCGGTGTCCCCAAGGCCGGACCCCGGCGACCCGGCGGGAGAGGACCGGCTGGTGGACCTCCTCTTCGAGGCCGGGGGCCAAGAGCGCCCGTTGCTCGACCTCGGTCGGGCGGCGGCGCGCCTCGTCGCCTGGGACGATGCGCCGCTCGCGGGGGAGCGCGTGGCCGACGCGGATGCCCGGCAGATCGCCCCGGACCGGCGACTGGAGCTCGCCGTCACCTCGAACGTGACCGAAGTGCGTGACTTCGTCGTGGAAGATCCTCGCCGGCTGGTGCACGACCTCGCCTCCGGGGCACAGCGGGTACGCCGGCTGGTGGGTGGAACCTCGCCCCGTCCGGCCAGGCGGGTCCGCGCGCGGGTGTACCTCGCGGACGCCTCGGGCTCGATGCGGGGTGGACGGGCGCGGCTGCGGGATGGGCTGCTGCTCGCCGAGCTCGACGCCCTCCGCCGGGCCGCGCTCCGGGGCGCACCGCTGGACCCGCTCGACGTCTGCTTCTTCGGCGACCGGACCCTGTCCTTCGAGCGAATCGAGACCGCGGAGGTTGCGCGGGCGTGGATCGGACGGCTCGTGGCGGGAGGCCCGAGCGCGGGCATGACCGAGCTCAGCGCCGCGCTCGCGGGCGCGGCCGGGTGGATTCACGCCGCGCGGCGGGACCCCGCGCTCGCCTCGGCGCTCCTGGTGGTGGTGACGGATGGGGAGGATGCGCTCGACCTGCAGCGGATCGACGCCGCGTGGGCAACGCTCCGAGGGCTACCGGTCTCCCTCAGGGTCGTGTGCCTCGGAGACGAGAACCCGTGGCTCAAGGGGTGGGTGTCCCGGCTGCGCGCGTCGGGGTGGGACGCAGGGTGGCTGCACCTGGACGACGCGAGCCTTGCCGGCATGCCGGTGGACTTCGACTTTCGCCCCTCCACGTTGCTCCCGGGACCCGAGCGGGTGCAGGGCGTCGAGCTCGAGCAGCTGCGCCCGCATCTGGAGGCCCTCGCCCGTCTCGCTGACGGGGAGGAGCCCGCGCCGCCACCGGTGGACGCTTCCCGCTTCGACGCCATGTTCCCCGAACCGGCGGAGGCCGACGCCGCCGACGACGCGTGGACCGTCGATGCGCTCGAGGCCATCGCCGAGGCGTCCTCGCTCGCCCCGTTCGAGCAGCGGGCGACCGAGGCGGTGCTGCTGCTCCAGCATCTGCTCGCCCAGCGCGAGGTGCCCGTCGCGGCGCACCTCACGCGGCACGCCCGCCCCGGTCCGAGGACGGCAGAGGCGCTGCGCCGTCTCCGGCTGCTCTGCCGTCCCGTGCGGTAGAGTCGCCCCGCTCTCCATGGCCTTCCGCTGGTTCCGTCGGCGCCCCGCTCCCGCGCCCGACCCCCTCGCTGCCTACGACGACCTGGTGTCGGATCTGTCCGGCGAGGCGGCCGAGCTCCGCCGCGCCGCGGCGACCCTGCTCACCGTCCGCTCCCGGCTCGGCCGTGAACTCGCGGGGAGGGAGGAGGTGGGCCGGACCCTGCGTGACCGCGCGGACCGGGCGAGGGCGGCGGGGGACGGACGGACCGCCGAGGTGCTCCAGGCCGACGCCCAGCGGGAGGACGGCCGGGCCAGCGCGCTACGCGAGGAGCTGGCCCGCACCGAGTCGGACGTCGAGCAGCTCGAGCAGGCGGCGCGAGGGGTCGCCGAGCAGGTGGATCGCCTCCGCTCCGAGCGGGATCTCGCGGCGGCTCGGCTGGTGGCGGGGACGGCCCTGGCCGCGGAGGCCCAGCGCTCCCGCGCCGACCGCGTGCGCCGGCTGGTGGCAGTGGACGCCGCGCGCGACGAGGTGGAGCGGGCCCACGCCCTGGCCGAGGTCTGGCGCGAGGACCGCGACCCGGCGGGGTGAGCGGGATCAGGTCCGGCGGGCGCTCTGGTGGAGCTCGAGGAGGATCGAGCCTTCCTTGAACAGGCGCACCGCGCCGGAGGTCTGGCTCACCACCAGGGCCAGGCACTGCGTGGCAGCGGTGATGTTGGCGGCGGCGGCGTGCCGCGCGCCCAGCCCGAGCGGCACCTTGGCGTCCTCGTCGCCGGCAGACAGGTAGCGCCCGGCCGAGAGCACGACGCCGTCCTCGCGGATGACGAAGGCGCCGTCCAGCACGGAGAAGTTCTTGATCGCCTCCCGGATGCGCGGGTCGAGCACGTTGCGCTCGCTCTCTCCGAGCCCCTGGAAGGGGTTGATGGTGATCTGCCGGCTCTTCTCCAGCACGGTGTTGTGATCGCCGATGGTGATGATGGTGCCGACCGGATGCCCCTCGTAGCCCTCCTGGCCGATCTGCAGCGCGAGCTGGATGAGCGCGTCCACGACCTGGCTGTTGAACTGGTCGCCCAGCTTGATGCCCTCGATGGCCACCCGGTCGTCCAGCGAGCCCCCGATGCGCATCTGCATCAGGGTGTCAGGGGGGCGGCCGACGCGTCCGGTCATGCAGAGCACGAGGTCGCCTTCCTTGAACGCTCCCTGGGCGAGCGCCGAGACCAGCGCCACCTTCACCCGCTCCACGCGGCTGTAGTCGTAGGCGGGGATGACCAGCGCGCGAAGCTTGCGACCCTGCAGCTCGGCCGCGATCTGCTCGGAGGTGACGGCGTAGACCAGCTTCGCCTTGGCCTGCTTTCGCCGGAGATCATCCGCGGCGATGGGCGTGTCGCAGATGTAGAGGAAGTGATCGATGTCCGGCTTGCCCGCGAGCGCCAGCGCGGCGCGAAGGAACTCCCGGTCGAAGCGGGTGATCTCCTGCCGGCTGCTCTTCTCCGGATCCGCCATGGGGTACGCCAGGTTACCTTGACTTCGCCGGGGCGCCAGATAAGACTCCGCGGCCTTTTTTTCCGGGGTGAGATGCACCCCGGCGACGGCAGGGTCACGGAGTCGCACCTTTGAATCAAAAAGATCTGAAGCGCTACAAGAAGATGCTCGAGGACAGCAAGTCAGCCCTCCTCGAGAGCGCAAAGAAGACCCTCATGGAGGAGTCCAACTTCGACACCGACGACCTCCCGGACGAGATCGATCTCGCGTCCAGCGAATACGCGCAGTCGATGGTGTTCCGCCTCAGGGATCGGGAGAAGTTCCTGCTGAAGAAGATCGAGAAGGCCCTCACCCGCATCGACGATGGGACCTTCGGAGTCTGCGAGCGCTGCGAGGAGCCAATCTCCCCGAAGCGGCTGGAGGCCCGCCCGGTGACCACGCTCTGCATCCGCTGCAAGGAAGAGCAGGAGAAGAAGGAGAAGTCGTACGGCTGAGGGCCGCGCAGCGGCCGGCTGAGATCCGGGCCGGGCCCCCCGGAGACCGAGGAGCAGGCCGAGGGTGAGCGCGTCGAGGGCGGCGGCGAACCCCAGCGCGGGCGGCGCGGTCAGCCGGCCAGCTCCACGCGGAGCAGCTCCCGGCCGACGAGGAACTGGTCCCCGTGCTCGACGAAGCTCGGGGCGGCGATGCGGAGGAAGGTGCCGTTCGAGCTCCCCACGTCCTTGACGGTGAGCCGGTCCCCGCGGGCGTTGAGCACCGCGTGGCGTCCGGAGACGAAGCCGTCTCCGGGAAAGGTGATGTCGCCCACCTCGCGTCCGAGCAGGTTCTCGCCCTCGCGGAGGCAGAAGGCCGCGCCCCGCATCCCTCCCTCGAGCAGCTGGACCATCCGGAGCTTGAACCCCGGATCGGCTGAGCCCCAGGCGATGGTTCCCCCCTGGCCGGGGGTCACCGGAGGGATGGATTCGAGGAGGAGCCGTTGCCGGCCGAGGCGGAGCTCACCGCCCACCGGCAGCTCTCGTTCCGTCTTCAGCCGCGCGAACACTCCGTTGCCCCCGGCGAGGTCCTCGACGGCCAGGCGCGGGCCGGAGAAGAAGAAGCGGGCCTGCACCGGCGCGATGAACGGGTCATCGGGGAGTGTGAGGTCCGCGCGCGTTCCGCAGGTCAGCGTCTCGCCGGCCATCGGGACGGAGAGCTCGGGGCCGCCGTCGGCGCGGACGACACGGAAGCTGACGGCGGGGTGGGTGGCGCTCGGCATCCTCGGACCAATCGAGGGGCGAGAGCCTACCACGGCTGTCTTGCGGCTCCGGCCGGTGACATGGGAGCGTCACGCTCGTCCGTGAACTGCCCCGCCTGCGCCACCGAGGCCGCCCCGAACGCCCAGTTCTGCGCGGCCTGCGGGAACGCGCTTCCCCGGGAAGCGGAGGGAGACCCGTACATCGGCAAGGTGATGGCCCGGAAATACCGGGTGGAGAAGCTGCTCGGTGAAGGCGGTATGGGGCGGGTGTACCGGGCCAACCAGCTCGTGCTCGACAAGCCGGTGGTGCTGAAGCTGCTGCACCCTGCGCTCCAGAAGGATCCCCGGACGGTCGCCCGCTTCCAGCGCGAGGCGAAGGCAGCCAGCCGGCTCAGCCATCCGAACTCCATCGACGTTCTGGACTTCGGCCAGACCGACGACGGCGCGCTGTTCATCGCCATGGAGTTCGTGGACGGGCGCGACCTCCACCAGGTCCTGACCGCGGACTGGCCGCTGCCCGAGCCGCGTGTCATCCGGATCGTCACCCAGGTGCTCTCGGCGCTCGCCGATGCGCACTCGGCAGGGGTCATCCACCGGGACCTCAAGCCCGAGAACATCATGGTCGTCGCCCGCCGAGGCGGTGAGTCCGACGTGGTGAAGGTGCTCGACTTCGGCATCGCCAAGATCGTCGACGGTGGGGCCGAGGATGCTCCCTCGCTCACCCGGACCGGCTTCGTCTGCGGAACGCCCGAGTACATGAGCCCGGAGCAGGCCCGTGGCGCGCCGCTCGACGCGCGCAGCGACCTGTATTCGGTGGGCGTGCTGCTCTACCAGATGGTGACCCGGCAGCTGCCGTTCAGCTCCGACTCGGCCATGGGGTACGCCACCAAGCACCTCACCGAGGACCCGAAGCCGCCCAACACGCTCCGCCCGGGCTCCTGCAGCCGCGAGCTGGAGGCGCTGGTGCTCTGGGCGCTCCGGAAGGAGCCGGCGGACCGCCCGCAGACTGCCGAGGCCTTCCTCGACTCGCTCAATCTCCTGCCCGCAGCGGAGGCCGTCCATGCTCCGCGGACCGCACGGGTCCCCATCCCGCTCGGGATGGTGGGCCCCACCGCCGACGCGCTCGACAGCGCACCAACGGTGGCCTCCCGGGGACGACCGGCGAAGCCTCCAGGCCGAGTGGTGCAGATCACGCTCGGGGCGCTGGTCCTGGTGGCCGCCGCCGGGGCCGGGGTGCTCGCCTTCAGGCCGCTCACAGAGAACGGCGCTCGTTCGTCGGATCGGTCTGCGCCACGCGCCGAAGCGGTCGTGCCCCCCTGGGCCCGCGAGGTGGCCCCCGAACGCCGCGACGGAGCGCGTGCCACGCAGCTGGTGCAGGACGGCGACAACCTGTACCTCGCCGGGGATCGTGTCCTCGCCCGGACCAAGTACCTCCAGGCGTTCGAGGCGGATCCGGCTCCGGCGCTCGCGCTCAAGCTTGGTCTGCTGGCCCGGCTCCGGGGAGCGGAGGGTGAAGCCGAGGCGCGTGGCTTCTTCGCCCGGGCGTTGAAGGACTCGCCCGCGTCCCCGGCGCGTGCGGTCATCCGGGAGTGGTACCCGGACCTCGAGCAGACGGTGTCCAGCCGCTGAGCCCCCGGCCGGGTCAGAGGCGAGGGTGGACGCCCGGGCACGGGTCAGGCCGCGAGCTCGACCGTCAGGGTCTGCTGGCCGATGCGCACCCGGTCACCCTGCTTGAGCGGTCTTTCCTGGGGTCCGATCCGGACGAAGGTGCCCAGCGGGCCCGAGAGATCGCGGAGCACGGCGCCCTGGGGCGCGGGGCCGAGCTCGCAGTGCCTCGGGGCGAGCAGCGGGTCGGCGGCGAAGACCAGATCCGCCCCCGAGGAGCCGAGCGTCAGCGCCGGCTGCGCGGTCACGACCGCCCGACCGGGGCGGAGCCCGACCAGGATCTCCTCGAGCCCCCAGAGTCCGCCCGCAGGGGGGATGGGAGCGCCGTAGGCGCGCGGCTTGCCCGGCTCCGCCGAGCGGGGAAGGAGCGGACCGACGTACCGCAACACGTGCGGACCGACGGAGAACAAGGCCCCCGGCACGAGCAGCTCCTGGCCGGAGATGGCGGCATAGACCCCGGAGACGCTGTCCTCGTCCTTCACCGTGAGCTGCCCGTCGCGGATCCGGAAGGCAGCGTGGTGGGGAGAGACGAACGGGTCATCGGGGAAGAGGATGGCTCCCCTCTGACGGCCCACGCTGCAGCCGTTCGCCATCAGCCGGAAGCGCTGACCCCGCGCGGGCCCGGCGCTCACGCTGAGGATGTAACGGCTGGGGACCGGCGCAGGTGCGGCCGGCCGCGCGGGCCCCGGGGCACGGGGCACGCCGCCGGCCGGCGTGGACGAGCTCCGGAGCCCCGCTGTGGACGGGCTCACCGCGGCGGCGGGGGGGCGCGCCGGCGGGGCAGGCGGGGGGACGACGGGCGGCGTGGCGCCGGTGGGCTTCGGCGCCGGAGCGGCCGCGTTTCCCCATGCCTTTCCGCAGGCCTCGCACCGCACCGCCCCGGCCGCGTTGAGCACGTCGCAGGACGGGCAGACCACGCCGAGCTGACTCACCAGGAGGCGGGACATGGAGCGGGGGTCGGTCACTGTAGGAACCCGCTCGACGGCCGGTCAATCTTCCAGCGACGTGGTTCTCGGGTCGGTGCGTTGAACACCCCCGATCGCACAGTTACGATTGTGACGCATCGATGATTCGACTCAACGACATCCTGACCCAGGTCAAGGCCTACCATCCCGACCCGGATCTGGACGTCATCAAGAAGGCTTACGTCTACTCGGCCAAGGTGCACCAGGGGCAGCTGCGGCACTCCGGGGAGCCCTACCTGGTCCACCCCCTCGAGGTGGCGGGCATCCTGGCCGACCTCAAGCTGGACGAGGCGAGCATCGTCACCGGGCTCCTCCACGACACCATCGAGGACACCCTCGCGACGCCGGACGAGCTGACCGAGCTCTTCGGACCGGAGGTCACCCAGCTGGTGGACGGGGTGACCAAGCTTTCCAAGTTCCAGGCGAGCGCCACCCTCAGCCAGGAGGAGAAGCAGGCCGAGAACTTCCGGAAGATGATCATCGCGATGGCGCAGGACATCCGCGTCATCCTGGTGAAGCTCGCCGACCGCACGCACAACATGCGGACGCTCGAGTACATGCGCGAGGACAAGCGCCAGCGCATCGCCCAGGAGACGCTGGACATCTACGCGCCGCTGGCGAACCGGCTGGGCATCAGCTGGATCAAGACGGAGCTGGAGGACCTGAGCTTTCGCTGGCTGAAGCCCGCCGAGTTCGCGGCGCTGACCGAGCAGGTGGGCCGCCGCAAGAGGGAGCGCGAGCAGTACATCGAGGACGTGGTCAGGCTCATCGAGCGGAAGCTCGCCGAGCGTGATCTCGCCGGCAGGGTCTCGGGGCGCTTCAAGCACCTGTACAGCATCTGGAAGAAGATGCGGGCCAACGGCATCGAGTTCGACCAGGTGCACGACATGATCGCCTTCCGGCTGATCATGCCCACCATCCCCAGCTGCTACGAGGCGCTGGGGCTCATCCACCAGCTGTGGAAGCCGGTGCCGGGGCGGTTCAAGGACTTCATCGCCATTCCGAAGCCCAACATGTACCAGTCGCTCCACACCACGGTCATCGGACCGCTGGGTGAGCGGGTGGAGGTGCAGATCCGCACCGAGGAGATGCACCGGATCGCCGAGGAGGGCATCGCCGCCCACTGGGCATACAAGGAAGGCAAGGCGCTGGTCAGTCGCGACGACGAGAAGTTCGCCTGGCTGCGGCAGCTCATGGAGTGGCAGCAGGACCTGAAGGACCCCAAGGAGTTCCTCGAGACGGTGAAGGTGGATCTCTTCACCGACGAGGTCTTCGTCTTCACTCCCAAGGGGGACGTGAAGAGCCTTCCCCGCGGCGCGACCCCGGTGGACTTCGCCTACGCGATCCATTCGGACGTGGGCGGCCGCTGCGTCGGGGCGAAGGTGAACGGGAAGATCGTCCCGCTCCGCTACAAGCTGAAGAACGGCGACACGGTCGAAGTGCTCACCAGCCCCAGCGCCAACCCGAGCAAGGACTGGCTCACCTTCGTCAAGACCAGCCGGGCCCAGCAGCGGATCCGTGGCTTCATCAAGCAGCAGCAGCGCGAGAAGAGCCAGCAGCTCGGGCGCGAGCTCCTGGACAAGGAGTTCCGCCGCGTCGGCTTGAACCTCAACAAGCTGCTGAAGTCAGGCGAGCTCAAGCCGGTCGCGGCCGAGCTGGGCTACCGCGTCGAGGACGACATCCTGGTGGCGGTGGGCTACGGCAAGGTGGTCCCGAGCCAGCTGGTGTCCCGGCTGCTTCCGCCAGAGAAGCTCGCCGAGACGGAGAAGGCCGGCCGGGCCGAGGCGACGAAGGGCGATTCCACGGAGAACGCGGCGAGCCCCCCGACCAACGGCTTCGGGCGGGTGACCGAGCTGGCCAAGAAGCTGGTCGGGCGCCGGAGCCGGACGGGCGTGCTCATCGGCGGTGTGGACGACGTGCTCGTCCGCTTCGGCCGCTGCTGCAACCCCGTGCCGGGCGATCCGATCGCGGGGTTCATCACCCGAAGCCAGGGCGTCACGGTGCACACGGTGGGCTGCGAGCGCGCGCTGGCGACCGACCCCGAGCGGCGGGTGGACGTCACCTGGGACGTCCGTGGCGACGTGAAGCGCCCGGTCACACTCCGGGTCCTGACCGCGGACCGCCCGGGCCTCCTGGCGGACATGTCCAACATCTTCAGCAAGAAGGGCGTCAACATCAGCCAGGCGAACTGTCGCGCCACCGGCGACGACCGGGCGGTGAACACCTTCGAGGTCACGATCTCCGACCTGAAGCAGCTCACCGATCTGATGAAGACGATCGAGCGCCTCGCTGGCGTCTACTCGGTGGAGCGGGTGTGACTCAGGCCGCTTCCGCGCTCGCGGCCACTGGCTCCGCGGACAGCTCCGGGTGGCGTGCCGTCAGCTCGGCCTGCAGATCCGGCGGCAGGGCGATGAACGCCATCCTGGCCGCGGCGATGCGCTGGCGGTCCTGGCCGTGCGGCTTCCGGCAGATCTCCAGCTCGCGCTCCACGTAGACGCGGATCATCGCCGGCCTCCCGGTCAAGGAGAGGACCTCGGCCAGCCCAAGGTGCTCGTCGCCGGGCGCCGCCCCGCTCCAGTGTTCAGGGACCGCGCGGCGGACGTCCTCTGGCCTCACCGCGCCGTGCGCGAACGACCGGCCCAGCGCGTCACCGAGCAGGCGGCGCTCCGAGGGGAGAACGCGGCCGACGGCGTTGAGCAGCGTTCCGGCGAGCGGCCCGAAGGAGAACATCAGCTCGAAGAACCGCGAGCGGGCCAGCTCGTGGGTGTGCTCCTGCAGCCAGCGGACGATCTCCCGGGCGTCGGAGGTGCGCAGCGCGTCCTTGAGGACCTGGCGGGCCTGGGAGATGTCGAGGCGGGGGTCGGAGGAGCCCGGGGCAGAGGAGAGCATGCGCGCGTGCATTCACTTGCAACCCCTCTGCCGGGGGCAGCCGGGAAGCGATCCGGGGACTTACGGTGGCTGACCCCGGGGTCGCCCTCCGGTGGTGGGGCTCGCGACACCCGCTCGCGCTGTTGCGCGCCCGGGGGCGGCGGAGTACCAGGCGGCCATGAACCGGTCCGTCATCGAGTCGCTCCAGGCCCCGAAGGCGATCGGCCCCTACTCGCAGGCGATTGCCGCTCCCGCCGCGAAGCTGGTCTTTCTCTCGGGGCAGATCCCACTCGATCCAACCACCGGCGAGCTGGTCGCCGGGGACATCAGCGCCCAGACCGCGCAGGTGATGAAGAACCTCGGGGCGGTGCTCACCGCGGCCGGCGTGTCCTTCGACCACGTGGTGAAGTGCACCATCTTCCTGGTCGACCTCGCGGACTTCGCAGTGGTCAACAAGGTCTACGGCCAGGCGTTCCGGAGCGCTCCCCCCGCGCGGGCCACGGTGCAGGTGGCAGCGCTCCCGAAGGGCGCCCGCGTGGAGATCGACGCGATCGCCGTGGGCTGAGGCTAGTTCCGCGCCCCGGAGGGCCCGGCGGCATCCGCGACGAGGCGGCCGTACAGGTCCGCCGGCTTCACGCCCGAGGACAGGAGCTTGTCGGCCCGGGCGATCTCCTTGTCGATCTCGCCCTTCAGCGACTCGAAGGGCATCCCGCCCACGTGCTCGCGGCCATTCACGAAGAAGGTGGGCGTTGCCGAGACCCCCGCGGCCTGCGCCGCCTGCATGTCCGCGGTAACGCGCGCCTGTGTCGCCGGGCTGTCCAGGGCGCTCTTGAACTTCCCCAGGTCCATCCCCAGCGATGCGGCGGCCTTCTCCAGGGAGGCCCGGTCCAGCTCGTGCTGGTGGCCGTACATCCAGTCGTGCATCTGCCAGAACTTGCCCTGCGCCTGAGCCGCGACGCCCGCGCGCGCCGCCAGGGGCGCATCGGGGTGCATCGGCAGGGGATAGTTGCGGAACACGAACCGCACGTCCTTCGGGTAGGCCTGGCGGATCTGCTCCACCAGGGGAGCGGACCGGGCGCAGTACGGGCACTGGAAGTCGCTCCACTCCACGATGGTGACCTTCGCCATCGCTGGGCCGAACGACGGCAGATCCGCCGGCGCGTCGACCTTCTTCACCACGGGGGGCGGGACGGCCGAAACCACCGCCTTCTCCTGGATGCGCGCGTAGACCTGCGCCGCCGGCGTGCCCTGACGGACCAGCACTTCGGCCTTGGCGAGCTCCTCGTCGATGAGGGCGCTGAACGCCTCGAGCGGCGCGGCGCCACCGGGGAGCCGCCGGCCGTTGACGAAGAAGGCGGGCGTCCCGCTCACGCTGACGTTGCTCGCGAGGTCCATGTCGCGCTGGATGGTTGCGGCCACCTTGGGGTCCTGCTGGTCACGCTTCCAGCGCTCGACGTCCAGCCCGATCTCCTTCGCGTACCGCTCGAGGGTGTCGGGATCGAGCTGGGGAGAGGCGAACAGCCGGTCGTGCATCTCCCAGTACCGGCCCTGCATCCCGGCGGCGATCGCCGCCAGGGCCGCCGGCCGGGCCTGAGCATGGAAGGGGAGGGGGTACTGCTTCATGACCAGGCGGATCTTCCCCGCGTACTTCTTCTCCACCTGGGTGACGGTCGCGTGCGCCTGCCGGCAGTACGGGCACTGGTAGTCGCTGAACTCGACCAGCGTGACCAGCGCGTCGGCGGGGCCGCGCACCGGCGAGTCTTCCAGCGGGAGCCGGAAGACGGTGGAGTCCGCCAGCCGCGGACGGCTCGGAGCGGCGGGCGGTCGCTGTGCAGCGGGGCCGGTGGAGCCGCCGGTGGTGGAGGTGGCCCGGCCGACGAAGAAGCCCAGGACCAGCCCGGCAACGAGGGTGAGGATCGCGCTGACTTTCATGGTGGATCGGCGCCGCGCCGGGGAAGCCTGCGGCGGGCGTGATAAGGGATAACCCGGCATGGGCCGGGTCGTCCAGCTTCGGGTCGGGGCGCTGCCCTGTCCTCTTCCCATCGTGCGGCTCGCCGAGTGTGCCCGGTCACTGGACGAGGGAGACCTGGTCGACCTGACCGGCTCGGACCCGGCGATCGGCCCCGACGTCGACGTGTGGTGCACCCGGTTCGGTCACCGCGTGCTGTCGGCGGAACGGGGTCCGGGTGGGTGGCGCATCCGGGTCCAGCTGACCTCGCCCGGGCGGGATTGGGTTCCGGAGACCCCGGGGGGGCACAAGTCCAACTCCGCGGGATGACGGTCCGGCGGCGGCTGGCACCGGCCTTGTAGTGAAGCGCGAGCCATGAGACTTCGCCCCTCCGCCGTCCCCAGCCTGGATCCGGTCCCGGCAAGTGCCGACGAGGCGTTCCTCGAGCGCGAGCAGAGCGCGCTCGATGCCGAGCGCTGCGTCGCCGTCGCGCCCCGGCTCGAGGCGGTGCTGCGCCCCGCGGAGGCAGCGCGGACGCAGGTCGAGCCGCAGCAGCCCCGCCCCGCCCGCGAGGCGCCCGCCGCCGTGGAACGTGCCAGTGAAGCCGCGCTCCCCCGAGCCCCGGCGCAGGCGGCCGCTCGCGCGAGGCCAGCGCCCCAGCCTCTCGGACGCATCTCCGCTCCCATCGCTGCTGCTCCGGGCCGGAGCGGCGCCCGGATTCCGCTGCAGACCCAGGTGGACCTCTCCAGTGACTCCAACGTCTTCACCGGGTTCAGCACCAACCTCGGCGAGGGCGGCGTCTTCGTCGCCACGGTCAATCTCTTGCCCGTCGGCACGCAAGTGGACCTGACCTTCACGCTGCCCGGGAACGCGAAGGTCTCGGTGCACGGAGAGGTGCGCTGGACGCGCGAGCTCGACGACCGCACCCCCGAGGTCTTCCCGGGCGTGGGCGTGCGGTTCGTGGAGCTGAGCCCGCAAGCCGCGCAGGCGCTGCACCGCTTCGTCGCCGAGCGCGAGCCGCTCTTCTACCCGGATTGACGGGGCGCGGCGGTCACGTCGAGCACCCGCTGCTCGAGTGAGCTGCCCTGGGCGAGCGAGCTGACGCGCACGCCGCGGGCCAGCAGCGCCTCGAGCACCGCGGCGATGATGTCCTCGGCAGGAGGCGCATCGGACGCGAGCCTGACCGCGAGTAGACCCGAGGGCGAGAGCTCGGCCCGCGCCACGCCCGCGAGCATCCTGAGCTCCGGCAGCGGCACGTCTCCCCGGACCACCTGGACCGAGAACTCTGCCCCCCGGCGGGTGATGTCGGCGAGCGTTCCGTCCTGGACGACCTTGCCGTGGTCGAGCACCGTCACCGCGTCGCAGAGCCTCTCCAGCTCGGAGAGGTTGTGGCTGCTGATGATGACCGTCCGCTGCCCGCGGAGCCCGGCGATCAGAGCGCGCACCTCGGCCGCGGCCCGGGGATCCAGCCCTGCGGTGGGCTCGTCGAGCAGGAGGAGCGCCGGGTCGCCGAGGAGCGCCTGCGCGAGCGCCACCCGCTTGGCCGCGCCGTGCGACAGCGCGCGCGGCGAGGTGTCCCAGGCGTCGGTCATCTGTACCCGGTCGAGCGCGATGCGGGCCGCCGGCTCCGGCCGCGTCTCTCCGGACAGCCGCGCCCAGGCGGTCATGACGGTGCCGACGTCCAGGTACGGCGGCAGCTCGGCGTCCTGGGGCAGCACCCCGATGCGCGGCCGCGACGGCCCGCGGTCGTGCGGGTCGCGCCCGAGGATGCGGAGGGTCCCGGTGCCGGCGCGGAGGAACCCAGCCGCGAGCGCGAAGGTCGTCGTCTTCCCGGCGCCGTTCGGGCCGACCAGGCCATGGCAGCTGCCAGTCCTCACCTGGAAGCTGACCCGGTCCAGGGCGAGCGTGGACCCGTAGCGCTTCGAGACGCCGTCCAGGACGAGCGCGGGCTCCGGCGGCATCACGCTAGATGTCCCTCTTGCGGAAGACGGCCCAGGCGGCGGCGAGGAAGACCGCCCCGAAGGCGGCATAGGCCGCCGCCGAGGACAGCAGCGCGGAGGACGAGCCCAGCACTCCCGAGGCGTAGGCCGACGGCGAGAGCCAGCGCAGGGCCTCGGTCCACGACCCCGCCCCCCCCATCCGTCGGACCACCGCCGCCCTCCCCCCGATGCCATCGACCAGCCAGAAGGCGAAGAGGGCACCCAGGTTCAGGAGGAGGCTCCCTCCCGGGCTCGCGGTCATCGCCGAGGAGAGCGCGGTGAGGGCGAGGTAGCCGAAGGCGAGCGCCGCCCCACCCACCCAGAAGCGCCCGGCCGCCTCGGCGTAGAGGAGCGGCTGCACTCCGGACCGCAGCCCCGCTCCGGCCACGAAGAGGCCGACGAGCACCACCGCCAGGAACCCGCCCATGACCAGCGCCTGGGCGACGAACTTCCCCCCGAGGATGCTCCCGCGGCGTGCGCGCACCGCGAGGTAGCGCACGCTGCCTGTGGACAGCTCGGCGCTGAGCTGGTCGTAGCCGAGCAGCGCGATGAAGAGCGGCAGGAAGAAGAGCGTGGCCCGGAAGACGAGAGGCACGAGCAGGGGGAGCTCAGAGAGGCGCTGGAAGGCGCCGCCATCGTCGCCCACGAGGAACCCGAGGATGCCAGCGCTGGCGGCGGCCGCGGCCTCGGGGCCCTGGGCGTCGAGCCCGCGGGTCAAGAGCCCCACCACCAGGCCCACCAGCGCGGTGGAGGTGGCGAAGAGCAGGAGCAGCACGAGCACCCGCGCGTTGCGGAGCGTGCGCAGCAGCTCGGTGCGGGCGACGGTCAGCGTCTCGGCGAGGGGGCTCAACGTGGGCCCAGGGCCTACCAGAGGAGACCCGCCGAAGTCTTCACCCGGCGCAGGTTCCCATCGTACGATGACCGGACATGCGCGCCGCGCTTCCCCTCGCCCTCCTCGCCGGTCTGCTCACCGGCTTCACCCCCGAGGACGAGGCGCTCGACCCGGCGATGATTCCGGGCCTCCTCACTCCGGTGGCTCCGGTGCCGGTGGCCGACGCCGAGTCTGCTCCCGCGCCGACGCTGGTCGTCCCCAGCAGGGCCAAGGCGCCCCCGCTGGCCACGGTGCGTCCGCTCGCTCCCGCCGACGACCTGCTGGCGCGGGCGCGACGCGAGGGCACGCGGTACGTGGTGGACGGACCGGAGGGCGAGACCCCGCTCACCATCGTCCCCGCCATCCAGGAGAGCCTGTCGCGCACCCTCTCCGAGTACCAGACGCCCTGGGCGGCGGTGGTGGTGCTCGACCCATCCACCGGGCGGGTCCTGGCGATGGTGGAGCACAGCGAGGCGGCTCCCGGCCTCCGCGGGCTCCCGGTCAAGGCGGTGTTCCCCGCCGCGAGCATCTTCAAGCTGGTCACCGCGAGCGCGTTGCTCGAGCAGGGCGTCACCCCCGCGGACGAGTCCTGCTACCACGGTGGAAAGCGGAGCGTGAGCGAGTCGCTGCTCGCCGACTCGAGCCGGGATCGCCAGTGCGTGAGTCTCTCCGAGGCGCTCGGCCGGAGCGCGAACGTCGTCTTCGCCAAGCTCACCCACCGCTTCCTCGACCGGGACAAGCTGCGCGCCGCGGCCGAGCTGTTCCGGTTCAACCGCCCCATCCCCTTCGCCATCCCCACCGATCCGTCGCTGGCGGCGGTGCCGGACGAACCACTCGAGCTCGCCCGCACCGGCGCGGGGTTCGGCGACGTGTTCCTCTCCCCGCTGCACGGGGCGCTCATCGCCTCGGTGGCGGCCAATCACGGTCTCTGGCGGGCGCCCATCCTCCTGGAGAGAGACGTCGCCAGCGCCCCGGACCCCGAGCGCATCCTCAGCGAGGAGCGCGCCGCGGCGCTCACCGGGATGATGGAGGAGACGGTCACCCATGGGACCGCGCGGAAGTTCTTTCGGCTCCGTGAGCTCCGCGGCGCCGTGGGGAAGACGGGCTCACTGGCCGACCGGAACCCCTACCGCGATTACTCCTGGTTCGTGGGCTTCGCCCCCAGGGACGCGCCGCGGATCGCCGTCGCCGCGGTGGTGGTGAACGATCCGCGCTGGCGCATCCGAGCGCCCTGGCTCGCCCGCGAGGCGATGCGGGTCGGGCTGGATGCGGTGGGTGGGACGTCCGAGCGGCGGCTCGCGGCGGCGACGCGCGGCGCTCAGCGAAGCTCGATCAGCCCCTGATCGACGAATCCCTTGAAGCAGCGCAGGGCATCCAGCTCGTGGATGGGCGAGACCTGGACGATCGCCTGCACCGTCCGCTGACCGTCGATCCGTGACAGCAGATACCGCTCCGGGGCGGTGAGCGGCATCTCCCGCACCAGCGCCGCGGTGACCTTGAGCCACGGCACCTTGTCGCCGTGGACCAGCTCGGTCTTCAGCTGGTCGGCCAGCGCCGCCTCGGCCTGCCGGAGGAAGTTGGCGGTCTGCGCAGAGGGGGAGACCTCGTACGCCCGCCGGGCGAGCGCCGCAGCGTCCGCGACGTTGCCCGAGGCGTAGAACGCCTGCGCGGCGTGGAGGATCTCCTCCGGACCCTGCTCGCTGCCGAGCACCTCGGGCACGCTGGTCGGGACGGTGGGCGACTCCGTGGGGTTCACCGACACGGCGCCCAGCCGGTGCAGCGCGAAGAGCCGCTGGTAAAGAAAGAAGTCGGTGGAGTGGAGCGCGAGCACCATGTCGTCGATGGTCGCTCCGTCCTCGATCAGCGCGTACAGCCGGTCGTCCAGGCTCCCGGGTTCGGGAGGGCCGGCGAGCTGCGTCCGATCCAGCCGAAGCCGGACGCGACCGGTGGGAAAGACCTCGCGAATGGCTCGCCAGGCGGTCTGCCGCAGACCGGCCTCACGGTGAACGTCGAGCAGGCTCACGCTGACGTCGAGCCCCTGCACCTGCGTTGCCGGCTCGCCCGGGGTGAAGGTGAACCGTCCCTCGGTCCAGTCGAAGCAGCCGAGCAGCGCCTCGCGAAACTTGAGCGAGAGTGCGTTGCGGATCGCGTCCTCGGGCACCTTCCCCGAGTCGACCAGGATCTTGCCCAGCGCGACCTTGGTGGCGAGCTGCTGCTGGAAGGCGTGGCTGTACTCGTCCTCGGTGATCATCCCCATGTTGAGGAGGAACTGGGCAAGGTACTCGCGCGGCGCGTTGCTCCCGGCCTGGATGACCGCGCCGTCCCGAAGGACGACCTGATGACGCTCCTCCGGCCGCTCGACGACCAGGGTGCCGGTCGCCTTGCGGTTGCCCAGGTAGGCCACCAGATCGCGAAGCGGCATCGTCGCCAGGTCACCCAGGAGCCCACGCATGGGCGCTAGTGTCACAGGGGGTGATGGTCCGGATCTACAGCAAACCCCGCTGCTCGCGCTGCGATGAGGCCAGAGCCGTGCTGGAGCAGCTTCGGACCCGGGTCCCTTTCGTCCTGGAGGTCGTGGACATCAGAGAACACCCGGACACCTGGGAGCGGTACCGACATGAGGTGCCCGTCATTTTGGTCGACGGAGTCGAGGTCGCCCGCCTGCGCATCGACGCGGATGCTCTGGAGTCGCGGCTCCGTGGCACGACCGGTGCTTGAGTCACGTCGGTTGCCCCGGTCGGGCACCCTGAACCCTGAACTTCTGACGGGTGCCTGGGTGAGGGCATCCCTGGAAAAACGAACGTGCCCCAGCACCATACACACACGCCCCGGGTGCTGGTGGTGGAGGAGTCGGAGGCCGCCCGGACCCAGGTGGGCGATGCGCTCCGGGAGGCCGGGCTCCGGGACCGACTCACTGGAACGTGGACCCAGCGCGCGATGTCCGCCTTCGTG
>Ga0208851_1000214_pt1 | contig 26251 bp, 19 predicted proteins | sample NGESurshal092012_FD_184481 | JGI IMG/M metagenome (GOLD analysis project Ga0208851, IMG submission 184481) | Arctic peat soil microbial communities from Barrow, Alaska - NGEE Surface sample 415-2 shallow-092012 (SPAdes) | ecosystem: Environmental > Terrestrial > Soil > Wetlands > Peat ... | reverse complement strand
CCCGCCGGTGCGCACGAAGACGGTGTGCAGGCCGGTGGCCCGGTCGATCGCGTCGGCCGCCAGCCGGATCGCCGGCAGCTCCGGATCGAACAGCGCGGGCGCGCCCATCTGCCAGGCGAGCTCCAGCTCGGCCCCGTCCGGCAGGCCGTCGCGCAGCAGCGCCTCGAGCTGCGCGCGCATCTCGCCGGGGTCCTGGCGCGGGGCGAGGCGCATCGACAGGAAGGCCTGCGCCCGCGCGGGGACGATCGACCGCGGTGCTCCGCCCTCGATCCAGTCGACCTCGATCGACGGCTCCGCGCCGTTGCGCGTTCGGAACCCCGCGCCGGCGCCCGCGTGCAGCGGGCGCGCGCCGACCTCGGCGAGGATCGCGTCCCCGCTCGGCAGGCGCTCCCACGCCTCGAGCTCGGCGGGGGACACCGGCGCGACGCCGGCGCGCAGCTCCTCGCGGACCGCGCCGTCGGGCCCCGGCAGGACGTTCGCCAGCACGCCGTGCAGGACGTGGAGCGCGTTCAGCACGCTGCCGCCGTACATCCCCGAGTGCAGGTCCCGCGGCTGCGCCGTCACCGTGATGTGGGCGGCGAGCATGCCGCGCAGGCCCACCGTGATCGCCGGCGTCTGCGGATCCTCCATGCCGCTGTCGAAGACGATCACCGCGTCGGCGCCGCGCTCGTCGGCCTGCACCCAGGCGGCGACGGACTCGCCGCCGGCCTCCTCCTCGCCCTCGACGAGCACGCGCACGTGGACCGGCAGCTCGCCGGCCCGCGCCAGCGTGCAGGCGGCGTGCAGGAGCGGCAGGAAGTTGCCCTTGTCGTCGGAGGTTCCGCGCCCCCACAGGCGCCCGTCGCGGATCTCCGGCTCGAACGGCGGCGTCGTCCAGGCCTCGGGCGGGCCGACCGACTGCACGTCGTAGTGGCCGTAGAGGAGGACCGTCGGGGCGTCCGGGTCGCGCGCGCGCAGTTCGCCGACCGCGAGCGGGTTGCCCTCGCCGACCGTCACGACGTCGCCCTCGCCGCCCGCCCCGCGCACCAGCCGCACCACGAACTCGGCGGCGCGGAGCAGGTCCGCGGGCTCGCCCTCACCGGTCGAGATCGAGGGAATCCGCAGCCACTCCAGCAGGTTCTCGAGCAGGGCCTCGTCCATGGCCGCGCACACTACTTCCAGGGCTCCGCCGGCCGCCGGGTCGCGCGCCGCGAAGCCGTCTATATTCGACAGCCCGTGTCCGCAGGCCCCTCGCTCTATCGCCGCCACCGCCCCCGCACCTTCGCGGACGTCGTCGGCCAGGAGCACGTCGTGCGCACGTTGCGCAACGCGATCGAGCAGGGCAAGGTCCACCACGCGTACCTGTTCGTCGGCTCGCGCGGGACGGGCAAGACGTCGATGGCGAAGATCCTCGCGGCCTGCCTGAACTGCGAGCACGGCCCGACGATCGAGCCCTGCGGCGTCTGCGCCTCGTGTGTGGCGATCCAGAACGCGACCTCGCTCGACGTCATCGAGATGGACGCGGCCTCGAACAACTCGGTCGACGACATCCGCGAGCTGCGCGAGAGCGTCGCGTTCGCGCCGGTCTCCGGGCGCTCGAAGGTCTACATCCTCGACGAGGCGCACATGCTGTCCCCGCAGGCCTGGAACGCGTTCCTCAAGACGCTCGAGGAGCCGCCGCCCGACACGATCTTCGTGCTCGCGACGACCGAGGCCAACAAGGTGCTGCCGACGGTCGTCGATCGCTGCCACCGCTTCGACTTCACGCGCCCGACGGTCGAGCAGCTCTCGGTCGTGCTGCGGCGCGTCGCCGAGCAGGAGCAGATCGACATCGCGCCCGACGCGCTCGCGCTGCTGGCCCGGCACGCGACCGGCTCGTTCCGCGACGCGCTCGGCACGCTCGAGCAGCTCGTGACGTTCACGGGGACGCGCATCGCCACCGAGGACGTCCTTGCGGTGCTCGGCGTGGCCGACGAGGACGTGCTGTTCGGTGCGCTCGACGCCGTCGCCGCGCACGACGCCCGCGGCGTGCTCGAGGCGGCCGCGCGGATGGCCGGCACCGGCCGCGACCTGTCGGTCGCCGCCCGCGACCTCGAGGTGCACGCCCGCGAGCTGCTGGTCGTGCGGACGCTGGGCTCCGTGCCCGCCGAGCTGCGCGTCACGCCGGATCGCGACGCCCGGCTGGCCGAGCAGGCCCAGCGCATCGGCGAGGGCGACCTCGTCCGCCTGCTCGACCTGCTGGCGACCGCGCTGCGCGCGATGAAGGACGGCGCCGACCCGCGCACGCAGCTCGAGCTCGCGCTCGTGAAGGCGGCCGCGCCCGAGGTCGACCCGTCGGCGAAGGCGCTGCTCGCGCGCATCGCACGCCTGGAGGCGGCCGCCGCGGGGGCTCCCGCTCCCGCCCAGGTCGCACCGCCGGCGCCGCCGTCCGCCGCCGCGCCCGCACCGGCGCCGGCCGCCGTCCCGGAGCCTGCCCCGCCGGTGCCGCCGCCTGCTGACCCAGCGGCGGAGCCCGTCGCCGCGCCGGCGGCACCTGCGGTCGCGGCGCGCACCGACCTCACCCTGCAGGAGGTCGTCGACATCTGGCCGGTGGCGATCGAGACGATCGGTGCCGACTTCTCGCTGCTCGCCGCCGCGCTGCGCAACGCGCGCCCCGTCGAGCTCGACGCGACGATGCTCACGGTCGCGTTCGCGCAGGACGACAGCTTCAATCGCCGGATGGCCTCCGAGAGCGCCGACCACCGGCGCGCCCTGACCGAGGCGCTCGCGGCGCTCACCGGCGCCCCGCTGCGCCTCGCGTTCGAGCTGCGCGACCTCGGCGAGCCCGTCGCCGCCCCTGAGCTCGCAGGCGACGAGCTCGTCGCGCGGATCGTGCGAGAGTTCGACGCAGAGGAGATCGCGGCCGAGCCGGCGCAGGACGCCGAGCCGGTCCCCGCCCAGAACGACGAAGGTGTGGCCTGATGCCCCAGCCGAACATGCAGCAGATGCTCAAGCAGGTCCAGAAGATGCAGCAGGACATGGTGGCTGCGCAGGAGCAGCTCAAGCATGAAGTGCTCGAGGCCTCGGCCGGGGGCGGCATGGTCACCGTGAAGATCAGCGGCGACCTGATCGTGCAGTCCGTGATCATCGACCCCGAGGCGATCGACCCCGAGGACACCGAGCTGCTCCAGGACATGGTCACCGCGGCCACCAACGAGGCGATCCGCGCGGCCCAGCAGCTCGCCGCCGACCGCCTCGGCCCGCTCACCGGCGGCCTCGGCGGCCTCGGCCTCCCGGGCATGTAGGGCCGAGAAGGGTCACCCGGCATTCACGCTCCCCCCGTCCAGCGCCTGATCACCGAGCTCGGCAAGCTGCCGAGCATCGGCCCGCGCACGGCGCAGCGCCTCGCCTTCCACATCCTGCGCCAGGAGCCCGAGGATGCGCTCGCGCTCGCGGAGGCGATCCGCGACGTGAAGGAGAAGATCGGCTTCTGCGAGGTCTGCTTCAACCTCGCCGAGGGCCCGCGCTGCACGATCTGCCTCGACACCCGCCGCGACGCCGGCGTGATCTGCGTCGTCGAGGAGCCCGGCGACGTCATCCCCGTCGAGCGCACGCACGAGTTCCGCGGGCGCTACCACGTGCTCGGCGGGGCGTTGTCGCCGATCGACGGGATCGACCCCGAGCACCTGAAGCTCGAGCAGCTCTACACGCGTGTCGCCGGGCCGCCGGAGCCCGAGACGCCCGTGCGCGAGGTGGTGCTCGCCACGAACCCGACGACGACGGGTGAGGCGACCGCGCTCCACATCGCGCGCGCGCTGCACGAGCGCGCGCCGGACGTCGCGATCACGCGCCTGGCGTCGGGGCTGCCCGTCGGCTCGGACCTCGAGTACGCCGACGAGGTGACGCTCGGGAAGGCCTTCATGGGCCGTCGCGCGGTCTGAGCAGCCGCGTTCAGGTTCCGTTCAGGCAGCCTTCACCGGACGGTCACCGGGACCCCGCCGGTGGGCGCGATGGTGTCCGTCGGTCCGGCGCACGCCGGGCGGATCCAGAGAAAGGAACGCATGTTCACCGCATCGTCCCGGCGCCGCTGGCGCCGCGGCCTTCCCCTGTCTGCGGTCGCCGTATCGCTGCTCGTGGCGCTCGGCGCGAGCGAGCCGGCCGCGGCCTGGCAGAACGGCCCCGCCGCGCGGCACGTGCTGCTGCTGTCCGTCGACGGGCTGCACCAGAGCGACCTGGACTGGTACGTCCAGAACCACCCGACCTCTGCGCTGGCGCGCCTGGTCGGCGACGGCGTGCAGTTCACGCGCGCCCACACGCCGGTTCCGTCGGACTCGTTCCCGGGGATGGTCGGTCAGGTGACCGGCGGCAACCCCGGCACGACCGGCGTCTGGTACGACGACTCGTGGAACCGCGACCTGCTGCCGGCCGGCACGACGAACTGCGCCGGTGTCGCTCCCGGAGCGGAGGTCACCTACTTCGAGCAGCTCGACAAGGATCCGAGCGCGCTCGACGCCGGCCAGGGCCTCGGTGGCCTGCCGGGCAGCATCCTGTCACTGACCCCGAGCCCGATCAGCCTCATCGACCCCGCGCAGCTGCCGGTCGACCCGACGACCTGCCAGCCCGTCTACCCGCACTCCTACCTGCGCGTGAACACGATCTTCGAGGTCGCGCGCGCCGCCGGCCTGCGGACGGCGTGGGCGGACAAGCATCCGGCCTACGAGATCCTCAACGGCCCCTCGGGGACCGGCATCCAGGACGAGTTCACGCCGGAGATCAACAGCGACGCGCCGACCAGCGGGTCGGGCCAGGACTGGACGAAGGACAACGCGCTGACCCAGCAGTACGACGGCTACAAGGTCCAGGCCGTGCTGAACGAGATCAAGGGCTTCGACCACAGCGGCACGACGCAGGTCGGCACGCCGGCGATCTTCGGGATGAACTTCCAGAGCGTCTCGACCGCGGAGAAGCTGCCGACCTCCGGTGGGCAGCCGGGCGGCTACCTGGCCGACGGGGTGACGCCCGGGCCGGTGCTGAGCGGCGCCCTGGACTACGTCGATGCGCAGGTCGGCGCCATGCTGAGTGCGCTCGACAGCTACCACCTGGAGCGTTCGACGGCGATCGTCCTGTCCGCCAAGCACGGCCAGTCGCCGCAGGAGCCGGCGGCGCTGACGCGCATCCCCGACGGCGCCATCATCGACGCCCTCGACGCGGCCTGGGCAGCGGGGCACCCCGGTGCGGCGCCGCTGGTCGCGTTCTCGATCAACGACGACGCGATGCTCCTCTGGCTCAGCGACCGCTCGCCGCAGGCGACGCGCTTCGCAAAGCAGTTCCTGCTCGGCTACTCGGGCACCGGCAACGACATCAACGGCAACCCGAAGCCGTACACGAGCTCCGGACTGAGCCGCGTGCTCGCGGGGGCGCGGGTCGCGGACTACTTCGACGCCGCCCCGAGCGACGGCCGCGTGCCGGACCTCTTCGGGATCGCGCAGCACGGTGTCGTCTACACCGGCAAGAAGGGCAAGATCGCCGAGCACGGCGGCGCCGATGCGCAGGACGTGAGCGTCCCGCTGGTCGTCGCCGGCGACCCCGTTCCCGACGTTCGCACGGACCGCGGCCGCGTCGAGACGACGCAGATCGCGCCGACGATCCTGCAGCTGCTCGGGCTGCGCCCGCGCGCGTTGCAGGCCGTGCGCATCGAAGGCACGCAGGCGCTCCCGCTGGGCTGACCGACCACCCGGGCCCCGCGCGGTGCGCGGGGCCCGGCCGGTCGTGCCCAACACGCTCCCAACACGACGGCAGCGACGGCCTAACCGGGTGTTGCCGACCGGCTCAGCGCCTCCGGCGACGGTGTAGCCATGGAGGCGCACGAGCTGGATGCGATGTTGAGCCACGATGAGCGGCACTGGTGGTACCGCGGGCGGCGCAGGGTGCTGCGCGCGGAGCTCGACCGCCTGGAGCTCCCCGAGCACGCCGCGCTGCTCGACGCAGGCTGCGGCTCGGGCCGCACGCTCGTCGAACTCGCCCGCTACGGGAAGGTCTCCGGGATCGACGCAAGTCCCGTGGCCGTGGAGGCCGCGCAGTCGCGCGGATTCGCGGACGTGCGCCAGGGCAGCGTCGAGGAGCTCCCGTTCGCCGACGAGTCCTTCGACGTCGTCACCTGCCTCGACGTGATCGAGCACACCCCCGACGACGTGCGGGTGCTGCGCGAGCTGCTGCGCGTGACGCGGCCCGGCGGCGCGGCGATCATCACCGTGCCGGCGCACCCCGCGCTGTGGTCGAACCACGACGTTGTCAACCAGCACCACCGGCGCTACCGCCGCGCCGACCTCCTTGGCGCGGCGCACGCCGCCGGCTACGAGGTCTCAGGCGACACGTACTTCAACATGCTGCCGCTGGCTCCGGCGGCGGCGGTCCGCTGGTTCCAGAACCGCCGTCCGGTGCCGCCCACGCGGTCGGACCTGACGCTGACGCCGGCGTTCGCCGACCGCGCGCTCGAGTTGCCGCTGGCGCTCGAGGCCCGCCTCGTCGCGCGCGGCCTGCGCGTTCCCGCCGGGCTGTCGCTGCTGGCCGTCCTGCGCCGCCCGGTGCTCGCGATCGAGGCTGCGTCCCGGCCTGCCGCCGCGGCCGGCCCGACGCGGAGCCTCGCCGCGGCGTGAGGCCCGCGCCGCTGACATGACCACGCAGGCCATCTCGGTCGGCCGCGACCCCCGGGCGATCGCGACGCTCGCGGGCAGATGGGCCACGCGCATCCTCGGCGTCGCCTCGCTGGCCGGGTCGGTCGGCCTGTCGCTGTGGCTCGTGCTGGCGGCCACCGAGCGGCGCTCGATCCTCTCGGGTCCGGCGAAGCACGCCGGCTTCGCGGGCTGGATCGTCGGGCCGCTCGCACACCATCTCCCGGGCCTCTCGAGCGACCCGGTGCGCCTGCGCCACGACTTCCTCGTCGTGCTGATCGCGCTGCTGGCCTGCTGGCTCGTCGCCTCGCTGTGCGTGGATCGCCTGCACGTCGCGTGGATCGCGGGCACGCTCGGGCTGCTGGGCGTCGTCTTCCTGCTGAGCCCGCCGCTGTCGCTGACCGACCTCTTCAACTACCTGCACTACGGGCGCATGGGCGCGGTCCAGGGGCTGAACCCGTACAGCGTGCTCCCGGTGCACAGCCCCCACGACGGCTGGTATGCCCTCTCGAACTGGCACCACCTGGCGAGCCCGTACGGGCCCCTGTTCACGCTGGTCACCTACCCGCTCGCGCTGCTGCCGCTGCACACGGCCTACTGGGCGTGGAAGGTCATTGTGATGCTCTCGGAGTTCGGGATGCTCGGGCTCGTCTGGTGGCTCGCGCCGCAGGTCGGCCGCTCCCCGCAGCGCGCGCTCGCGTTCGTCGGGCTCAACCCGCTGGTGCTCGTGTACGGGCTCGGCGGGGCGCACAACGAGCCGCTCGTGATGCTCGCGGTCATGGCCGGGGTGGCGCTCACCGTGCGCGGTGCGCTGCCCGGCACGCGGCGCGGCTGGAGTGCCGGCGCGGGTGTCGCGATCGTGGGGGCGGCCGCGCTGAAGCTGTCGATGATCGTGCTGGCGCCGCTGATCGTGCTCGGGTCCGAGCGCCGGCGAGCGGCCGCGGCAGGCGCCGTCGTCGCGGGCGTCGCCACGATCGCGACGATCGGGCTCGTCTTCGGTGGCCACCTGCCGGCGATCAGCCTGCAGGAGCGCCTGACGACGCCGCTCAGCATCCCGCAGTTCTTCGGCTGGCTCGCCGGCCAGGGCGGGCAGTCGGCGCTCGTGCGGACGATCTGCCACGTGGTGCTCGGGCTCGCCGTCGCCGGTGCCTGCGTCGCGGTCCTCCTGCGCCGCTCACTGCTGATCGCCGCCTGCGGCACGGTGATGCTCGTCGCCGTGCTGACGCTCGGCTGGACGATGCCCTGGTACATCCTGTGGGTGCTGCCGTTCGCCGCGCTGGCCCGCACGCGCTGGCTGACGGCCGCCTGCATCGTGCTGACCCTCTGGCTCGGCCTCGGGGCCATCCCGCAGATGCCGGACATCATCCATCACTTCGGGTACGTGCCCGGCCACACGGCGATCGGCCGCGCGAACCACCTGCTGACCGAGCGGACGGTCAGGTGAGCGCGCGCGCACAGGACCTCCGCGGGATCCTGCGCGACGCCGACGTTCGCCGGTTCGCGCGCTTCGTCGTGGTCGGACTCTCCAACACCGTCGTCGCGCTGCTGGTCTACGCCGGCCTCGTCGCGCTCGGGATGGGCCCGGTCCTGGCCTCCGCGCTGGGCTTCGCCGCCGGCGCGCTCAACGGCTACCGCCTGAATCGCAATTGGACGTTTGACGGTGCATCGGGCGGCCTGGGAACGGGCACCCGCTACGTGCTGGTGCAGCTGGCCGGGCTCGGACTCAACGCGCTCGGCGTCTGGATCGCCGTCGGCCACGCCGGGCTTCCGCGAATGGCCGGTGAGGCTGTCATCCTGCCGGCCGTGACCGTGACGACCTTCCTGTTGAGCCGGCGCTGGGTGTTCCACGCGCCGCCCGCCCCCCGCTGAGCAGTGCCGCGTTCCATCCGTCCGGCGGCCGTCATGGCCGCGGTCCTCGTCGTGCTGCTCGCGCTCGGGGCAAGCCGTGTCGGTGCCGCCGACGGTGAGTCCGGCCACAAGCCGCCGACCGCCACCGCACCCGCCGCGGCCCACGCCAGGTGCGCCGCCGCGCGGGCGGGTGACCACGACCTCGACGTCGACGCGGGCACCGGGCCGCGCCGGATCCTCGTGCACGTGCCCGCGGGCGGAACGCCGGCGGCGCGCCCGCTCGTCCTCGGTCTCGGCGGCGCGGGACAGACCGCGCGCGACTTCCAGCGCATGACGAACTACAGCGGCCTCGCCGACCGCGAGCGGTTCGTGGTCGTCTACGCGGCCGGCTCCGGCGCGGCGCCGTTCTGGAACACCAGCGGGGCACTCCCCGGCAAGCCCGACGACGTCGCATTCCTCGACGCGGTGCTCGACCGGGTCGAGCGGCTCGCCTGCGTGGACGCCTCACGGGTCTACGCGACCGGCGTCTCCAACGGCGGCGGGATGACGGCACTGCTCGGCTGCAGGCTTGCGTGGCGCCTGACGGCGATCGCTCCGGTCGCCGGCGGCTACGGCACCCAGCCGCCGTGCCACCCGGCCAGGCCGCTCGCGCTGCTCGAGGTCCATGGCGCGGCCGACGAGGTCGTCCCGTACGTCGGCAAGGGCGCCGCGCACGTCGGGGCCGTTCCGGGCTACCTGTCGATGTGGCGGCGCATCAACGGCTGCGAGGGCGCGGCGCGCATGCTCGGGTCGCTGCCCACCGACGTGACCGAGGAGACCTGGGGCGGCTGCGCGCGGGGGGCCGACGTCGTCCACGACGTCATCGCCCACGAGCCGCACAGCTGGCCGGCCTGGACCCGGACGCGGGCCTACTCGACGACGTGGCGGACGTGGACGTTCTTCCGCGGTCACGTCCGGGCGCCGTTGCCCGCGCCCGTCACGGCTACGGGCTGAGGCGGTAGACGAGTCCGCTGTTGGGCTGCCCGGCGGCGCGGCTGACGTCGGTCCCGTGGGCGCGCAGCCACTGCGCCTGCGCCGAGCAGCCGGCGAGCCGGTCGCCCGAGCCTGGCGTGCAGTTCGCCCCGGCGAGCGCGTAGCGCACCTGGCCGCTGCGGACCGCCGCCGCGAGCTTCGGCACGCTGACGAGCTGCTGGCCGTAGAGGCTCGTGAGGATCAGCACCGGGCGGCCGTCCTTGACGACGAGTGGTCCGGCCTTCGCGGCCGACAGCGAGGCGACCTCGTACCGCGCGCTCCCCTGATGGGCGCGCAGGTACGCGCTCAGCGAGGCGACGCGCCCGGCCGCCATCCCGCCCGGGCGCCCCGAGTCGGTCGAGCCGCGCGCGACCGCGCTGACCGACGTGGCCAGCGGCACGGCGAGCACCAGCGCGAGCAGCGCCGCGGCGCCGATCGACCAGGCGCGCGGGCGGCCCCAGCGCGCGGAAGCCGCCTGTGCGGCGAGCACGACGCCGACGCCGAGCGACCCGGCGACGGCGGGCGTGAAGGCCTCGAAGTAGCGCGGCTGCAGGCGGCGCATGACGCTGAAGAGGAGCGTGCCCAGCGCCAGCCAGCCGCCGAGTGTCACGATGCCGACGCGGCCGAGGCGGTCCAGGCGCCGCCAGGCGCCCAGGGCCAGCGCGGCCGCGAGCGCCGACCATGCCGCGGCGAGCTCGATGCCGATGCGCACGTCGAGCGACGCGTTGCTCGCGAACAGGCGGGCCGGGCCCGCGGCCGCCGGACGGCGCTGCAACGCGGCGGCGTGGTTGCGCCGCACCCGGGCGCGCACCGCCGCGCGCTCCTGGGCGGTCTTCCTGGGCGTGCGCGTCACGATGCCGCTCGTGGGGCGCGGGACGACGTGTGCGGGCGGCCCCGTGATGCGGTCGACGCCGTTGAAGACGAACGTCGCGTTCCACGGAGAGCCGTTCGTCGAGCCGATGTACCAGGGGCGCGCGCCGGCGGGGGACAGCGACGCGGCCGTCAGCCACGACAGCGCGACGACGACGAAGACGCCCGTCATCGCGGCGAGCCTGCGCACGCGCACGCCGACGGCGTCCGGGCTCGACAGCCAGTAGAGGACCAGCAGCGCGGGAAGCGCGATCAGCGCCTCGAGGATCTTCACCTCGAACGCCAGGCCGTACAGCGCTGCGGCGAGCAGCAGCCGCCCGCGGCGCCCGTCCGGATGGGAGGCCGCGCGGGCGATCAGCGCGGCGGCGCCCAGCACCAGCGCGCCCATCACGGAGTCCATCGTGTCGCTGCGCGCGGTGATCACCGCGATCGGCAGGACCGCGAGCGCAAGCGCTCCCGCCACCCCGGCGGCCCAGCCGAAGAGCGTGCGCAGCAGGTCGAACAGGAGGAAGACGGCGAGCGTCCCCGCGAGCGCCTCCGGCAGCAGCAGCGCCGGCGTCGTGAAGCCCAGCGCCTTCGTGCTGGCGACCTGCAGCCAGAGGTCGACCGGCGGCTTGTCGATCGCCAGGCCCGAGCCGGGGGCGAACACGCCGTAGAAGAAGTCGTGCCAGGACAGCGACATCGTGCGCACGGCGGCGTCGTAGTAGGGGTTGGGACTGCTGTTCCCCAAAGCGACGAGCCGCAGGACTGCGGCGAGCGCCACGACCGCCGCCGGAACGGCGATCCGCACCGCCGCGGGCAGCGCGAGGCGGGCGTCGCGGGCCGAGACCCGCAACGCCCGGTCGCCCGCGGTGGGCGTGGTGACGCCCACCGTCAGGCGCCGAGAGCCGTCGTCTGCGGCGCCTGGAGCTGGGGTGCGACCGCCGACTGGCTGCGCATGTCGCGGGAGATGCGGAAGAGCTCGCCGAACGCGCGCGCGATCACCCGCGGCGAGGCGCCGCTGGAGGCCCCGGCGACGCGCGGGCGGTGATGCACGCCCGCCTCGGCGAAGCGGGCACCGTGGCCGGCGGCCTTGGCGACGAGCTCGGTGCTGACCATCGCGCCTTCGGCCGTCAGGTCCAGGCTCTGGATCAGCGTGCGGCGCATGAGCTTGAAGGCGCAGTCGACGTCGCGCAGGTCGACGTCGAAGAAGCGGCGCACGAGCCAGTTCCACGCCGCGGCGTTCACGCGGCGATGGAGCGGGTCCATGCGGACGATCCGGTAGCCGGCGACGAAGTCCGCGCCGGCGGTCAGCGGCGTGACGTCCGCCAGCTCGGCGAGGTCGAACTGCAGGTCGCCGTCGGTGAGCAGGATCCAGTCCATGCGCGCGGCCTGGAACCCGGAGCGCACCGCCGCGCCGTAGCCGCGGTTGTGCTCGTGCGCGACGACGCGCACGTCGCCGTCGGCCAGCGCGATGCTCCCGGCGACGACGCGGGTGCGGTCCGAGCTGCCGTCGTCAACGACGATGATCTCGTGCGCATCGGCGACGCGGCGTGCGGCGATCGACGCCTCGGCGATGGCGTTCGCGACGTTCTCCTCCTCGTTGAAGCAGGGGAGCACGATCGACAGGCTGGACAGCCGCGTCATGGGGGCGGGGCGGTCGGTGCGCTCAGAGGGGGTGATCACGGCGGCGGGCATCGTCAGGTTCCTTGCTGGGGGTGGTTCGTAGCCTGCATGCTCGGACGGGGGCCTGACCGCGCTCCAAGCGGCCCGTTGCGGTCGGTTGCGCCCAGGATTGGGATGCGGTTGGGACGTGTCGCCCGGGTGCGCCGCCCGTCGGCCGTCGCGGCTACAGTCGGCCCATGAGCGCTGCGCAGGACATCCGCGGCACGGGCGCCGACCAGCGCTTCGGGCGCGTGCTCGTCGTCGAGGACGATGCGGACCTGCGCGAGGTGATGACCGGCGCGCTGGCCGCCGACGGCCACCTCGTCGCCGCCGCCGCCGACGCCGCCGGAGCGCTCGACCTGCTCGTCGAGGAGCAGTTCGACCTCGTCGTGCTCGACATCGGCCTCGGGCCGGGACCGGACGGCATCGACGTCTGCCGCCGGCTGCGCGCGGCCGGCCTGGACGCGGTCCACGTCCTGGTCCTCACCGCGCGCGACGCGGAGGCGGACGTCGTCATGGCGCTGGAGGCGGGCGCCGACGACTACGTCACCAAGCCCATCGGCGTGACGGAGCTGCGCAGCCGCGTGCGCGCCGTGATGCGCCGCCTGCGCCCGGCGGAGACGCGCGGCGGCGAGCTGCGCAGCGGCGAGCTGCAGCTCGACCCGGACTCGCGCCTGGTCCGCGTCGGCGAGACGCAACTGCACCTCACCTACTCCGAGTTCGAGGTCATGCACGCACTGCTGGCCGCCGAGGGGAACCTGCGCTCGCGCCAGGAGCTGCTCTTCGCGATCTTCGGCGACGACGCCTTCCGCGACCCGCGGGCGATCGACGTGCACGTCCACCACCTGCGCGACAAGATCGGCGCCGCCGGCGGGGACCCTGAGATGATCGTCACGGTCCGGGGGGCGGGCTACCGGCTCGGGGCCTGATGGCCTTCGGGCGCCCCTCGCGGATCAGCCTGCGCTGGAAGCTCACCGCGGCGCTGGTCGCCACGAGCGGGCTGACGCTGCTGGCCGCCGGAGTCGCGCTCGTCCCGCAGCTCCAGCACCGCCTGACACAGGACCGCCTGGCCTCGCTGCGCCAGAGCGCGCGTGCCGAACGCGTGACGCTGTCCGAGCTCTCTCCGGCCGACGTGCGCCCGAGGGACCCCACCGTCGCGCGGCTCGCGCGCGGCCTGCAGCGGCGCACCGGGGCGCGCGTCGCGCTGCTCGACGGCCATGGGCGGGTGCTCGCCGACACCGACCCCGACCGCAGGGCCCCGGTGACAGGGGCCCTCGAGCGCGCGCAGGACGCGGTCGACGCCCGCAGCGGCAGGACCCGCTCATCGGTCATCAACGGCGAGGCCGTCGTCGTGCGACAGCTGATCGTCGACGGCCGCCGTGTCACGCTGATCCTGCGCAAGCAGCTCAACGACACGAAGGCGGCGGTGGCGATCGTGCGGCGAGGGCTGCCGCTCGCGCTGGCGTTCGCGTTCGCGATCGCGCTGCTCGCGGGCGTGCTGCTGAGCTATGGCCTCCTGCGGCGCCTGGAGCACCTGCGGCAGGGCGCCCAGCGGCTCGGTGAGGAGGGCATCGACGAGCCGCTCCAGACCGACGCCTCGACCGACGAGGTCGGTCAGGTCGCCCGTGCGCTGGAGGCGATGCGCGCGCGGCTCAGCGCCGACGAGCACGCGCGCCAGGCGTTCCTGAGCACCGCCTCGCACGAGCTGCGCACGCCGGTCGCCTCGCTGCAGGGAACGCTCGAGCTCCTCGGGGAGGACCTCGACGGCGGGGAGCCGGACGTCGCGAAGGCGCGTGCGCGGGCGGCGTCGGCCACGCGGCAGTCCCGGCAGCTCGCCCGCCTGACGACCGACCTGCTCGACCTCAGCCGCCTGGACGGGGACATCGAGCTGCGCCGCGAGCCGCTGGAGCTGCACGAGCTCGCGACCTCCGTCGTGACCGAGTTCGATGCGCGCGCGGGCGAGGCCGGCGTCGCGATCGAGCTCACGCGCGACGGCCCGAAGACGTGGGCCGCCGCCGACGCGCCGGCGGTCGCGCGGATCGTGCGCGTCCTGCTCGACAACGCCCTGAACTACGGGGCGCGGCGCATCACGCTGACCGTCGGGACCGACGCGGGCCGCGCGTGGCTGCGCGTCAGCGACGACGGGCCTGGCGTCACGGTGGGCGAGCGCGAGCGCATCTTCGGGCGCTTCGAGCGCGGATCGGCCGGGCAGCGCAGCCCCGGCTTCGGCCTCGGCCTCCCGATCAGCCGGGAGCTGGCCCGGCGCATGGACGGCGATCTGCGGGTGCTCGACGTCCAGCCCGGCGCGAACTTCGAGCTGACGCTGCCGTCGGTCGCGCGGCCGGGCGGCTGAGGGCGGCCGCCCGCGCCCTCGTATCCTTCGCGGCCGGATGAGCAAGGGCACGATCGTCATGAAGTTCGGGGGCACGTCCGTCGCCGACGCCGAGCGCCTCAAGCGCGCGGCGGGCAGGATCGTGCGCCGCCGCGAGGAGGGCTACCGCGTCGTCGCCGTTCTCAGCGCCCGCGGCAAGGAGACCGACCGCCTGGTCGCCGATGCCTTCGAGGTCTCGCCGGACCCCGATCCGCGCGAGATGGACATGCTGCTCTCGACCGGCGAGCGCGTCTCGTGCGCGCTCTGCGCGATGGCGATCAACGACCTCGGGCACCGCGCGATCTCGCTGACGGGCTCGCAGGCGGGCATCGTGACCGACACCTCGCACACGAAGGCGCGGATCCTCGACGTGCGTGCGGAGCGCATCTTCGACGCGCTGGACGGCGACAACATCGTCCTCGTCGCCGGCTTCCAGGGCGTCTCCACCGCCAAGGACGTCACGACGCTCGGCCGCGGCGGCTCCGACACGACCGCGGTCGCGCTCGCGGCCGCGGTCGGTGCCGAGGTCTGCGAGATCTACACCGACGTCTCGGGCGTCTTCAGCGCCGACCCGCGCATCGTCCCCGACGCGCGCAAGCTCGACGTCGTCTCCTTCGAGGAGATGCTCGAGATGTCCGCCTCGGGCGCCGGCGTGCTGCAGCTGCGCAGCGTCGAGTACGCCCGCAACCACGGCGTTCGCATCCACTGCCGATCGAGCTTCGACGACGGTCCCGGTACCGTTGTGATCTCGGAGCAGGAGACCATGGAACACCCACTCATCACCGCCGTCACCCATTCCACCGGCGAGGCCCGGGTCACGCTCATGGGCGTCCCGGACACCCCCGGCGCCGCGGGCCGCATCGCGACCGCGCTCGCCGACGCCAACGTGAACGTCGACATGATCATCCAGAACGAGCCGATCACCGAGGGCTCGCGCGCGGACATGTCCTTCACCGTCCCGCGCGACGACCTGCGCGCCGCGCGCGCCGCGCTCGAGCCGCTGCAGGCCGAGATCGGCATCGGCGACGTCGCGACCGACGAGTCGATGGGGAAGGTCTCGATCATCGGCGCTGGAATGAAGACCCACCCGGGCGTCGCCGCGAAGGTGTTCACCGTCCTGGGCGACCACGGCATCAACATCGAGATGATCTCCACCTCCCCGATCAAGATCTCCTGTGTCATCCCCGGCGATCGCGTCCCCGACGCCGTGCGCGCGCTCCACGCCGCGTTCGAGCTCAGCGGCGACGACACGATCCGCCCCGAGCAGCCCTTCGGGCAGTTCGCGTCATGAGGGTCGCCGTCGTCGGAGCGACCGGTGCGGTCGGCCAGATCATGTTGCGGACGCTCGAGCGCCGTGGCTTCGCCGCCGATGAGATCGTCCCGTTCGCGAGCGCTCGCTCCGCCGGCCGCGTGCTCGAGGGCTACGGCGAGATCCGGCCGCTCGACGACGAGACCGTGCGCGGCTACGACCTCGCGCTGTTCTCCGCGGGCGGCGGGACCTCACGCGAGTGGGCAGAGCGGTTCGTCGCCGGCGGCGCGGTCGTCGTCGACAACTCGTCGGCCTGGCGCATGGACCCGGACGTCCCGCTCGTCGTCAGCGAGGTCAACCCTGAGGCGATCGACCACGCGACCAAGGGGATCGTCGCCAACCCGAACTGCACGACGATGGTCGTGATGCTCCCCGCCAAGGCCCTGCACGACGCCTTCGGGCTGCGCGCGATGGTCGCCACGAGCTTCCAGGCCGCCGGCGGCGCGGGTCAGAAGGGCATCGACGAGCTGGCGATGCAGGTGCCGGTGCTGCACGAGGACATCACGCTGCTGATCAACGACGGCGCGCAGGCCGCGGCGATGGTCGAGTCGAGCGTCCACGAGAACACGCTCGCCTACAACGTCGTGCCGCTGCTCGGGACGCTCGGCGAGAACGGCTACACCGACGAGGAGATGAAGCTCCAGAACGAGAGCCGCAAGATCCTCGGCCTGCCTGGGCTCTTGATGAGCCCGACGTGTGTGCGTGTGCCGGTGATGGTCGGCCATGCCATCGAGGTGCGGGCGACGTTCGAGCGCGAGGTGGATCTCGGGGAGGCGCTCGAGGCGCTGCGCGCGTTCCCGAATCTCGTCGTCGAGGATGCGCCGACGCCGCTGGAGGCCGCCGGCCGCGATGAGACCTTTGTCGGCCGGGTGCGCGCCGACCTCGCGGACCCGCACAGTCTCAACTTCTTCGTCGTGGGGGACAACCTGCTCAAGGGCGCCGCCCTGAACACCGTGCAGCTTGCCGAGCTTGCGGTCGAGCGCGGCCTCGTCGGCGCCGTTGCCGCTCGCGGGTCTCGCGGCGCCTGACGCGCCCCGCGCGGATCCGGGCCGGCTCAGGCGCCGACGCCCGCGACGACCGACTGGCTCCAGTCGATGACGCTGGTCGGCTTGACGACGTGGTGCTGCAGGCCGAGCTCCTTCGGCGTGAGGCCGAGGGCCAGGCCGACGAGCTGGGGCAGGTGCAGGACCGGCATGTCGAGGTCGCGGCCGACGGCCTTGGCGGCCATCGGCTGCTGCAGGTCGAGGTTCAGGTGGCACAGCGGGCACGGCGTGACGAGGCAGTCGGCGTCCGCGTCGACCGCGTCGCCGAGGTGACGGCCCGCCTGCTGCAGCGAGGCCTCCTTGTTCATCGTGATGATCGGGAAGCCGCAGCACTTGTGCGAGCCGGCGTAGTCGATGACCGTGCCGCCGAGTGCCTCGATGACCTGCCCGAGGTACGTGTCGCGCGGGTTCTCGGCGTCGATGCCGAGGCGGTCGGTCGGGCGCACGATGTAGCACCCGTAGAAGGGGCCGACGCGCAGGTCGGTGAGCGGCCGCTTGACGAGCGACGTGAGCTGCTCGAGGCCGATCTCCTCGACGAGGACCCAGAGGAAGTTCTTGTTGACGATGCCGTCCTGGTACTCGAGGCCGTCGCTCGCCTGGAGGGTCTCGTTGACGTGCGCGCGGTACTCGGCGTTCGCGTCGAGGCGTTGCTGGCACTCGCTCTGCGCGCCCTGGCAGGTCGAGCAGATGTTCATCATCAGGTCCGCGCCGTTGTTGATCTCCTGCTGAGCGAGCGCGAAGGTCCGGGCGTTCAGGGTGTCGGCGAGCTCCTGGCTGTGCTCGGCGATGACGCCGGCACCGCAGCAGTTCGCGCGGTCGAGCTCGACGAGCTCGATGTCGAGCAGCGGGGCGACCTTCGCCATCGAGCCGTGCAGCTCGGCGGTGAAGCCGCGGCTCACGCAGCCGGGCCAGTAGGCGACTCTCATCGTTCCGTTCCTCCTAGACGCTCGAGCCCGCGCCGCCGGTGTCCGACCCGGCTGCGTCAGCGGTGACGACGTCCTGCGTCACGCTCTGGATCGGGTTCTCGGCGTTGTCCTCGTCGGTTCCCGTGATGTACAGGTTCAGCTCCACCCGCTCGTCGCGGCCCTCGACGATGTCGTAGATCCGCTTGACGCCGTCGGGCGCCTTGTGCGGGTGCAGCAGCGCCCCGCCGATCGTCATCTTGCGGCGCCGCAGCGCGGTCGCGACGATCGGCAGCGAGCTGAGCAGCTCGGGGACCGCGCGCGGGCTGAACTTGCCGCCGTAGGAGTCGGGCAGCAGGTCGGCCTCGTGCAGCAGGCCGTTGCGCTGGATGTTCTTGACGAAGGCGCGCTCGTGGCGCTCGCCGTTGTTGCGGTCCTCGATGTGGAAGTCGTTGCCCGCGATCCGCCGCAGGCGCATGATCTGGTTCATCGGGGCGACGCCCTTCGGGCAGGCCTCGATGCACTTGAAGCAGTGGGTGCAGGAGTAGATCCCGTGCCGGTCCTCGGAGAGATCCTTGAGGCGCTGCTCGTGCTTGGCGTCGCGCGGGTCGCCGACGAAGCGGTAGGCCTTGGCAAGCGCGGCGGGGCCGACGAACTCCGGGTCGACCTCCATCGACAGGCAGTCCGAGACGCAGGCCCCGCACTGGATGCAGGCCGCCGTCTGCGTGACGTCGATCATCGACTCGCGGCTGACGATGTACTCGCGCTCGGGCACCGGCTCCTTGTTGATGAGCCACGGCGAGACGCGCTGGATCTTCTTCCAGTGGACCGCGTCCATGTCGACGATCAGGTCCTTGATGACGGGCATGTTGCCCATCGGCTCGACCTCGATCACGCCGTCCTTGGACCTCGCCAGCGCCACGTCGAGGTGGGTGTGGCAGGCGAGGCCGGGCTGGCCGTTGATGCGCACGCCGCAGGAGCCGCAGATCGCCGCGCGGCACGAGCAGCGGATGCCGATCGAGCCGTCCGTCCTGGCCTTGGCCTGCAGGATGCCCTCGAGCACCGAGCGGTGGGGCTCCAGGTCGATCGTGTGCTCGTCCCAGTAGGGCGCCTCGCCCGAGGACGGGTCGTAGCGGCGGAGTCTCAGCGTGAATTCGGCCATCGGGTTCTCGTCCTTAGTACTTGCGCTCTTCGGGCTGCCACTGCGTGATCGTCACCGGCGAGTAGGAGACGTGCGGCTCGTCGTCGCCGTTGCGGGCGATGTCGATGTGCTTGAGCCATTCCTCGTCGTTGCGGTCGGGGAAGTCGGTGCGGAACTGCGCCCCGCGCGACTCCTTGCGCTCCAGCGCGGCGACGACGATCGCCTCCGCGCAGTCGAGCATGTAGTCGAGTTCGATCGCGCCCAGGACATCCTGGTTGAAGACGGTGCCCTTGTCGTCGACGTAGGCGGTCCTCGCCTCCTCCTTGAGCCGGCGGACGACCTCGTGGGCGCTCTGCAGCCCCGACTCGTCGCGGAACACGGCGACGTAGCGGTTCATCGTCGTGCCGAGCTCCTCCTTGATCTCGGAGACGCGGCGGCCGGTTCTCGGGCGCGCGAGGATCTCCGCGACGCGCTCCCTGTCGATCGCCAGGCGCTCGTCGGAGGCCGTCGGCATCGCCATGTTGTAGGAGCGCTCGGCGGCGTGCTCGCCGGCGCGGCGGCCGAAGATCAGCGTGTCGAGCAGCGAGTTCGCGCCGAGGCGGTTGCCGCCGTGCACGGAGACGCAGGCGACCTCACCGGCCGCGTAGAGCCCCGGGATCGGGGTCGCGCCGTTGATGTCGGTCTTGACCCCGCCCATGATGTAGTGCATGCCGGGCTGGATCATGATCGGCTCGGCGGTGATGTCCACGCCGGCGAAGTCCTTGCCGATGTTCACGATCTCGCGCAACGCCTCGAGCGTGCGCTTCTTCGGCACGACGGTGATGTCCAGCCAGATGCCGGTGCCCTCGGGCCCGACGCCGCGGCCCTCGAGGATCTCCGTCTGCTCGGCGCGCGAGACGACGTCGCGCGAGGCGAGCTCCATCTTGTTCGGCGCGTACTTCTCCATGAAGCGGGCGCCCTCGGAGTTCAGCAGGTGGGCGCCCTCGCCGCGCGCGCCCTCGGTGATGAGGAAGCCGTTCTCGGCGAGCGTCGTCGGGTGGTACTGGATCATCTCCATGTCCATCAGCGGCGCGCCGGCCTGGTAGGCCTGGGCGATGCCGTCACCCGTGCAGATGAGCGCGTTCGTGGTGGGCTTGAAGCACTGCCCGGCCCCGCCCGAGGCGAGGATGACGTTCTTGGCGCTGAACGTCTCCATCTTCCCGCTGCGGATCTCGCGCGCGACCGCGCCGACGCAGGTGCCCTGCTCGTCGATCACCAGCGAGCTGACGAACCACTCCTCGAAGCGGTCGATGACCTCGTGGTGCTTCATGACCTGCTCGTAGAGGACGTGCAGCAGCGCCTGGCCGGTGATGTCCGCGACGTAGGCGGTGCGCTTCATCGAGGCGCCGCCGAAGGCGCGCAGGTCGATCTCGCCCCGGTCGTTGCGATGAAATGTCACGCCGATGTGCTCGAGGTGCATCACCTCGCCGGGGGCCTCGCGGCACATGATCTCGATCGCGTCCTGGTCGCCCAGGAAGTCCGACCCCTTGACGGTGTCGTAGGCGTGCGAGCGCCAGTCGTCGGCGGGGTTGACCGCCGCGTTGATGCCGCCGGCCGCCGCCACCGAGTGCGAGCGCACCGGGTGGACCTTGCTCATGAGCGCGACGGTCGCGCCCTTCTGTGCGGCGGCGAGCGCTGCGCGCTGGCCCGCGAGGCCCGCGCCGATGATGAGGACGTCATGTGCTGGCATGGCTCTTCCGGAGGTCGTGACGGCCCTGGGCTTCAGGGGTGAGGAGGTGGGGTCGCCGTTCTCCACTCTATACGCGAGTGCTCCGCCGGCGGCCTGCGCCCGGACGCGCGATGGCGCGCCCCAATTCCAGCCGCGACGGTCGGATTCGCCCGGATCCGCTGCGGATTTCGCGGCGCCCGCGGCTACTGCGCGGCCGCGGCGAGCGCGCGGCGCAGCTGGTCGGCGGTGACGACGCCGCACAGGCGCCCGTCGATGTCGACGACCATCACGGCGCCCAGCCTGCGGATCGACTCCAGGCCGAGCATCGACTCGACCGGCGTGTCCCTCGGGACCGAGGTGTCGCCGTCGGTGGCGGCGTCGAGGACCTCGCCGACCGGCAGCGCGGGGCGCCCGCGGCGCACCACCTCGTCGACGGCCTCCTCGCGCAGGATCCCGCGGAAGCGGCCGAGCTCGTCGACCACCGGGAACCAGGGCCAGCGGTAGCGCAGGAAGTACTCCTCGTGGGCGTCGATCGCCGGGACCTGCGCCGGGATCGCGACGGGCTGCTCGTCCATCAGGTCGCCGGCCGTCACGCCGCCGAGGCGCTCGGAGAAGCGCGTGCCGGCGATCGCGCCGCGCGCCGCGGAGCCGAGGAACCAGCCCAGGAAGGCGAACCACAGGCCCGAGACGACGTCGCCGCGGACGGCGATCACGATGCCCAGGCCGATCATCAGCCAGCCGAACCCCTCGCCCAGGCGCCCGGAGATCCGCGTCGCGCGGTTGCGGTCGCCGGTCAGCTTCCAGGCGAACGAGCGGGCGATGCGCCCGCCGTCGAGCGGGAAGGCGGGGATCAGGTTGAAGACGAGCAGCGTCAGGTTGATCAGTGCCAGCCAGCCGAGCAGCGCCACGCCCGGGGTCGTGCTGACGGTCTTGAACGTCGCCGTGTCGACGACGCCGCCCACGTGCGAGACGAGCGTCGCGGCACCCAGGCAGACGACGACGATCAGCGCGGTGACGGCCGGCCCGGCGGCGGCGACCTTGAACTCCTCGCCGGGGTTCTGGGAGTCGCGGGTGAGCTTCGCGACGCCGCCGAACAGCCAGAGGTCGATGCCGGAGGTGCCGATGCCCTGCCGGCGGGCGACGAGCGCGTGGCCGAGTTCGTGCAACAGCAGCGAGACGAAGAACAGCAGGCTCGCGGCGAGCGCGATGCCGAACGTCACGGTGTTCGACGAGCCCGTCAGCACGGTCCGGAAGTACCCCGAGAGCCAGTAGATCATCAGGAACAGCACGATGAACCAGCTCGGGCTCGCGCCGATGCGGATGCCGAAGACGCGGAACAGCTGGATCGAGCGGTCGCCGAACACGGTCTCCTATGGTCGCAGGGTCCTGCGGCGGCGCGAGCCGCCGCCCACGTTCAGCCCGCTGGGGTGTGCCGCGCGACGATCGCCTCGACGTCGGTTCCCGCCGGGAGCGTGCCGTAGTTCAGTCCCGCGTCACCGTCCAGGCGCGCCGCGCAGAACGCGTCGCTGACGGCCGCCGGCGCGTGGCGCACCAGCAGCGAGCCCTGCAGTGCGAGCGCGAGCTTCTCGACGACGCGGCGGGCGCGCGGCTCGACGTTCCGGCTGTCGTCGAATTCGCGGCGCAGGCCGTCGATGAACGCGTCCAGGCGCGCGTCGGCGCCGGCGCCGAGGTCGACCTCGTCGAAGTAGGCCTGCAGCGCCTCCGGCGTGCGCGACAGCGCGCGCAGCACGTCGAGCGCCATGACGTTGCCCGAGCCCTCCCAGATCGAGCTGAGCGGCGCCTCGCGGTAGAGGCGCGGCATGCCGGACTCCTCGACGTACCCGACGCCGCCGAAGCACTCGAGCGCCTCATAGGCGTGGCCGGGGGCGCGCTTGCAGACGTGGTATTTGCCGATCGCGGTGCCCAGGCGCTTGAGGTGCGCCTCGGCGGGGTCGGCGTCCGCGCGGTCGTAGGCGCGCGCCATGCGCATCGCCAGCGCGGTCGCGGCCTCCGCCTCGATCGCCAGGTCGGCGAGCACGTTGCGCATCAGCGGCTGGTCGCTGAGCAGGCGGCCGAAGGCGCTGCGGTGCGCCGCGTGCCAGGTCGCCTCCGCGACGCCGCGCCGCATCCCGGCCGCCGAGCCCAGGATGCAGTCCAGGCGCGTGTGCCCGACCATCTCGATGATCGTCGGGACGCCGCGGCCGGGCTCGCCGACCATCCATGCGATCGCCCCGCGGTACTCGACCTCGCTCGAGGCGTTCGAACGGTTTCCGAGCTTGTCCTTGAGCCGCTGGATCTGCATCGGGTTGCGCGTCCCGTCCGGCAGGATGCGCGGCAGCGCGAAGCACGACAGCCCCTCGTCGGTCTGCGCGAGGACGAGGAAGAGGTCGCACATCGGCGCCGAGCAGAACCACTTGTGGCCGACGAGCTCGTACTCGGCCCCCGGCCCGCCCCCGTTCAGCGGCGTGGCAGTCGTCGTGTTGGCGCGCACGTCCGAGCCGCCCTGCTTCTCGGTCATCGCCATGCCGCAGAGCGCCGAGCCCTTGTCGGCGGCCGGGCGCAGCACGGGGTCGTAGCTCGTCGCGGTGAGCAGCGGCTCCCAGACGGCGGCGATCTCGGGCTGCATGCGCAGCGCCGGGACGGCGGCGAACGTCATCGTGATCGGGCACGCGAAGCCCGCCTCGGCCTGCATCGCGCTGATGTACATCGCGGCGCGCGCCGTGTGGCCGCCGTCGCGGTCGGTCCGCCACGGCAGCGCGTGCAGCTCGTCGCGCACCCCGGCGGCCATCAGCTGGTGCCAGCTCGGGTCGAACTCGACCTCGTCGATGCGATGGCCGTAGCGGTCGTGCGTGCGCAGGACCGGGGTGTACGTGTTCGCGCGCTCGCCCCAGGCCATCGGCTCGCCGCCCCAGAACGCCCCGGCCTGCAGGGCGCGCTCGTGCGCCCAGCCCGCGCCCTCGCGCTCGAGCGCCTCGACGAGCGGCAGGTTGTCCGCGAACAGGTTGCGGCCTGCGAGCGGGGGCGGCTGGTTGAAGACCTCGTGCGTCTGCGGCGGGGCGTGCGGCTCGCGGGCGATCATGCGCGGAAGGCTACGCCTCCCGGCGGGCTACCGGTGGACCGGCGTCGTCACGCGCCGCGGTGGCCGCACGCCCCGCTTCGCGATCGAGGACCCGTTCGCGTTGGAGGCCGTCAGCGTGATGTTCAGCGTGCTGCCGGCGCCACGCGGGAGCGTCACGGTGATCGTCGTGGCGCGGCCCGAGCGAACGGTGACGGTGCGGCTCGCGACGCGGCGCCCGAGGCGATCGCGCACGACGACGCGGACGGCGCCGCCGGCGTCGCGCAGGACGATCCGGGCGAGCAGCCGGCGGCCGAGGCGCTGGACGCGCGCGCTGCGGAAGCGCGGCTTGCGGGTGGCGGCGGACGTCGGCGGAGGCGTGGTCGCCGGCGTGTTCGTGGTGGTCGGCGAGGTACCGGTGCCGGGCGGGGGCGTCACCGGGGCCGCCGGCAGCGCCAGCGTCCACAGCCCGCGGCCGTGGGTCGCGGCGTACAGGAGGCGCGAGCCGGGCACGGCCGTGAGCCCGTAGACCCCGACGATCGGCATGCCGGCCGCGGCCTTCGCCCAGGCGGCGGCGCCGCTGGGCAGGCGCAGGACGCCGAAGTCGGTCGCGGCGTAGAGGTCGCCGGTCGGGTCGTCGCGCACGAGCGCGGTCACCGGGATGTCGCCGATGCCGTCGGAGCCCGTCCCGGAGAGGTCGGTCGCGGTGACGCGGCCGGAGCCATCGACCCGCACCTCGAAGACGTGACCGGGCGTCGAGGGCGTATAGGCGCCGTAGCCCGAGTAGGAGATCCAGGCGTGGCGGGCGTCGCTGGGGTCGACCACGATGCTGCTGACGAACCGGTGCGGCAGCGTGGGGGCGCTGAGCGCGGCCCACGCGACGGCGCCCGCCGCCGCGTCCGCGTTGCCCGAGAGCCACAGATCGCCCTTGCGCGTGGCCGCCCACAGCGTGCCGGCGTCCGACGGCGCGCGGGCGAGGGCGACGACGTAGTTCGTGCCGTCCCCGCCGCTGAGGTCGCGGTTGCCGATGGTCACCCAGTCGCCGCAGTCGGGCGACGTCGGCTGGTTGTACGCGCTGTCCTGGCAGCCGGCGTCCAGGAACGCGCGCGGGCCGCCCATGTCCTTCGTGCGCCACACGTGCTGCCCGGCGGTGAACAGCGTCCCGGGCGTGGCCGGGTCGTCGATCAGCGGCGCGTAGAACGAGAACGCCTCGCCCGGGCCATCGGGCGGCGGCTTGGCTGCGGCGTCCAGCGGCGCGGAGATGTAGAGCCAGGTGTCGGGGTTGCTCGTGCCGTAGCTCGGGTCGTACGCCCAGTCGTTCGCCCCCTGACCGGTCCCCGAGGGATTCGAGCTGCCGTAGTTCACGTCCATCGACGCGTTGAAGTACGTGTGCACGCGCACGGCGTGCCCCGGGTCGCCGAGGCGCGGGTCGATCAGCGACTGCCCGCCGTCGCCGCCGATCGACTCGAAGAAGCCGCCGCCCGGCCGCAGCGCCCAGGTGCCGTTGTCCTGCGCACCGGCGAGGACGTCCCCGGTCGGGTCCTGCGGGTTGACGCTGACGCTCTGGAACTGGAGCGTGTCGAGGCCCGCGTTGAGGAAGTCGGTCCGGTAGGGGATTCCGGGCGAGCCGAGCAGGTGCCGGCAGGCCGTCAGGTCCGGGTCGGTCAGCCCGCGCGCGGCGCAGCCGCCCTGCGCATCGACGTAGCGCTCGGGCGGCAGCGTCGACGGCACGACGCCGAGCCCCGAGCGCGAGACGCCGCCGTCGGAGCCGACGAAGAAGATGCCGGGCTGGTCGGGCACGAAGGCCACCGCGTGCGTGTCCGGGTGCATCCCGGACGGGCAGGGGAGCGGGGCGCCGGGCGGATCGCAGCTGTTCTGCGCGTCACTGGACATGTCGCGGAAGGACGCGCCGGCGTCCGTCGAGCGCAGGACCGCGCGGCCGTTCGAGCTCGCGCCGAACTCGCTGTAGTCGAAGGCGCCCCCGAGCATCACGACGCTCGGGTTCGACGGGTCGGCGACCACGACGTTGTTGTAGCCGCACTGCTCGTGGCAGTAGCGGTAGGACGTGTAGCCCGGCTGCAGCGGGTCCGTGCTCGACAGCTGGATCCAGGCGCCGGATGCGTCGGCCGGTGGCGGCCCGGCCGTGACGAGGCTCGAGGACGCGACGTTCACGTCGTCCGTGCGCCAGAGGAGCGCCCGCCCCTTGCCGCCGTTGGCGTCCTCGGACGAGTCACCGACATACAACCGCGACGTGGGCCCCAGGCTCGCGAGCGCGAACTCGGTGCGGTCGCCGTAGGTGTCGGCGTTCGGGTAGCCGGCGGGCGACATCGTGGCGAAGACCTGGGAGAACCCGGGCGCCGCCGTCGTGCCGTCGGTGCTGTTGCGCCAGATCCCGTAGCCGGTGACGGCCGCGTAGACGATGTCCGAGTGGTTGGGGTCGAGCTGGAGGTGGTTGACGCCGCCCTGGAACCAGTCCGCGCCGCCGGCCGGGTCGCTCGCACTCGGGTCCCTCCAAAAGACGCGCGTAAAGGACGCGCCGCCGTCGTTCGAGCGATACAGCCCGAGTTGCGGCGCGCCCGGCGGCGTGACCCTGCCGCCGTTCACCGCTGCGGACCCGTGGCGCGCGAGGCCGGTGCCGATCCAGATGGTCCGCCCGTCGGGGGAGATCGCGATCGCGCCGATCGCGCGATCGGTTGCCACCGCCGCGCTGGCGGGCACGA
>Ga0208851_1000213_pt1 | contig 26297 bp, 22 predicted proteins | sample NGESurshal092012_FD_184481 | JGI IMG/M metagenome (GOLD analysis project Ga0208851, IMG submission 184481) | Arctic peat soil microbial communities from Barrow, Alaska - NGEE Surface sample 415-2 shallow-092012 (SPAdes) | ecosystem: Environmental > Terrestrial > Soil > Wetlands > Peat ... | reverse complement strand
CCCGCCGTGGCGAGCGCAAGCCCCCCGGTGATCACCGCGAAGCTCTTCGGCACCGCCGGCCAGGGCGGCTGGTTCACGAGCGACGTGACGGTCAACTGGGACATCCAGCCGCCCGGGTACACGTCGACCGGCTGCGAGGGCGTGACCATCGACGCCGAGACGAAGGGGACGAAGGTCACCTGCAGCGCGACGATCGGGGACGAGAGCAGCCTCTCCACCGCGGTCGTGCGAATCGACAAGACCCCGCCGCAGGCCCTGGTCGCCACGCCGGACCGCAACCCCGATCGCAACGGCTGGTACGTCCACCCGCTGACCGTCACGTACTCGGCCACCGATCCCGTCTCCGGCCTCGGTTCCTGCACCATGGTGACCTACGCCGGCCCGGACGGGGGCGACGCCTCGGTCTCCGGCACGTGCCGCGACGCAGCGGGCAACGTCAGCGCCGCGCTGCCGTTCGCCTTCCGCTACGACGCGACCCCGCCCGCGCCCGCGGCGGTGATCTCGGTGCCCGGCGATGCGAGCGCGACGCTGAGCTGGACGCCCTCGGCGGACACGACCCGCGTCCAGCTGACGCGCTCGCCGGGCGTCGGCGGCGCGCCGAGCACCGTCATCTACACGGGCACCGAGCGCAGCTTCAACGACTCGAAGCTCACGAACGGGATCGACTACCACTACACGCTCACGGCCTTCGACGACGCGGGCAACTCGGCGGACTCCGCCACCGTCGTCACGCCCGCGGCTCCGCCCATCGTGACGCTGGCTTCGAAGACGGCGAACCGCCGCCTCTCCAAGCCGCCGCAGCTGCGCTGGAAGCCGGTGCGCGGGGCGGACTACTACAACGTCCAGATCTTCCGCGGCGGGCGCAAGATCCTCAGCGCCTGGCCGCGCCACGCGCGCATGCGCGTGCACACGAGCTGGCTGTACCGCGGCACACACCGGCGGCTCGCCGCCGGCCACTACACGTGGTACGTCTGGCCCGGCTACGGCAAGCTCGGCGCGCGGCGCTACGGGCGGCTGCTCGGGAAGAACCGGTTCGCGATCGTGCCGCCAGGGTGAGACAGAATAGTTGCTGACACAACGATTGCTATCCTGACCGGGTGCCGACCGAACGCCGCCCCGTCCACACCGGAATCATCCTGCTGATCGCCTGCGCGGCGCAATTCATGGTGATCCTCGACGTCTCGATCGTCAACGTCGCGCTGCCCTCGATCCGCACGGCGCTCGACTTCTCGGAGAACAACCTGCAGTGGGTGGTCAGCGCCTACACCGTGACCTTCGCCGGCTTCCTCATGCTCGGCGGGCGCGCGGGCGACCTGCTCGGGCGCAAGCGGATGTTCCTGATCGGCGTCGGCGTGTTCTCGCTCGCCTCGCTGCTCGGCGCGCTGGCGGCGACGTCGGCGCAGCTCGTCGCCGCGCGCGGGCTGCAGGGCCTCGGCGGCGCGATCGTCGCGCCGGCGACGCTCTCGATCATCACGACGACCTTCGCCGAGGGCCCAGCGCGCAACCGCGCGCTCGGCATCTGGGGGGCCGTCGCCGCCGGCGGCGGGTCGGCGGGCGCGCTCTTCGGCGGGATCCTCACCGACGCCCTGAGCTGGCGCTGGATCCTGCTCGTCAACGTGCCGATCGGCCTCGTGCTCGTGCCGGTGGCCTGGCGCTACATCCTGGAGAGCCGCGGTTCGCTCGAGCACCGCCACTTCGACATGGCGGGCGCCGTCACGCTCACGGCCGGCCTGATCGCGCTCGTCCTGGGGATCGTCAGCGTCGGGCAGTACGGCTGGGGCTCGGCCGAGGTGCTCGCCGGCATCGGCGCGGCGATCGTGCTGCTCGCGCTCTTCGGCGTGATCGAGCGTCGCGCCGCGGCGCCGCTCGTGCCGCTGTCGATCTTCGCCTCGCGCACGCTCACCGGCGCCAACATCGTCGTCGGCCTGATGGGGGCGGCGATGTTCGCCCTGTGGTTCTTCCTCTCGCTCTACCTGCAGCAGGTCCTCGGGCTGACGGCGCTGCAGGCGGGCCTCGCGTTCCTGCCGATGACGGGCACGCTCGCGGTGACCGCGACGCTCGCGCCGCGCCTGGTCGCGCGCTTCGGCGGGCGCGCGACGCTCACGACCGGCATGTCGCTGATCGCGCTGGGCGCCCTGCTCCTCACCCAGATCTCACCGAGCGGCAGCTGGGCGGGCGACGTGCTCGTCCCCTCGGTGATCACGGCGCTCGGCATGGGCCTCTCGTTCGTCCCGGTGACCATCGCCGCGGTCGCGGGCGTGCCGCCGGAGCGCGCGGGCCTCGCCTCCGGGCTGGTCAACACCTCGCGCCAGATGGGCGGCGCGCTCGGGCTCGCCGTCCTCACGAGCCTCGCCAGCTCGCTGACGAGCGGCTACGTGCGCTCGCACGGCGTCTCGGGCCTCAGCGGCGCCGCGCTGGTGCACGGCTACCAGGGCGCGTTCTTCGTCGGCGGCCTGCTGGCGTTCGCCGGCGCGATGGCCGCGCTGCTGCTGCTGCCGAGCCTGCGCATGGCGCCGGGGGGCGCGGTCGCGACCGCCCCCGCCGACGCCTGAGCAGCACGGATCACGCCGCGGCGAGCAGCCCGCCGCGTAGCTGCTCGGCGTCAGGGTCCCCGCGGCGCGCCCGCGCCACAACGGGGCGGGCCGACGACCACCTGGCGGCGATCCGCCAGCTTGCGACTTGCCTGCTGACCCGGCGGTCAGGTAGAACAGGCGCCGTCCGGCGTTCGTGCCCGGGGGTGCGACGCACAGCATTGGGGGGGATGGGCGATGGACGAGGCACTTGAGGCTCCCGCGACGGCGGTTGCGACCGCGGAGGACGCCAGGCGACGCAGCACGGTCGCGCCCACCGCGGTCCTGCTCGTCGCCTCACTCGGCGTGTTCATGGCGTTCATCGACGCGACGATCGTCAACGTCGCGTTCCCGAGCATCCGGCTGTCGTTCCCGACCGCCAGCCTCGGGTCGCTCTCCTGGGTGCTCAACGCCTACAACGTCGTCTTCGCCGCCTTCCTCGTGCCGGCCGGGCGCTTCTCGGACCTGCTGGGCCGCCGCCGCGTGTTCACGACCGGCGTGGCGATCTTCACGCTCGCGTCCGTCCTCTGCGCGGCCGCCCCGTCGCTCGGCCTCCTGATCGCGGCACGCGTCCTGCAGGCGTTCGGGGCCGCGGCGATGGTTCCCGCGTCGCTCGCGCTCGTCCTGCACGCGTTCGGGCCTGCGCGCCGCGCGCATGCGGTGGCCCTCTGGGGCGCGATCGCCGCGATCGCCGCCGGCCTCGGCCCGGCCGTCGGCGGCGTGCTCATCGAAGTGGCGAACTGGCGGCTGACCTTTCTGGTGAACCTCCCGATCGGCCTGGTGGCGATCGTCCTCGCGGGCCGCAGACTCGTCGAGAGCCGCGCGCCCGGACGGCGCACGATGCCCGACCTCGCCGGAGCGGGCCTGTTCGCGCTGGCGATCGCGCTGCTCACATTCGCGATCGTCGAGGGCCCGGATCAGGGCTGGACGAGCGCGCTCGTCCTCGTCCCCGCCGGTGCCGCAGTCGTCCTCGGGCTGGTGTTCGCGCGCCGCTGCACGTGGCACCCCTCGCCGGTCTTCGACATCGACCTGCTGCGGATCCGGTCGTTCACGGCGGCGAACACGCTGAGCCTGCTCGCGGGCGCCGGGTACTTCGCCTACCTGCTGTGCAACGTGCTCTTCCTGACGACGGTCTGGGGGTATTCCGAGCTCGACGCCGGCCTGGCGCTCACGCCCGCGCCGTTCGTCGCCGCGGCGGTCGCCCGCCCGCTCGGCCGGCTGATCGATCGCGTCGGCTATGCCGGCGTCGCGATCCCCGGCGCCCTCGTGTGGACGAGCGGCGTGGTGCTTCTGGTGACCGTCGTGGGCCCGACGCCCGACTTCGTCGGTGAGTGGCTGCCGATCATGGCCGTGCTCGGCGTCGGCGCGGGCGCGACCCTCCCGACGCTCGCCGCCGCCTCGGTCGCGGCGGCGCCGGGGGAGCGCTTCGCGACGGCGACGGCACTGAACTCGGTCGCGCGCCAGATCGGCGCCGTGCTCGGCGTCGCGCTGCTGGTCGCGGTCGTCGGCACCCCTGACCCGCGCGACGCGCAGGCCGTCCTGGACGCCTTCGACAACGGCTGGACCTTCGCCGCGGCCTGCCTGGGCTCCGCCGCCCTGCTCGGCTGGACCCTCGGCCACATCACGACGCCGGCGGAGGCGAGCGCGGCCCAGGCGCGCGCGGAGGCGGAGCGGATCGCCGCGCTCCCCGTCCTGCCGGAGATCCAGGCGCCGCTTCAGCGGGCGGCTCCGGCGCGGGCGGATGCACCGATCCCGAAGACGCCCGCCGAGACGCTCGGCGAGGTGTCGATCTTCCGCGATCTCGACCCGGCGCTGCGCGAGGAGATCGCCGACCGCGCGCAGCTCGTCCAGCTGCCGGGCGGGAGCCACCTCTTCCGCGCGGGTGACCCAGCCGACGCGCTGTACGTCGTGCTCGGCGGGCGCTGCGAGGTGGTCGACGCCGACGACGAGCACATCCTGACGCTGAGCCGCGGCGCCGTCCTGGGCGAGCTCGGGCTGCTGACGGGCGCGCCGCGGTCGGCGTCGATCCGCGCGCGGCGCGACAGCGAGCTGCTGAAGCTCGGACGCGATGAGTTCGAGCGGCTGTTGCGCGAGGAGCCCTCCTTCGCGGTCGGCCTCACCCGCGAGCTGGGCACGCAGCTCCAGGCCAGCCGCCCGCGCGTTCCGCCGACCCGCGGCGGGGTCGCCTCGATCGCGCTCGTGCCCCTAGGCCCTGACGTCCGCCTCGACGCGATCGCCGACGGTCTGGCGGCCGCCATCGGTGGATGGGAGCGCCTCGCGCGACTCGATGCGCCGACGGGGAACGAGCCGCAGCTGACGCTCGCGCAGCTCGACGATCTCGAGCACCGCCACGACCGCGTGCTGCTCGTCTCGCATGCCCTCAGCGGGCCGAGCACCCCGGACGCCTGGGCGGAGTTCTGCCTGCGCCAGGCCGACCGGATCGTCGGCGTCGCCGGCGGAGCCCGCCCGCCCGACTGGCTGCGCCACCATCCGGCGCTGCTCGGCTGTGACCTGGTCCTGACCAGTGCGGCGGAGAACGCGCCGGCGTGGCTCGAGGAGCTGCGCCCGGCCGCCACGCACCTCGTGCGCGACGCGAGCGTCGGCGCGGACGTCCGCCGCCTGGCACGGCGGCTGACGGGCCGCTCGGTCGGCGTCGTCCTGTCCGGCGGCGGCGCGCGATCGTTCGCGCACCTGGGGGTCCTCCAGGAGCTGCTCGACGTCGGCATCGAGATCGACCGCGTCGGTGGCACGAGCATGGGCGCCTTCATCGGCGCGATGTTCGCGATGGAGCTCGACCCCGACGAGATCGACGCGCGCTGCTACGACGAGTGGGTCCGCCGCAACCCGCTGACGGACTACCGCATCCCGCGCGTCTCCGTGATCCGCGGTGACAAGGTCAAGCGCCTCTTCGTGCGCAACCTCCCCGGCACGATCGAGCTCCTGCCCCGCGACTTCTTCTGCGTGTCGTCCGACCTGATCGGCGGCGAGCAGGTCGTCCATCGCACCGGATCGCTCGCCTATGCGGTCAGCGCCAGCATGTGCCTGCCCGGGCTCGCCCCGCCCGTCGCCGACGGCGCCCGCTTCCTCATCGACGGCGGGGCGCTCAACAACCTGCCCGTCGATGAGATGGCGCTGCGCGCCGAGGGCCCGGTGATCGCGGTCGACGTGACCGCGCGCTCCGAGCCGGCCGCTGCCAACGGCCATCAGGCGGGACGGCGGCGCGCGCGGGCGGACTGGCCCTGGGACGACGACGCCCCGATGCCGACGATCGGGGAGACCATCACGAGGCTCGTCCTGCTCGGAAGCGTCGACACGGCCGAGGCCGCGAGGCGGCACGCCGATCTCGTCGTCCTGCCGGAGGACGACGGCGTCGGGCTGCTCGAGTTCCACATGCTCGACGCGATGCGCGCCGCGGGGCGGCGAGCCGCGCGGCTGGCGCTCCAGGACGCTCCGGCGTCGCTGTTCGTCTCCTAGTACACGCGGCCGTGAGTTCTGCGGGTTTCGGCGGCGCGCGCTCGCGCCCGCGCCGAATTCCACGCAGAACTTCGGGCCACGTGTACTGGCCGCTCAGACCGCGGCGGGGGCGCGTCCGGCCGCGGCGTAGAGGTCGACCACCTCGGCCCAGATGCGCTCGGCGGCCTGCTGCTGGCGCTCGCGCTGAGCGTCCGGCTGCGGCGCGTGCGGGATCGGGGGGCCGAAGCGCACGGTGACGCGCGGGAACCTCAGGAAGCCCAGCTTGTGGAGGCTCGTCGCAGGGTGGATCGCCACCGGGACGACCTGCGCCCCGTTGCGCAGCGCCAGCCCACCGACGCCCGCGCGCGGGCGCTCAGAGATCTCCCCGTGCTTGCAGACCCCGCCTTCGGGGTAGATCACCACGAGGCCGCCGCGGCCGAGGATGACCGCCGCCGTCTCCAACGCATCCGTGTCGGCCGCCCCGCGGCGCACTGGAAAGGAGCCCACCTTCTGCATGACCGTGCCCAGGACGCGGTTCGGGAAGAACTCCGCCGCGGTCATGAAGTTGATCTCGCGGTGCACGAAGATGCCGAGGAAGAAATGATCCCAGTAGGAGCCGTGGTTCGCCGCCAGCACGACCGGGCCGGCCGGGATGTTCTCGACACCCTCGGCGCGCGGGCGGAAGGGCACCAGCAGCACGCGCATCAACCGGCGCATCGCGCGCTGCGCCAGGCCGGGGGCGGCCCGGCGCGTCGCCAGGTGGTAGCGCAGCAGCTCGGAGCGGGTGTCGTCGGTGACGATGCGCGGCAGGCTACTTCGCGCAGCCCTGACCGGGCAAGGCGCTGGGCGACGGCGTGATGCCCCGCGTCGCGGCGCGTACGTAGGCGGTGATCGTCGCGACAGCTCCCCGGGCGGCTCGTGGTACTGGTCGAATCCCGCGACCGGACGGTGCCCGGAATCCGGCGCGTTGAGTCCTCAGGCGGCCACCGGCTCCTCGGGCACCGGGGCGGGCGCGCCGCTGAACTCCATCGCCTCGTCCTCGAGCGGGCCGTGGCGCAGCATCGCGATGTCGCGCGCGTAGTTCTGATGCAGGCGCCACGGCGTGCGCAGGCCCTGGCGCGGGAAGCGCGCGATCGAGCGCTGGACGTAGCTCGCGGTGAGGTCGATGAACGGCTCCGTCGGGCGGGCGGGGTCGCGATCACGCGCGACGCACTGCGCGTAGCCGTGATCGGCCATGTGGTTCAGCAGCCGGCAGACGTACTCGCAGGTCAGGTCGCACTTCAACGTCCACGAGGCGTTGGTGTAGCCGAGCGACATCGCCATGTTCGGCACGTCCGAGAGCATCATCCCCTTGTAGCCGAGCTTCTGCGGGAGCTCGACCGGCTCGCCGTCGACGCGCAGCTCCATGCCGCCGAGCGCCTCCAGCTCCAGGCCGGTCGCGGTCACGATCAGGTCGGCCTCGAGCTCCGCGCCGGAGCCCAGCCGCAGCCCGGTCTCGGTGAAGCTGTCGACGGTGTCGGTGACGACGCTCGCGCGCCCGTCGCGGATCGCGGCGAACAGGTCGCCCTCGGGGACGACGCACATGCGCTGGTCCCACGGGTCGTAGCGCGGCGTGAAGTTCGTGTCGATGTCGTAGCCGGCCGGCAGCTCGCGCTCGAGGCCCTGGCGGATCAGCCGCTTGACCAGCGCGGGGCGCCGGCGGCTGAGCTGGAAGACGAGCATCGTCAGCAGCACGTTCTTCCAGCGCACGAGCGTGTAGGCGGCGCGCTGGGGCAGGACGCGGCGCACCGCCACGGCGATCGGATCCTCGGCGGGCACCGAGACGATGTAGGTGGGCGAGCGCTGCAGCATCGTCACGTGCGCGGCACGGCGGGCGAGCGCGGGCACGAGCGTCACCGCCGTCGCGCCGCTGCCGATCACGACGACGCGCCGGCCGTCGTAGTCGATGTCGTCGGTCCACTGCTGCGGGTGGACGATGCGTCCGGCGAAGCGCTCGACGCCCTCGAACTGCGGGGTGTAGCCGTGGTCGTAGCGGAAGTAGCCGCTGCACAGGAAGAGGAAGCCGCAGGTCATCGTGATGTGCTCGCCGGTCTCGGCGCGCTCGATCTCGACCGTCCAGCGGGCGTCGGCGGTCGACCACTGCGCGCCCACCGCACGGTGGCCGAAGCGGATGTGGCGGTCGCTGCCGTCCTCACTGGCCGTCTCGCGGATGTAGCGCCGGATCGACGGCCCGTCGGCGAGCGCCTTGGCCTCGGTCCACGGGCGGAACGCGTAGCCCAGCGTGTGCATGTCCGAGTCCGAGCGGATGCCCGGGTAGCGGAACAGGTCCCACGTGCCGCCGATCGCCGCTCGTGCCTCGAGGATCGCGTAGCTGCGCCCCGGGCAGCGGCGCTGCAGGTGGTGGGCCGCGCCGATGCCCGACAGCCCGGCGCCGACGATCAGCACGTCGACGTGATCGCTGGTCATTCGGGGATTGTGGCGGGTGCGGCCTGCGGATCGCCGGACTGCAGCACCGCGAGGATCTCGCCGACCGGGTGGTCGCGCTCGAGCGGGTGGCGCAGCGGCAGCTGGTCGTTGAGCCGGTAGCGGTTGCGCCGGCCCTCGCGCTGGCGCTCGAGATACCCGGCCTCGACGAGCTCGGCGACGATCCGCTGCGCGGCGCGCTCGGTGATCCCGACGTGGTCGGCGACGTCGCGCAGGCGGGTGCCCGGATCGCGGGCGACGCAGAGCAGGACGTGCGCGTGATTGGTCAGGAACGTCCACTCCGCCATGACCCCAGCTTACGACGGCGGCAGCGCAAATCCCACTTTGAAATAGACGTCTCTTGACATACGTAATTTGAATCGTGTATTACTCCGCGCATGTTCAAGCCGCTCCTGCTCGTCGCGCTCGTGGCCCTCCCGGCCGTCGCCGCGCTGCTCGCCGCCCTCACGCGCCGTCCCGACGCCCAGCGCGCGCGGATCGGCGCGGGCGCGGCGGGCATCGCCTTCGCCGCGGCGCTCGCGCTCGCGGTCCTGATCGCCGCGGACGGCCCGATCTCCGCGACGGCGGGGAGCACGGGCATCGGCCTCTGGGCCGACCGCCTCACGGCCGTCCTGCTGCCGCTGATCTTCGGGGTCAGCGCCGTCGTCCAGTCGTTCGCCGGGCGCTACCTGCGCGGCGACGCGCGCGCCGGGCGCTTCTTCACGGCGACCGGCCTGCTCACCAGCGCGACCGCGGCGCTCGTCGCCGCGGCGACGCTCGTCGGCCTGGCGCTCGCCTGGACGCTCGCGGGGGCGGCGTTCTGCCTGCTGCTGGCGCTCTACCCGCAGCTCGATGCGGCGCGCGAGGGCGTGCGCCGCACGACGCAGGCGCTGCTGATCGGCGACGGCGCGCTCTGGGCCGGCGTCCTGGTCGCGACGCTGGCCTGGGGGCGGATCGACCTGTCCGGCCTCGGCGACCGCGCGTCGCAGCTCGCCCAGCGGCCCGCGCTGCTCGCGCTCGTCGCGGGGCTGGTCGTCGTCGCCGCCTGCGCGCGCTCGGCGCAGCTGCCGCTGCAGCGCTGGCTCCCAGCGACGCTGGCGGCGCCGACGCCGGTCTCGGCGCTGCTGCACGCCGGCGTCGTCAACGCCGGCGGGATCCTGCTGGTGCGCCTGAGCCCGCTGTTCGGCGCCTCGCGCGCGGCGACCTGGCTGGCCTTCGCCGCCGGCGCCGCGACGCTCGTCTACGGCACGACGTTGATGCTGGCAAAGCCCGACGTGAAGGGTGCGCTGGCGCACTCGACGATGGGCCAGATGGGCTTCATGGTGATGACGTGCGGCGTCGGCGGGTTCGCCGCCGCGATCTTCCACCTCGTCGCGCACGGGATGTACAAGGCGGCGCTGTTCCTGGGCTCGGGCTCGGCGGTCGGCCGCCACGTCGGCGAGCGCAAGGCGCCGCCCGCGCCACCGGCCTCCCGCAGCCGGCGGCGCGGCGCCGGGGCGTTCGCGCTGCTCGTCCCCGCCGGCGTGCTGCTCGCGGCGCTCGCGCTGCTGCACCCCGCGAGCGACCAGCAGACCAGCACGCGCCTGCTGCTCGCCTTCGCCTGGGCGACGGCCGCCGCGGCGACCTGGGGCTGGCTGCTGCGCCACCCGACGACGCGCGGGGCGCTCGCCGCGCTCGCCGCGCTGCTCCTCCTCGCTCCGGCGTACGTGCTGCTGGCCGGGGCCTTCACGAGCTTCCTCGCTCCCGCGCTCGCCGGCGCCGGCGACGCGACGGTCGCGCCGGCGCTGATCGCGCCGGTCCTCGCGGTGCTCGTCGCGGCGAACGCCGTCCGGCTGCTCGGGCATCACGCGCGGCTGGCCGAGCTGCACCGCACGCTCTACGTGCTCGCGCTCGGCGCCGGCCAGGTCCGCTCCGGCGCGCGCCGCCCGAGGCCGTCCCGCCGCACGGGCGCGCTGGTGCCGGCCGGCGGCCTGCTCGCCCACTCCGAGGGAGGCCGACTGTGAGCCTGACCGTCGACACCACCCGCGCCGCCGAGCGCGCGCGGCTGCGCAGCGACATCGCGATCGCCGCGCGCGTGCTGGCGCCGTACTGGCCGATCGACACGTTCATCGCCGTCAACCCGCTCAGTGGCCTCGAGGACCGGCCGTTCGGCGAGGCGATCGAGATCGGCGGCCGGCTGTTCGGCGCCCGCGGCACGCTGACCGAGCCGGCGTTCCGCCGCGAGCACGCGGCGGGGCGGATCACCGACGCCGACCTGCTCGCCGCGCTGCGCCGTCGCGTCCCCCGACTGCTCGCCGCGTCCGCGCCGGTGCTCGGCGGCCGCCCCGCGCAGCCCGGCGAGCTGCTGCTCGCCGACCTGCTGCACGGCGAGCCCGCGCCGGCGCCGCGCCGGCTTGCCCGCACGCGCAGCGAGCGTGAGGCACCGCGGGTCGCCGACCGGGTCGACGCCCAGACGACGAAGTGGTGCGCGGCGTTCCTGGACGATGCCGGCGCCTGGCCGATGCCCGGGCGCGAGGCGGGCTTCTACCCCGCGTGGCGCGCGCTTGCGGCCAGGGACCGCTCGCTTCCCGGCGCGGTCCGCGAGCGCCTGCGCGAGCTCGCCGAGCGTGCCGACGACGCGCTGCTGGACGCGCTCGAGGCGCTCGGGGTCGCGGTCGAGGCCCAGCGCGGCACGCTCCAGGCGCACCTCACGCGCCTGCCCGGGTGGGCGGCGCACGTGCGCTGGAGCGGTGAGCACGGCGGTGGCATCGACCTCGTCGGCTACCTCGCGCTGCGGCTCACCTACGAGACGCTGCTGCTCGAGCACGCCCCCGCGCAGGAGCCGGCCCTCGACCCCGCCCGACGAACGGCGACGCCGGGCGAGCGCGCCGAGCGCGCCGCCGCCGCGCTCGGCGCCGGCGAGGCGACCGGCAGCGAGCTCGCGAGGGTCGCCGCGCTGCTCGCCGAGCTGCCGGTCGCCGAGCGGGCGCTGATCTGGCAGGACTCCTACGAGGGCCACTACCGCGACGAGCTGCTCACGCGCCTGGCCGGCAACGAGCCCGCCGCCGCCACGACCCGGCCCGCCGCCCAGCTGGTCTGCTGCATCGACGTGCGCTCGGAGGGGCTGCGCCGCCACATGGAGGCCACCGGGCCCTACGAGACGCTCGGCTTCGCCGGATTCTTCGCCGTCGCGATCCGCTTCCAGGACCTCTCCGGCGGCGCGCCGAGCGCGCTCTGCCCGGTGCTGCTCGAGGCGCGCAACGTCGTCGCCGAGCGGCCGGCGAGCGGCGCCGAGGCGCTCGCCGAGCGGCGCCTGGCAGGCGCACGCGCGCTCGCCGGCGCGCACGACGGCTTTCACGCGGCCAAGGACGACCTGGTGGCGCCGTTCGCGCTGGCCGAGGCCTCGGGCTGGGTCGCCGGCCCGCTCGCCGCCGGGCGCACGCTGCTCGCGGGCCGGTTCGGGGCGCTGCGCGGCAGGCTCGCGCGCCGCGCCGTGCCCCCTGCGCCGACCTCGCTGGCGGTGCACGAGAGCTTCTCGCTCGAGGAGCGGCTGCTGTTCGCGCGGGCGGCGCTGACGATGATGGGGCTGACCGGCGGCTTCGGCCGGCTCGTCGTGCTCTGTGGCCACGGGAGCACGACCGAGAACAACCCCTACGCCGCCTCGCTGGACTGCGGCGCCTGCGGCGGCAACCGCGGCGCGCCGAACGCGCGCGTCGCCGCGGCGATCCTCAACGGCACGGACGTGCGCGACGGCCTGGCGCGGGACGGCATGGTGATCCCCGACGACACGTGGTTCGTCGCCGCCGAGCACGACACGGCGACCGACCAGGTCGAGCTGCTCGACGCGCAGCTCGTCCCGCCGGGCCACCACGCGGAGCTCGCGCAGCTCGCCGCCGACCTGCAGCACGCCGGCGAGGCGCTCAGCGCCGAGCGCTGCGCGAGCCTGCCGGGCGCGCCGGCGCAGCCGACCGCCCGTGCCGCCGCGCGGCACGCCCGCGCTCGCTCGACCGACTGGGCCCAGGTCTACCCCGAGTGGGGCCTGGCCGGGAACGCCGCGTTCATCGTCGGCCCGCGCACGCTGACGCGCGGCCTGGACCTCGGGCGGCGCACGTTCCTGCACTCCTACGAGGCGGGGGTCGACGCCGACGGGACAGCGCTGGAGACGATCCTCACCGCGCCGCTGGTCGTCGCGCAGTGGATCAGCTGCCAGTACCTCTTCTCCTCCGTGGACCCGGAGGTCTTCGGCGCCGGCACGAAGACGATCCACAACGTGGTCGCGTCGGTCGGCGTCATCGCCGGGCACGACGGCGACCTGCAGCTCGGGCTGCCGTGGCAGTCGGTCAGCGACGGCGAGCGCCTCGTCCACGAGCCGCTGCGCCTGCTGGCGGTCGTCCAGGCGCCGCTGGCGCGGATCGACGCGATCGTCGCGCGCAACACCGTGCTGCAACACCTCTTCGACAACGAGTGGGTCGCCCTCGCGGCCCGCGAGAACCACGGGGACCCCTGGCGGCGGCGCACGCCGGACGGCTGGCGGCCCTGGCTGGAGGCGACGCGATGAGCCGGGCGGACCTGACGAAGATGACCAAGATCGAGGTCGTGGTGACGGGTGCGGACGCGCCCGCCGTCCGCGAGCTCTTCCAGGCCACCGGCGCGGCGGGCTTCACCAGCCTCAGCGGCGTCTCAGGCCTGGGGCACGATGGCTACCACCAGGGGCGCCTGCTGTTCAACGACCAGGCGGCGCTCGAGTTGCTGATCACGGTGCTCCCGGAGGACCGCGCCGACGCGGTCATCGCCGGGCTGCGCCCGCTGCTGGACGAGTCCTCCGGAGTGATGTTCCTCTCCGACACCTACGTCAGCCGGCCGGAGTACTTCCGGTGAGCGCGGTCGGCTCCGTCCTCGAGTCGGGTCCGGCGCCGCGGGCCGGCGCGCAGGCGCCCAGCGCCCGCGTGGCGATGGTCGGCGCGGGCCAGCTCGCGCGGATGACCCACCAGGCGGCGATCGCCCTGGGCGTCGAGCTGCGCGTGCTCGCAGCCTCCGCGGACGACCCGGCGGTGCGCGCCGGCGCCGCGCACGTCCTGGGCGCGCCCGATGACCTCGGCGCCCTGCGCGCCCTCGCCGCCGGCTGCGACGTGCTGACCTTCGACCACGAGCGGATCCCGCCCGAGCACCTGCGCGCGCTGCAGGACGAGGGCGTGGTGCTCGCCCCGGGTGCAGGCGCCAAGCTCGCCGCCCAGGACAAGCTGCACGCGCGCCGGCTGCTCGCGGGGCTGGGCCTCCCGGTGCCGGCGTTCACGCACGCGCGCACGCCGGCCGACGCCGAGCGCTTCGCCGGCGAGCACGGCTGGCCGCTCATCGCCAAGACCCCGCGCGAGGGCTACGACGGGCGCGGCGTCTTCACGCTGCAAGGGCTCGCCGACGCCGAGCGCCTGCTGGGCGAGACGCCCGGCGGCATCCTGCTCGAGCCGCACCTCGCCCTGGACTGCGAGCTCTCGGTGCTCGTCGCCCGCGCGCGCGGCGGCGAGCGCGTCGCCTACGTGGCCGCCCAGACCGTCCAGCGCGAGGCGATGTGCCGCGAGATCCTCTCTCCGGCCCCGATCGACGCAGCACTCGCAGCGCAGGCGCAGGCGCTCGCTCTGGAACTGGCCGAGGCGATCGACGCGACCGGGATCATGGCCGTCGAGCTGTTCGCCACGCCCGGCGGCCTGCTCGTCAACGAGCTCGCGCTGCGCCCGCACAACAGCGGCCACCACACGATCGAGGGCGCCGTCACCTCGCAGTTCGAGCAGCACCTGCGCGCGGTGCTCGGCTGGCCGCTCGGCGCCGGCGACGCGACGGCGCCGGCCGTCGCCTGCGTCAACGTCGTCGGCCCGCCCGACGGCAGCGATCCGCGCACGCGACTGCCCGCGGCGCTCGCGGTGCCCGGCGCCCACGTGCACCTCTACGCCAAGGCGGCCCGGCCCGGGCGCAAGCTCGGGCACGTCACCGTCTGCTGGACCGAGCTGCGGGCCGCCCGCGCGGCCGCGCTGCACGCCGCGGCGCTGCTCGAAGGGCGGGCGTCGTGAACGCGCCGCTCGTCGGGATCGTGATGGGCAGCGACTCGGACCTGCCGACGATGCGCCCGGCCGCGGAGGCGCTCGCCGGGCTCGGCGTCGCCCACGAGGTCGGCGTCGTCTCCGCCCACCGCACGCCGCACGCGATGCTCGAGTACGCGGGCGCCGCGCAGGGGCGCGGCCTGCAGGTGCTGATCGCGGGCGCCGGCGGCGCCGCCCACCTGCCGGGGATGCTCGCCGCGGCGACGCCGCTGCCGGTGATCGGCGTGCCGGTGCCGCTGCGCCATCTCGACGGCCTCGACTCGCTGCTGTCGATCGTGCAGATGCCCGCGGGCGTCCCCGTCGCGACCGTCTCGATCGCCGGCGCCCACAACGCGGGCCTGCTCGCCGCGCGCATCCTCGCGCTCGGCGACCCCGGCCTCATGCGCGCGGTCCGCGCGGCCCAGGAGGACCTGGCCGCCGACGCGCATGCCAAGGACGACCGCGTACGCGCGGCCATGAACGACCACACCCCGACAGGAGATCCATGCTCGCCGACAAGCGCCTGATCATCACCGGCCTGGCCACCACCGACAGCATCGCCTTCGCGGTCGCCGAGCGCGCGCAGCTGCTCGGGGCCGAGGTCCTGCTCACCGCCTTCCCGCGCGACCGCTCGCTCACGCAGGACGCGGCGCGCCACCTCCCCCGCGGCACCGAGGTCGTCGACCTCGACGCGACGTCGGCCGACGACGTGGCCGCGCTCACGGCGGACCTGCGCGAGCGCTGGGGCACGGTCGACGGCATCCTGCACGCGATCGCCTTCGCCCCGCGCGACGCCCTGGCCGGCGACTTCTTCGCCGCGCGCGCCGAGGGCGTCAACCTCGCCTTCCAGACAAGCGCCTTCTCCTACGCCTCGCTGGGTTCGATCCTCGCGGACCTCGCGCCGCCCGGCGGCGGCTCACTCGTCGGGCTGGACTTCGACGCGGGCGGCGCCTGGCCGGTCTACAACTGGATGGGCGTCTGCAAGGCCGCACTGGAGTCGGTCAACCGCTACGTCGCGCGCGACCTCGGCCCGCGCCGCGTGCGCGCCAACCTGGTCGCCGCCGGCCCGCTGCACACGCGCGCAGCGGGCGGCATCCCGGACTTCGATCGCCTGCTCGAGGCGTGGGAGTCGCGCTCGCCGATCGCCTGGGACGCACGCGACCCCGGCCCGGTCGCCGATGTCGTCTGCTTCCTGCTGTCCGACCTGGCGCGGGCGGTCACCGGTGAGATCCTGCACGTCGACGGCGGCTACCACGCGATGGCCGGGAGCCTGCGCGCCCCCGTCGGCGCCGGCACGGCGGGGGCCGGCTCATGAGCGCCGCCGTCGCGGTCCCGCAGGCCCGGCCGGTCACGCGCGCAGCGCTGCTCGAGCTGCTCGCGCGCCTGGAGCGCCTGAGCATCCTTGCGCGCCCGGGGCTCGCCGGGCCGCCGCGGGCCGCGCGCGCCGCGTTGCAGGATGAGATTCGGTCCTGGTTCCCCGACGCGCTCGGCTCGTGCATCTTCTGGCTGGCCGAGGACGAGGCGGCCTGCTTCGGGCCCGGCGGCGAGTTGCTGCGCCCGCTGGCGCTGCACCACAGCGGCGAGGAGGTCGCACACACGGCCCACGCCGTCGCGGCCCGCCTGGGCATGCGCGTGCGCCAGCAGCGTCCGCTCGAGCTCACCGTCGTGCCGGGCGGCGGGTGAGCAGCCGCTCAGGACCGCGTGATGAAGTGGATGCCGTCGAGCCCCTCGAGCGAGAACCCGGAGGCCGGACCGGGCGCGACGTCGAGCACGAAGCTCGGGTGATTCCAGCGCCGGTCCTGGTCGGCGTCGATCCACACCGGCATCCCGCCGACCTCGCCGAGCAGCGTGTCGCCGGGGCCCGTGATGAGCTCGCCCTCCTGCAGGCAGAGGGGCGAGCTTCCATCACAGCAGCCGCCGGACTGGAAGAGCATCAGCCTTCCGTGCTTGGAGGTCAGGCGCTCGATGGCCTCGAGCGCCTCCTCCGTCGCGGTGATCCGGTCGGCCATTCCGTCGCTCGGATCAGAAGAAGCCGAGCGGCTTGGGGTCGTAGCTGACCAGCAGGCACTTCGTCTGGCTGTAGTGGTCGAGCATCATCTGGTGGTTCTCACGGCCGACGCCGGAGACCTTGTAGCCGCCGAACGCGGCGTGCGCCGGGTACAGGTGGAAGCAGTTGGTCCACACGCGCCCCGCCTTGATCGCGCGGCCCATCCGGTAGGCACGGTTGGCGTCGCGCGTCCAGACGCCGGCGCCGAGACCGTACATCGTGTCGTTCGCGATCGCCAGCGCGTCGGCGTCGTCCTTGAACGTCGTGACGGCGAGCACCGGGCCGAAGATCTCCTCCTGGAAGATCCGCATCTTGTTCTCGCCCTTGAAGACGGTCGGCTGGAAGTAGTAGCCGCCATCCAGGTCGCCCCCGAGGTGCGACGCGCTGCCACCGGTCAGCAGCTCCGCGCCCTCGGACACGCCGATCCCGCAATAGCTCGTGATCTTCTCCATCTGCGATGTCGAGACCTGCGCGCCGAGCATCGTCGAGGGATCGAGCGGATGGCCCTGCTTGATCTGCGCGATCCGCGCCAGGCAGCGCTCCATGAACGCGTCGTAGATCGACTCGTGGATCAGCGCGCGCGACGGACACGTGCAGACCTCGCCCTTGTTGAACGCGTAGAGCACGAGCCCCTCGATCGCCTTGTCGAGGTAGTCGTCGTCCTCGGCCATCACGTCGGCGAAGAAGATGTTCGGCGACTTGCCGCCGAGCTCGGTCGTCGAGGGGATGATGTTCTGCGCGGCGTACTGCATGATCAGGCGGCCGGTCGCCGTCTCGCCGGTGAACGCGATCTTCGAGATGCGCTTGTTCGTCGCGAGCGCCTTGCCGATCTCGGCGCCGGGGCCGTTGACGACGTTCAGCACGCCGGGCGGCACGATGTCCTGGATCAGCTCGCAGAACTTCAGGATCGACCACGGCGTCGGGCTCGCGGGCTTGACGACCGTGCAGTTGCCGGCGGCCAGCGCGGGCGCGATCTTCCACGCCGCCATCAGCAGCGGGAAGTTGAACGGGATGATCTGGCCGACGACGCCGAGCGGCTCACGGAAGTGGTAGGCGATCGTGTCCTTGTCGATCTCCGAGATCCGCCCCTCCTCGCCGCGGATCACCGAGGCGAAGTAGCGGAAGTGGTCGGCCGCGAGCGGGACGTCCGCCGCGCGCGTCTCGCGGATCGGCTTGCCGTTGTCGTAGCTCTCGGCGATCGCGAGCGTCTCGAGGTTCTGCTCGATCGCATCGGCGACGAGGTTGAGGATGCGTGAGCGCTCGGTCGTCGACGCCTCGCCCCAGGCGTCCTTCGCGTCGTGCGCCGCGTCCAGCGCGAGCTCGATGTCCGCGGGCCCGGAGTAGGGCACCTGCGTGAACGGCAGGCCCGTCGCCGGTGTCACGTCGTCGTGGTACTCGCCGGTCGACGGGGGGACCCAGTCGCCGCCGATGAAGTTCTCATAGCGGGGCTTGATGCCCGCGGTCGCCGGGTCGACGATCGTCGTCGGCGTCTGCTCGATGGTTGCCATCTCTCTGTTGTCCTCTCCTGCTCGGGGGGGTGTCTAGAACTCGAAGACGATCCGGGCGGCCACGCGGCCGGCCTCGACGTCGTCGATCGCCTGGTTGACGCCGTCCAGCGAGCGCGTCTCGCGGATGACGTGGGTGCGACCCGCTGCGTGGAGCTGGAAGACCTCGCGCAGGTCCTCGCGCGTGCCGACGATCGAGCCGACCATCGTGATGCCGTTGAGCACCGTCTCGAAGATCGGGATCGTGACCTCGTTGTCCGCGGGCAGCGCGACGAAGACGAGCGTCCCGCCGCGGCGCAGCGCACCGTAGGCCTGTTCGAACGCGCGCGGGGAGACGGCCAGCGCGATCGCCTGGTCGGCGCCGCCGAGCTCCTGGATCGCAGCGATCGGATCCTCCTTCGCGGCGTTGACCGTGAACTCAGCGCCGAGCTCACGCGCGAGCGCGAGCTTCTCGTCATGGATGTCGACGGCGATGACGCGCCCGCCGGCGATCGCGGCGTACTGGATCGCCAGGTGGCCGAGGCCGCCGACGCCGAAGACGGCGACGAGATCCGACGAGCGGGTGCCCGCGACCTTGACGGCCTTGTACGTCGTCACGCCGGCGCACGTCAGCGGCGCCGCGTCGAGCGGGTCGAGCGCGTCCGGCACCTTGACGACGTAGCGACCGTAGGCGACGGCGTACTCGCCGAACCCGCCGTCGATCGAATAGCCCATGTTCTGCTGCTCGAGGCAGAGCGTCTCCCAGCCCGACACGCAGTGGTCGCACGTGCCGCACGCGTAGCCGAGCCACGGCATCGCCACGCGGTCGCCGACCGCGACCTCGGTCACGCCGGGCGCCGCCTCGACGACGATGCCCACGCCCTCGTGCCCGGGGATGAACGGCGGCGTCGGCTTCACCGGCCAGTCGCCGTGAGCTGCGTGGATGTCGGTGTGGCAGAGGCCGCAGGCCTCGACCCGAACGCGGACCTGCCCGGCCTGCAGTGCCGCGGCGGGCACCTGCTCGACCGACAGCGGCCCTCGGAACTCGTGCACGACGGCGGCCCGGTAGGTCGTCGCGGCCTGGGACGGACTGCTCGGCCCGCGAGCGGTGCTGGTCGACATGCGCGAATTGCTCCTCGGTGGTTCGGGGCGTCCCACCTCACCACGGCACACCCGCGCCGGCATCGGTAGCGCCGTGCATGAAGGTGTGGCGAACTACGCACTGCGCGGCCACGCGTACTAGGCGTCGGCGCCCTCCAGCGCCGCCACCGGCCGGCCCGCCTGCGCGCCGTCGTGTGGCGCCTCGACGATCAGCGAGGTGTCCGTCGGGGAGACGTCGCGGCGCGTGATCGCCAGGAAGATGACGACCACGAGGATCGTGGTGAGGAAGATGATGCTCGTGACCGTCGTCCCGAGGCCGAGCCCGCCGTCGACCCGCTTCTGCGAGAGCAGGTCGCCGATCGAGGCGCCGAACGGCCGCGTGAGGATGTAGGCGACCCAGAACGCCAGGACCGCGTTGAGCCTCAGCCAGAAGTGGGCGACCGTGACGAGGGCGATCGCGCCGCCGAACAGGAACACGGCGGTGAGGTAGCCGAGCGCGAGCTTCTCCGAGGTGAGGTCGCCGGCGGCGGTGCCGAGGGCGAACGTGAAGAGGATCGCCAGCCAGTAGAACGCCTCGCGCTTGGTGGTGTAGATCGTGTGGATCGACAGCGTGCGCTCGCTCCAGAACCAGACGGCGAACGTGACCGCCAGCGCGATCCCGAAGATGATCGTCGTCGTCGTCAGCGCGACGTTGTAGGTCTCGACGAGGTTGTCGGTGATCAGGGTGCCGACGACGCTGAGCAGCACGACCGCGAACCAGTAGATCCCGGGGATGTACTTGCGGACGCGGAACTGGAGGACCAGCGCGACCACCAGCACGGCGGTCATCACGTAGCTGGTCTTCGACAGCCCCAGGCCGAGGTTGTCGTTGAGATTGTCGGCCGCCGTCTCGCCCACCGTCGTGCAGAGGATCTTGATGATCCAGAAGTAGAGGGTGATCTCCGGGACCTTGTTGAGCATCTGGCGGCGCCGGGAGGGCGCGGACGCGGGCGTCGTGATCGCAGTCATGCCGGCAGGGTGGCGGCGCGCTGCTGAAGCGCTCCTGAACGGCCGGGGCGGGCGCGCGCCGTTCAGGCAGGCTTCAGGCCCGAGACCTATCGTTGACGTCGTGGAGGCACGCATCCTCGTCGTCGAGGACGACCCGGACCTGCGGGCGCTGCTCGCCCAGGGGCTGCGCGAGGCGGGCTACGACGTCGTGCAGGCGATGGACGGCGCGGGGGCGCTGCGCGCCGTCGCCGACGCGCCCGACGCGGTGATCCTCGACATCGGCCTGCCCGACGCGGACGGCCGCGACGTCTGCCAGGCGCTGCGCGCCCGCGGCATGCGTGCGCCCGTGATCTTCCTCACCGCCCGCGATGCGGTCCCCGATCTGCTCTCGGGCTTCTCCGCCGGCGGCGACGACTACCTCAGCAAGCCGTTCGTGCTCGCCGAGCTGCTCGCCCGCCTGCAGGCGCTGCTGCGCCGCGCCGGCGGCCGCGGCGGCGCCCGCGCCGTCGGGGACCTGCAACTCGATCCCGCCGCCCACGCGCTGCTCGGCGAGGACGTCCGCATCGAGCTCACGCCGACCGAGTTCCGCCTGCTCGCGGCGCTCGCGGCGGCGCCCGGCGAGGTCACCAGGCGGCGCGAGCTCGTGCGCGCAGGCTGGCCGGAGGGCGCGATCGTCCACGACAACACGCTCGACGTCTACCTCGCGCGGCTGCGGCGCAAGCTGCGCGATGTGCGGGGCGCCCCGGTCATCGAGACGGTGCACGGCGTCGGCTACCGGCTGACGTGACCCGCCTGCGCCCCGGAACCCTGCGCGGCCGCGTGACGATCGGGGCGGTCGCCGCGGTCGCGCTCGCGCTCGCGGTGCTGGTCGTCGCCTTCAACCTGCTGCTCGCCTCGAGCCTGCGCGGGGACGTCGACAGCCGGCTGCGCTCCCGCGCCGCGGCCGCGACGACGACGGTCAGCACGCGCGAGGACCGCCTCGTGACATCCGAGGGGCCTGGCGACGCGGCGCTCGACGGCGGTGTCTGGGTCTTCGAGGGCACGAACGCGATCGAGCGCCCGCGCGCGAGCCCCGCGCTGATGCGGGCCGCCGCGGGCCTGGCCCCCGGCGGCGAGCGCTACATGAACACCGGCGGCGACGCCTTCCGGCTCTACGCGCGCCCGTTCGCCGCCGACGGCCGGCGCCTGGGCACCGTCGTCGTGGCGACCTCCCTGGCCGCGTACGACCGCACGACGTCGCTCGCGCTGATCGGCTCGCTCCTGCTCGCGCTCGCGATCCTCGCCGCGGTGCTCGCCGTGACCTGGGTCGCCGTCGGCGGCGCGCTGCGCCCGATGCAGGCGATGACCGACCAGGCCGCCGACTGGGGCGACCACGACCTGGGCCGGCGCTTCGGCAGCGCCGAGCGCCCGGACGAGCTGCAGCGCCTCGCCGCCACCTTCGACGGCCTGCTCGACCGGGTGGCGGCGAGCCTGCGCCACGAGCAGCGCCTGTCGGCGGAGCTCTCGCACGAGCTGCGCACGCCGCTCGCGCGCATCGCCGCGCAGGCCGAGCTGCTCGGTCGCCGCCCGCACACGAGCGCCGAGCAGCGCGAGGCCGCCGAGTTGATGCACCGCAGCGCCGAGCGCATGACCGCGATCCTCGACACGCTGATGGCGGCGGCGCGTGCCGAGGCCGGGACGACGGCCGGCGTCTGCGATGCGGGCGACGCGGCGCGCCACGCGGCCGAGACCGTCTCCGGCGCCGCCGTCGGCCGCGGGCTGACCGTCAGCGTCGCGTGCCCGGCGCGCGTGCGCGCGGGCGTCGACCCGCAGGTCACCGAGCGCGTCCTCGCGCCGCTGCTGGAGAACGCGACGCGCTTCGCGCGCTCGCAGATCACCGTCGCGGTCGCACGCGACGGCGGGGACGTCCACATCGACGTGTGCGACGACGGCGCCGGCATCGCCGCCGACCGGCTCGAGACCGTCTTCGACCCGGGCGTGAGCTTCGGGGCGGCGAACGGCTCGGCCCACGACGGCGCGGGCCTCGGGCTGCCGCTGGCACGACGACTCGCGCGCGCCGCGGGCGGGAACGTCGAGGCGCTCGCCTCGAGCGGCGGCGGGCACCTGCGCGTGACACTGCCGGCCGGGTGACGGCGCGCCGGCGCTCGGGCAGCCGGTTGCATCCCACTACGCTCCCGCAGTGCCCACCGCCGCCGAGCAGCGCGCGATCCTCGTCGAGGATCTCGTGCGCACCTACCCCGGAGGCCTGCGTGCGGTCGACGGCGTGAACCTCGAGGTCGCGGCCGGCGAGATCTACGGCTTCCTGGGGCCCAACGGGGCCGGGAAGTCGACGACCGTGCGCATCCTCACGACGCTGCTGCGCCCGACGAGCGGGCGCGCCTGGGTGGCCGGCCACGACGTCGTCGCCGAGGCGGGCGCCGCGCGCCGCGTCATCGGCGTGGCGCTCCAGGAGGCGGCGCTCGACCCGCTGATGACCGGCCGCGAGCTGCTGCGCCTGCAGGGCGCGCTGCACGGCCTGCGCCGCGCCGCGGCGAGCGAGCGCGGCGACGACCTGCTCGAGCGCGTCGAGCTGGTCGACGCCGCCGACCGGCGCGTCGGCACGTACTCCGGCGGCATGCGCCGGCGCCTGGACCTCGCGCTCGCGCTCGTGCAGCGCCCGCGCGTCCTCTTCCTGGACGAGCCGACGACCGGCCTGGACCCCGCCAGCCGCGCGGCGCTCTGGCGCGAGGTGCGCGCGCTGCACGCCGACGGCACCACCGTCTTCCTGACGACGCAGTACCTCGAGGAGGCCGAGCAGCTCGCCGAGCGCGTCGGCATCATCGACCGCGGGCGCATCGTCGCCGAGGGCACACCCGACGAGCTCAAGGCGCGTGTCGGTGAGCCGGCGCTGCACGTCGACCTCGTCGACCCGGGCGAGTCCGAACGCGCGCGCGAGCTGCTCGCCGCCCACGGCGAGTGCTCGCACCGGCGAGGCGGCGGCCTGGTGGTCCGCATGAGCGGCGCGCGGGCGATCGCCCCGGTCGTGCGCACCCTCGACGAGGCCGGCATCGAGGTCGACACGGTCGAGGTCGAGACGCCGACCCTCGACGACGTGTTCCTCGCCGTCACCGGGCACGCCGCCGGCGACGCCGGCCACGACGACCCCGCGCCCGAGCCGAGCCTCACCGCGTGAGCGCGACGGCGCTGGACCAGGACGCCGCCGTCCAGGCGCGCGTCGTCGCCGCGCTGGCCGCGCGCGCGCTGCGCTCACAGCTGCGGCGCGCGCAGTTCCTGCTGCCGGCCTTCCTGCTGCCGCTGCTGCTGCTCGCGGTGATCGCCAGCGGCACCTCCGCCGCGCGCCACCTCCCGGGGTTCCCGTCGACCGGCGCGTACGTCGGCTTCGTCGTCGGCGGCACGCTCGTGCAGGGCGCGCTGCTCGCCGGGCTGACGGCCGGCGTCGCGCTCGCCGCGGACATCGAGGGCGGCTTCTTCGACCGGCTCCTGACGGCGCCCGTGCAGCGGGTCAGCATCGTGCTCGGGCGCATCTCGGCGTCGATCGCGCTCGGCGTCGCGCAGGCGACGCTGTTCCTCAGCGTCGCGTTCGTCTTCGGCGCGCGCTACCAGGGCGGGGTCGCCGGGGTGCTCGTCGCGATCTGCATCGCCGCGATCGCCGCCGGCGGCATGGCCGGCCTCGCCTCGGCGATCGCGCTGCGTACCGGCTCGCTCTCGCTGCTGCAGAACCTGTTCCCGATCGTGTTCGTCTTCCTCTTCACCGCACCTGCGTTCTTCCCGCGCGCGCTGCTGGGCCCGACGCTCCGGCACATCGCGGTGTTCAACCCGCTGACGTACGTCGTCGAGGGCATCCGCGGGGCGCTGCATGCGTCGGCAGCGCTCGGCGACCCGTGGAAGGGCCTGGTCGCGGCGACGGGGCTGCTGCTCGTGACGACCGCGCTCTCGGTGCTGGCGATGCGCGGAAGGCTGCGCGCGCTGTGAGCAGCATCGCGTACGCCGCCGGGCTCAGCGCCGCGATGTGGCGGCGTTCGCTCAACGAGGTCGTCCGCGTGCGCGGCGCGCTGCTGCCGACGACCGTCGCGCCGATCATCTTCCTGCTCGGCACCGCCGGCCAGTTCGGGCGCCTGAGCGACCTGCACGGGTTCCCGACCACGTCCTACCTCGCGTGGGTGCTCCCGCTCTCCTGCCTGCAGGGCGCGGGCTTCGCCGGCGGCGCGGCCGGCGCGAACCTCGCGCGCGACATCGAGCAGGGCTGGTTCGACCGGCTGCTGACCTCCCCCGCGCCGCGCGCGCTGCTGCTCGCGGGGCCGGTGCTGGCGGCGATGACGCGCGCGCTCGTGCCGACGACGGTGATCCTGTCCGTCGGCCTGATCATGGGCGCGGGCCTCTCCGGCGGCCTGGCCGGCGTGATCGCGCTCTACGTCGCGGCGGTCTGGTTCTGCATGATCGCCGCGCTCTGGGGCTCGACGCTCGCGCTGCGCGCGCGCACGCAGCAGGTCGGGCCGCTGATCCAGAACGGCGTGTTCCTCGCCGTCTTCCTCTCCACCGCCTACACGCCGCTGCCGCTGCTCCAGGGCTGGCTGGCGACCTTCGCGAAGTACAACCCGGTGACCTACGTGCTGGAGATGGCGCGCCAGGCGACCGTCACCGGGATCCCCCCGAGCTGGGCCCACACGTGGCCGGGGCTGCTCGCGCTGGCCGGGATGAGCGTCCTCTTCGGGGTGCTCGCGCTGCGCCAGCTGCGGCGCGTCACGCTGTAACGACTCCTTCACGAGCAGGTCACGCGCGCTTCACACCCGGCGGCGAGGGCGCTCGTAGGTTCGCGCCTCAGTCCACGACCTTGGGAGCGGGGCAATGACCTTCAGGAAGCACTGCGCGGCGGCGGCCGCGACGGCAGCCGCGGTGCTGCTCGTCGCGACGGGCGTCGCGTCCGCCGACGGACCGTCCGACAGGACGCACGACGACACCTTCACGATGGCGGTGTTCGGGGACTCCCCCTACGGCACCAAGCCGTCGGACATCGCCGAGCAGAACGCCACGCCGGCGTTCATCGACTCGATCAACGCCGATCCCTCGGTGCGGATGGTGCTGCACGTCGGCGACATCCACTCGGGCAAGCAGTACTGCACGCTGGACTACGACCAGGCGATCTTCTCGCTGTGGACCGGCTTCGATGACCCGCTCGTCTACACGCCCGGCGACAACGAGTGGACCGACTGCCACAAGGCCGGCGAGGGCGGCGGCACCTGGAACCCGGTGACGCAGCAGATCGACTACGTCAAGGACTCGGGCGGCAACCCCGTCGACTACGCGGGCGGCGACCCGATCGCCAACCTGGCGCTCGTGCGCTCGATCTTCTTCCCGCGCGCCGGCCTCACGCTGGGCGCGCACAAGCGCTTCGTGCTCTCCCAGGCGCAGGTCCCGAGCTGGGGGCACCCGACCGACCGCAAGTTCGTCGAGAACGTGATCTGGGAGCAGTCGGGCATCCTGTTCGTCACGGTCAACCTGCCCGGCGGCTCGAACAACGACAACGACGTCTGGTACGGCGCGCCGTCACAGACCCCGGCGCAGACGCAAGAGATCGCCGAGCGCACGGGCGCCGACCTGCGCTGGCTCGACACCGCGTTCTGGCTCGCGCGGCTCGACCGCCGCATCAAGGGCGTCGTGATCGGGGCCCAGGCGGACATGTGGGACCCGGAGAAGGGCGCGGCCCACCAGGCCGGCTACGAGCCCTTCGTCCAGGACATCGCGACGAACACGACGCGACTGGCCAAGCCGGTGCTGATGTTCAACGGCGACTCCCACGTCTACCAGTCGGGCAACCCGCTCTCCCCGAGCGACCCGAACAGCAACATCCATCCCGGCTACGACGTGCCGAACTTCCACCGCGTGGTGGTGCACGGCAGCACGTTCCCGCTCGAGTGGCTGAAGCTCACGATCGACCCGCGGGCGGACAACCCCGCGAGCGACACGACGTTCGGCCCGTTCAGCTGGCAGCGCGAGATCCAGCCGCTGCCCCAGCCCTAGGACGCTGAGAGGCCCTGCCGGCGGCCCGCCCGGGCCGCCGGCGGAGCCTCTCCCCAGCGCGTCTAGTGGATCTGTCCGGAAGTCCCGTGGGTTATCCGGCGGATGCATCGTCGTTCGTGGCAAG
>Ga0208851_1000212_pt1 | contig 26353 bp, 21 predicted proteins | sample NGESurshal092012_FD_184481 | JGI IMG/M metagenome (GOLD analysis project Ga0208851, IMG submission 184481) | Arctic peat soil microbial communities from Barrow, Alaska - NGEE Surface sample 415-2 shallow-092012 (SPAdes) | ecosystem: Environmental > Terrestrial > Soil > Wetlands > Peat ... | reverse complement strand
GGCTCTGGTCGAGGGCGCCGGCCGGAGCGCCGTCGTGTACACCGTGTCGCCTGGTGACAACCGCGCGCAGCGGGTGCCGGTCACCATCGGCTTCATCGAGGGCCCGCGCGTCGCCGTGCTCACCGGGCTGGAGCAGGTGACGGAAGTGGTGACCGACGGCGCTCCCTATCTCCGCCCGGGCGTTCCCGTGGCGCGGGTCCAGTGAGGCCAACCATGGATCTCGTCGCCTTCAGCGTCCGCCGCTGGCAGTTCACGGTCGTGGTCTTCGCCATGCTGGCGGCGCTCGGCGGCTCGTCGCTCCTGAGCATCCCCAAGGCCGAGGACCCGAGCTTCCCCTACCCGAACTTCGCGGTGGTGGTCGTGTACCCGGGCGCGGTACCGGCGGATCTGGAGAAGCTGGTGGTGGACCCGATCGAGGCCAGGCTCAAGGCGCTCGACGAGGTGAAGACGCTGAAGGCCGAGATGAGCGATGGCCTCGCGGTGCTCAACCTCGAGTTCAACGCTGGAACCGATCCCGACCGCAAGTACGACGACGTGCTCCGTGAGCTGAACGCGCTCCGCCCCACCCTGCCCCCGGACATCCAGAGCATCGAGGTGAAGAAGTTCAATGCCTCGAACGTGAACGTCCTCCAGGTCGCGCTGGTGTCCGACAGCGCGTCCTACCGCAGCCTCCAGGAGCTCGGAGATCGGCTGAAGAAGCGGCTGGACACCGTGCCCGGCACCAAGGACGCCACGACCTGGGCCTATCCCGCCCAGGAGGTCCGGGTGGCGCTGGACCTGGAGCGACTCGCCGCGGTGGGGATCACGCCGCTGCAGATCATCGGGGCCATCCAGGCGACCAACGCCAACATCCCGGCCGGCAGCGTCGACGTCGGGCAGCGCAAGTTCAACGTGAAGACCAGCGGGGACTACGCATCGGTCGCGCAGGTGGAGGACACCGTGGTGGCGACCCGCGGCGACGCGCTGGTCCGGCTGCGCGACGTCGCCCGGGTGGAGCTCCGCGACTCGGAGTCCACCCACCTCGGCCGCTACGATGGGCACCGCGCAGTGTTCGTCACCGTGGCCCAGCGCGACGGCCAGAACATCTTCCGGGTCCGCCAGGGGCTGGAGGCCCAGCTCTCGGCATTCCGCACGGAGCTCCCCCGGACGGTCCGTCTCGAGGTCGGGTTCGATCAGGCGCGCAACGTGTCCCACCGGCTCGGTGGCTTCCTCCGCGACTTCGGGCTGGCCATCGCGCTGGTCCTGCTCACCCTGCTCCCGCTCGGGTGGCGGGCGGCGCTGGTGGTGATGATCTCCATCCCGCTCTCGCTGGCCATCGGCGTGGCGGCGCTGCACCTCACCGGGTTCAGCATCAACCAGCTGAGCATCGTCGGCTTCGTCATCGCGCTCGGCCTGCTGGTCGACGACTCGATCGTGGTGGTGGAGAACATCGCCCGGTTCCTCCGCGAGGGGCACTCGCGCGGAGAGGCCGCAGTGGAGGCCACCCGCCAGATCGCCGTCTCGGTCCTCGGCTGCACGGCGACGCTGGTCTTCGCCTTCCTCCCGCTGCTCTTCCTGCCCGGCGCCCCCGGCCTCTTCATCCGCAGCATGCCGATGGCGGTGGTGTTCACCATCCTGGCCTCGCTCTTCGTCTCGCTGACCATCATCCCGTTCCTCTCCAGCCTCCTGCTGCGCAAGGAAGAGCACCCGGACGGCAACTGGTTCCTCCGCACGCTGAACCGCGGGGTGGACCTCTCCTACCGCCGGCTCCTGCACGGTGCGCTGGCCCGGCCCTGGCTCACGGTGGGCGTCGCCGCCGGGCTCTTCGCGGGCAGCCTGGCGCTCGTCCCGCTCATCGGGTTCAGCCTCTTCCCCAAGGCCGGCCTGCCACAGTTCCTGGTCTCGGTGGAGACCCCGGACGGGAGCAACCTGGGGACCACGGATCGCGCGGTCAGGTTCGTCGAGGACCAGCTCGCCGGCCGGCAGGAGATCCGGGCGGTGATGGCCAACGTGGGCGAAGGGAACCCTCGCATCTACTACAACGTGTCCCCGAAGAACCCGCGGTCGAACGTGGCCGAGGTCTTCGTCACCACGGCCGACCTATCCCCGGCGCAGATGGCCCGGCTCATCGCCGACCTCCGCGGCCGGTTCGCCGGCTATCCGGGCGCGAAGCTCGAAGTGAAGGAGTTCGAGAACGGTCCGCCCCTCGACGCGCCGGTGGCGTTCCGCGTCATCGGCGAGCGTCTGGAGGTGCTCGAGCCGCTCGCTGCCGAGGTGGAGACGCTGCTGCTCGAGACTCCCGGGACCGCGTACGTCCGCAACCCGAGCACCGACCGCAAGGCCGACCTGCGCGTGGCGATCGACCGGGACAAGGCCGGGCTGCAGGGCGTCCAGCTGGTGGATGTGGACCGCAGCGTCCGGATGGGGCTCGCCGGCCTGGAGGTGGGCCGCTACCGGGCCGAGGGCAAGTCGGACGAGGCGTACCGGATCAACCTGATGCTCCCGCGGGCCGAGGACCGCCCGGCCCTGGACGCGCTGGACCGTGTCTACGTGACGAGCGCGCGCGGCGGGCAGGTGCCGCTCCGGCAGCTCTCGCACCTCGAGCTGGAGGGCTCGCCGAGCACCGTCAATCACTACAACAAGGAGCGGAGCATCACCGTCACCTCGGACGTGCTCCCCGGCCACAACACCGACAAGGTGACCCGCGCGGTCCTGGCGAAGCTGGCGGCGCTGAAGCTCCCCGCGGGCTACCGCGTCGTCCCTGCCGGCGAGTACGAGAGCCGCCAGGAGAGCTTCGGTGGCCTCGGCTCGGCGATCATCGTCGCGGCGTTCGGCGTGCTCGCGGTGCTGGTGCTCGAGTTCCGGACCTTCAGGAGCACGGCCATCGTCGCCTCGGTCATCCCCCTGGGCATCATCGGCGGCGTGCTCGCGCTCGGCCTCACCGGGAACACGCTCAGCTTCACTGCGGCGATCGGCTTCGTCGCCCTGATCGGCATCGAGGTGAAGAACTCCATCCTCCTGGTGGATTTCACCAACCAGCTCCGGGCCAGGGGGATGGGGCTGCGGGAGGCCATCGAGGAGGCGGGGAAGACGCGGTTCATCCCGATCTTGCTCACCACCGCGACCGCGCTGGGGGGACTCCTGCCGCTGGCGCTGGAGAACTCGTCGCTCTACTCGCCGCTGGCCTGGGTCATCATCGGAGGGCTGCTCAGCTCGACGCTACTCACCCGGCTGGTGACCCCGGTGGTCTACGAGCTGCTCGCGCCCGAGGTGGAGCTCCAGGCTGCGTGACCACGGACGCGGGACGTGCGAAGGGAGGTTCATGGCCAGCGAACTGACCCTCTGGGTGGATGCGTTCTGGATCAGCCCCTATGCCTTCTCCTCCTTCGTCGCGCTCGAGGAGAAGAAGCTCGCCTACGACACCGCCGAGGTGGCGATGCACAAGACGGAGAACCGGGCGGCGGAGTACGCCAGGCACTCCCTGACCGCGCGCGTGCCGATGCTCCGGCACCATGACTTCTACCTCGCCGAGTCGAGCGCCATCGCCGAGTACCTCGAGGACGCCTTCCCGGGGACCCCACGCCTCTTTCCCGAGGACCTGCAGCAGCGAGCCCGCGCCCGGCAGCTCATGGCCTGGGTGCGGAGCGATCTGATGCCCATCCGCGAGGAGCGCTCGACCAACACCATCTTCTACGAGCCGTCCACCACGCCGCTGTCGCCCAACGCGCAGCAGGCCGCGACCAAGCTGCTCGGCGCGGTGGGGGCGCTCCTCGGGCCCGGGGCGACGGCTCTCTTCGGAAAGTTCAGCATCGCCGATGCCGACCTGGCCCTGATGCTCCAGCGGCTCGGGAAGAGCGGTCACCCGCTCGGAGACAAGGTGCAGCGCTTCGTGGACGCGGTCTGGTCGCGGCCCAGCGTGCGGAAGTGGGTCGACCACAAGCGGGCCACGTTCATTCCCTATTAGCGCCCTTGCGGCGGCTCAGGGCCTCGGGGACGTCCGCTCCGCGTCCAGCGGCCCGTGCAGCTTCACCGGGGACTGCCGCGCGCGGAGCTTGAGGTTCAGGAGCTCCACTCCGAGCGAGAAGGCCATCGCGAAGTACACGTACCCCTTGGGGATGTGCTGCCCCATCCCGTCGGCAACGAGGACCACGCCGATGAGGATGAGGAAGGAGAGGGCGAGGATCTTGAGGCTCGGGTGCCGCTCGACGAATCCGCTGATCGATCCGGCGAACACCAGCATGACCACGACCGCGAGGACCACCGCGGCGACCATGACCGACAGCGCCCGCGCCATCCCCACCGCGGTGATGACCGAGTCGATGGAGAAGACCAGGTCGAGCAGGACGATCTGGGTGATGACCGCCGCGAAGGACACCCGGCGCGGGACTCGCGCCTCCGAGTGATCGACCTCCATCCGGTCGAAGATCTCGTGCGTCGCCTTCCCCACCAGGAACAGACCGCCGGCGAGGAGGATCAGATCGCGCCCGCTGAACCCCTCTCCGAACAGGGTGAACAGGTCGGTCTCGAGCGTCACCAGCCAGGACATCGCGAGCAGGAGCAGCACCCGCATCACCAGCGCGAGCCCCAGCCCCACCCTGCGCGCCAGCGGCTGGCGCTCGAGCGGCAGCTTCGCGGTCATGATGGAGAGGAAGACCAGGTTGTCGATCCCCAGCACCACCTCGAGCGCGGTCAGCGTCAGCAGGCTGATCCAGCCGTCCACACGGAGGAACGGTGCGAGGTGGAACACGGCGGGGGTCAGAACTGCTCTTCTTCGGGCGGGGGCGGCTCTTCTGGCTGCTCCCCGGCCCCTCCGCCCTGCCGGGCCAGCTCGGCCTCGAGGACGGCGAGGAGCGTCCGCTCCTTGTCGTGGAACCGCGCCTTGCCCGGATCGGCCAGCGTGCGCCGCGCTCCGGTGGCGTAGAACTCGAGGTCCTGCGCGCTCGCCCCGCGGATGGGCATGCCCTTGCTCCGACCGTAGGGTGGGAACACCGCCGGTCCCTCACCCGCGGGGACGGCTGCGGCTGCACGGCGGGCGGGCGCCGCGGCACGCACCACGCCCTCACCTCCGATGGTGAGCTCGGCCAGGCGCAGGCTGAACCCCTCTCCGCGCCGGACGGCGGTGCCCACCTGCACCTGCTCGACAAACCCGTCGGCACGCGTGACCGACACCGTCACCGGCATCTCGTTGTCGCGCATGGCCGGTGGCATCCCACCGTCGGGAAGCCGCTGTCAACGACGCTCAGGCCGCCCGGGCGCGGACCACGTCTCCCAGCCGTTCCAGGGCCCGCTCGACCACCTCCATCGAGGGACCGAACGAGAAGCGTGCGTGCCCGCGGAACCGGGAGACCCGTCCGCGGCGGCGCTTTCCGGGGTTGATGTCGAAGAACTCACCGGGCACGGTGATGACCCGCTGATCGAGCGCGGCGCGGAACAGTCCCATCCCGTCGTCGAGCGGTGGCGGGAGCCCCGCCAGGTCGCCCCAGACGTAGAAGGTCGCCTCGGGCGCGGTCGCGACCCGGATGCCGAGCGCCCGGAGACCCAGGAGCATGCGGTCCCGCTTGGGCCGGAACGCGTCGTGGATCGCCTGGAGCTCCTGTCGCACCAGACCCGGCTCGAAGAGCGGCAGCGCCGCCCGCTGCAGCGGCTTGCTCCCGCCGCCGTCCAGGAAGGAGCCGGCGCTGCTCAGCGCCTCGATGACGGTGCGCGGTCCCACGGTCCAGGTGACGCGCCAGCCGGGATATCGCCAGTTCTTGGTGAGCCCGTCGAAGAGCACGACCGGGTCGCGGTTGACGTCCTTCACGTGAGCCGCGGCGCTCACCGCGGCTGGCGCACGCGGGTCGCCCGCCCACACGTAGTGCGAGTAGAACTCGTCGATGAGCAGCGCGCAGTCGAGCCCTCGGGCCAGCTCCACCCACGTCTCCATCTCCGCGCCTTGCACCACCTTGCCCGTGGGGTTGGAGGGATTGGAGAGCAAGACCGCGGAGAGGCCCAGGCCGAGGATCTCCTTCTTGAGCGCGTCCGGCGGGAAGGCGTAGCCGCGCTCGGGGTCGAGGAGGATGGGGATGGCGGTGAACGCCTTGAAGACGTCGAGCAGCTCCTCGTAGGCCGTGTAGTCGGGGAGGAAATGGCCGAGGTTGATCAGCCCGAGACTCGCCGCCGCGCGGGTGAGCGAGGTCCGGCCGCCGCCCGAGACGCTGACGTTCTCCGCCGAGTACTGGGACGGGAGCCCACGCCGGTAGGTCCGGTTGTAGTGCGCGGCGATCGTCTCGCGCAGCTCCCATAGCCCCGCAACCGGCGCGTATTCCTGGTCCGCCGGATCCACGGCGAGCGCATGGATCCTCGAGGGCGCGCCGGGCAGCTCGCCTGTGTCTGGCTGGCCCTGGCCGAGATTGCACCAGTCGGGGCTGGCGGGGTCGAACCCGCGCTTCTGGGCCTCGGCGGTGACGAAGATGACGCCGGTGCGCGGCACCGGTCGGAACGCCTGCGGGGCGCTCTCGCTGCTGGACATGAACGGGGGCACTGTACACCGACCGGGACTCGGGGACAGTTCACCACGGTCGCCGCATCTCCGGGCGGAGTCCTCACCGACGTCAGCTGAACCGGCCCGCCGTCAGTCCGGCGCGCCACCACGCAGCCGCTGCAGGCAGGCGCGGTGGTGCCGCATCACGTTCCGTGCGTAGGCGGCGGTGCTGTAGCCGTGCCTCAGCTTCGGGCTCTTCAGCTCCAGCTCCGGCAGCGCGGCGGTGGGCATCGGGCGCCCGGTCTGCTCCCGGTAGACGCGCCGGAGCGCGAGAAAGCTGGGCGTCTCCTCGAACCCCAGCTCCTTGCCCTTCTCGAGGTCCTGCCGGAGGCGGGTCTCGGGGAGCGTGGGGACGAAGCGCTGGCGGAACGCGCGGAAGGCGGCGAGCGTCTGGCTGTCCTCGGCGGTGGGCTTGCCATCGGATCCAAAGGCGAGGAGGTCACCATCCGCCTCGAGGGGCAGGCCGGTCAGCTGAGCCAGCGCGCGCTGGACGGCGGCGTTGCGTGAGGCGTACTCGCCGGCGTTGTAGTCCGCGAACCGATAGAGCACGTCGGGGTCGGTGAGCGGGTAGCCCCAGAGCCGCGGGACACCGAAGCGCAGCCCGCCGGCGCGGGTGTAGAGCGCGTCCCGGAGCGCCTCCTGGCCATCGGGCCATCCGCGGCTGCGCGCGTACTCCAGCGCCCACCGCACGCTCACCTGCATCGACCCGGCGGTGGTGACCGGGTTCAGGTCCTCCAGCCGGCGGCCGCGGAAGAGCGTGTCCAGGAGGTTCGCCGTGGCGACCACGGCCGGGTGCTCGCGACGCTCCGCCTCGAGCATCTGGCGGAAGAGCAGGTCCAGCTCGCGCTCGGTCCGGAGCCGCTTGATGCGCTCGTCGAACGTTCGCCTGTCCCCCGGGGCTCGCTCCTCGAGCAGCCGCGACATCGCCGGTGGCCCGAGCGGACCGTACTTCGCGGCCTCCTCCTGCAGCCGGTTGCGCACCAGCGCGCCGAGGTGGGGGACCGGCGGGTCCGCCTGGAATCCCGATTCCTGCTGCAGCACGGCGACGACCGCGCAGACGCGGGTGGCATCGGGAACCAGGCCGGAGTCGGAGAAGGCCGCGAGGAGATCCTTCGCCCACCCCGCCGGATCCGCGACCCCCTCGGGGAAGGCCACCTTGATCTGGAGCGCGCCGAGCGGCGGTGGCGGACGCGCCGGCGGACTGGGGGGCGCAGGAGCGTCGTGACAGGCCGCCGCCGCGAGCAGCAGCACAGTCGGGAGGATCCAGCGAGCGGCGCTCGACATCGTCTCCGCATCACGTTACCCCCGCCCTCCCCCGGGTTCCTCATGACGTGGCGTGCGTTCAATCCCTGGTCCGGCCTGGCGGGTCTGCCCCGTGACAGCTGGCTGCTCGCCCTGGCCAGCCTGGTGAACCGCGCGGGGACGATGGTCATCCCGTTCCTGGCGCTCCACTTCACCCGGAACCTCGGCTTCTCCGCCGCACAGGCCGGGGTGGCCCTCGCGGTGTACGGGATCGTCTCGCTGGTGACCGCACCGCTCGCCGGGAGATTCTCGGATCGGGTCGGCGCGCAGCGGATCCTCACCGTCTCGCTGCTGCTCGGCGGGCTCGGCTTCTGGGCGCTGCCCCTCCTCCGGACCCTGCCGCAGGTCCTGGCAGGCATGGTCGTTCTCTCCGCGGTGTCGGAGGCGATGCGCCCGGCGACCCTGGCCCTGGTGGGCGACCTCGCCCCGTCAGAGCTGAGGCGGCAGGCGTTCGCGCTGAACCGGCTGGCGATCAACCTCGGGATGAGCGTGGGCCCGGCGCTGGGTGGCTTGCTGGCCGCCCACTCCTTCCAGATGCTGTTCTGGGTGGACGGCGCGACGTCGATCGCGGCGGCGATCATCCTCTGGCTCTTCCCGATGAGGGTGCACTCGGTGGAGGCGCACGCCACGTCGGGGCCGGCGCTCGGGGCGGTCGCCGACCGGCGGCTCCGCTATGTCGTTCTCTGCCTGCTCCCGGTGCTGGTGGTGTTCTTCCAGCACGAGGGCGCGATGCCGGTCTGGATGGTGGAGCACCTCGGCCTCTCCACGACGAACTACGGTCTGCTCTTCACCCTCAACACGGTCCTCATCGTGTTGCTGGAGGTGCGGCTCAACTCCGCGACCGCGCACTGGAGCCCGGCCCGCGCACTCTCCGTCGGCTCGGCGCTGTGCACGATTGGCTTCGGGGCGCTGGCGTTCCTCGACACGTCCTGGGGCATCCTGGTGACGGTGGTGATCTGGACCTTCGGGGAGATGATCCTCTTCCCCTCGACCGCGGCCTACGTCTCGGAGCTCGCGCCGCCGTCGCGGCGAGGCGAGTACATGGGCTTCTACACCATGACCTTCGGCATCGCGTTCACGGTCGGGCCCTGGGCCGGACTCACCTTGCTCGAGACGGCCGGGGGGAGGACCCTCTGGCTCACGTGTCTGGGGGTGGGCGCGCTCTCCAGCCTGCTGCTCGCGCGGGTCCGCTCCGACGCGGCGGCCAGCGCTCCGGCCGAGGTCGTCGCCGCTCCCTGAGGCGTGCTCAGCCGACCGCGCCCGCGAGGCCGCCCATCGGCTCGGACTGCGCGACCCCGGCGGGGACCTCCGAGCCGGGCGGTGCAGGCACCTCGGTCCGGACGTCGCGTCCCCGCAGCCTCTGGACCAGCGCGCGACCCTGGCGCAGCAGCTCGGAGAAGCCCGACAGCTCGGCCTCGAACTCGACCTGCGTCGTCTCGGAGCTGTCGAGGAAGCGCCGGAGCAGGAGGAGCGAGTCGCCGCGCCGGTTCATCCCGGGGTCGCAGGTGGTCGCACTCTCCACCTGGGCCTCTTCCAGCCACGGGAGGTGCACCGGGCGGTGGTAGCCGCTCGGGTAGCAGAAGTGGCGGAGGGCGCGGCCGGTGATGGGCTCGAGCACGGCGCGGTTGTCACGCAGCTCGCGCAGCGCCAGGTCGCGCGCCGCGGGGAAACGGTGGCGGTGGGTGTGGAGCTGCACGTCCAGCCCCTCGCGGTCGGCGGTGCGGAGCTCCTCGGAGCTCGCCAGCGAGAGCCAGCGGCCCTCGCGGACCGGTGCGAGGTCGACCCCGAGCGCTGCGGCGATCCGGTCGGCCAGCGCCTGCCGTTCGGGCTCGGACATGCGCTCCTCGGCGTGACGGATCAGGCGCCACATCGCCTCGGTGCGCGCCGGCCCGGGTGCCATCCGGACCGCGCCCACCATCCCGACCCCGAGCTGGGAGAGGTCGAGCACCGGCGCGCGGCTCTGGTGGAACACCCACTGGACGACGAGGCGGAAGACCGGCGTGCCGCTCTGGACATGGTAGCTGGTCGCGTACAGCGTGGCGGGGAAGCCATGGCGCTGCAGCGCCGGCCAGGCGTGGCGGAGCGTGCCGAAGAACCCGTCGTCGATGGTCAGCGCCACCGCCGCGGGCGGCAGGGTCCCTGCCCGGAGCCGTCGCACCGCCTCCTCGAGCGGCAGGACCGGGTGCCGGTGGAGGGCGAGCAGCCGCCGCTCGAGATCGTCCGGCGAGAGGAAGAGGCCGGGGAAGATGCGGTGCTCGTCGGCGAGCGACGTCCCATGCCAGCACACGATGCGGAGCGCGTCCCGCGTCAGGACGCGCGAGAGGCGGAACAGGCCGGCGGCCCGTGCCCCGGAGTACAGCGACTGCTTGAGCCGCGGCCTCACCCGGCGCGCAGCCGACCTCGCAATCTCGCGTCCCCACCGTACCGTCTCCCGTGCGGCGAGGGCGCGATCTCCGGGGAACCAGAGGTCGGAGTGGATCCGGGGATCGAGCGAGAGCGCGGCGAAGCGGCCCACGGTGCGGACCTTCTCTCGCCGGGACACGCCACGGTCGCGCAGCACGCTCCAGACGTGCATCAGCTCGCCGGGGATGGTCTGCCGGCAGCAGACCCCCGGCCTCCAGCTCGGCTCGGGCTCGCGGGCACCGAGCCACGCATCCAGCAGGAGCCGCGGGAAATCCACCCCTGCGGCGAGTGCCAGATGGAGCGACCCCCAGAATCGGGCGTTGAGCTCGAGCAGCCGGAAGTCGCCGGAGCGCGCGTCTCGTCGGTACTCGAGCATCGCCACGCCGTTCCATCCGATGCGCCGGAGCACGGAGAGGGCGTGCGCCTCGACCTCGGGGAGGTGCACGCTCTCCCGGAACGACGACACGCCGCCGGTGTGCGGCACCTCGTGAATCCGTCGGTGCGCGAAGCGGGCCCGGGGATGCCCGTTCACCATCAGGAAGAACACGCCGACGCCGGTGCCGGGAACGTCCCCCTGGACGAGGAGCCGCCGGTAATGCGGAAGCCAGCGCGCGAGCTCGGCCCGTGCTTCCTCCACGCTCGCAAGGCGCAGCACGCGGCTGGGCGCTCCGCCCCGCCCGTGCACCCCGTCGGCCTTGAGCCAGAGCGGCGCGCCGAGCCGTGCGAGGTCCACCGCGGCCGGCACCCGCCCCTCCACCACGAGGCTCGGCGGAAGATGCGGGTCCCCCTCCAGTACGGAGACGAGGTCGGCCTTGCTGAAGGCGAGCTCGATCAGCCCCGGATCGAAGAACGGTAAGAGATTCCGGAACTCCTCCAGGGAGGGCCGGAGCCCCAGGAGGAAGAACTCGGAGGGGACGATGGCCCGGATGCCCAGCGCTCGCACCGTCCCGCGAACCCAGGGGATGAAGTCGGGCGAGGCAGGAGGTGGATGCACCCGGGCGCTCCGGACGAAGCGCGAATGCAGCCCGAGCGCCTCGGCCGACTCGGCGCAGGCATGCACCGGGTAGCCGGCACGGCCGAGCGAACGGATGACGCCGACCGAGCCGAGCGATCCGGCCTGAGGAACGAGGACCGGCGTGTTGCCGCGGTCAGGCTCAGGAGCCCGCACGCCGGCGCTCCACCGTCTGGACCAACGCGCCCACGGCATCGTCGATGGCGCCGAAGCAAGTGTCGAAGTACGCGTCCGACAACCCGTAGGGATCGGCGAGGACCGGCCGTGGTGGCCGGCACCAGAGTCCGAGCAGCGTCACCTGGGCCCGCGGGTGGGCCTGACGGAGAGCGCGCGCCTGGTGCGGCTCCATCGCCACGAGAAGATCTCCCGCCGTGGGCCGGACGTCCTGCGCGCGTCGCGACGCGCGGGGAACCAGCTCGAGCCCGCGTCGTCGCGCTGCGAGCGCCGCGGCGACATCCGGGGGGGAGCGCCCATCGGCGGACAGGCCGAAGGATCTGGCTTCCATTCCCAGCGCCCGCGCGCGCGCCTCGGCATAACGACTTCGGCAGACGTTTCCGACGCAGACGAACACCAGCCGCAGCACCCGGGTGGAGTCGAAGGGTTTCAGATCCGAGTACAGCCCGAGCCGATTCAGCCAGGAGGACGCCTGGTGACGGAGCCATGCCTGCTTCCGCCCGTGCTGCTCCGAGATGCCCCTCGACCACACCGTCAGCGCGCCCGTCACACGGAGGCAAGCTAGGACGGCCCGGGCAGGCCGCAACCCGCCTGGCAGCCGAGGCTGTCGGCCAAGAGACCGTGCGCCGGGCACGCCAACCTGGTCCGCCCTACGTTGGGAAGGCCGTGGACAGCCTTCTCTGCGTCGCAAACTTCCCCGCGAGCACCGGGTATGCCTGGACCTTCATCGGCCGGCTCTTTGGCCGGGTCGCGGAGGCCCTCGCCCGGGACGGAGTTCGGACGCTGGTTGCCTATCCCACGCTCGATGCTCCGCCCGAGGGGCTGGCCGGGAGCTCGGCCGAGCCGATTGCCCTGGACCTGTCTCTGCGGTCGCTCGCATCGGCCCGTGCGGCGGTCGCGGTGATCCGGCGCGAGCGCGTCCGCGCGGTCTGGCTCATCGATCGGCCCGTGGTCTCGGCGGTGAATGCCGTGCTGCACGCGGCAGGCGTGCGGCGCGTGGTGGTGCACGACCACAGCTCGGGCGCGCGGACCGTGCACACCGGCGTTCGTGGGGTGGCGAAGGGGCTCGCAACCCGGCTTCCATGGGCCGCGGCGGACGCCGTGGTGGCGGTGAGCGAGTACGTCGCCACACGCCAGCGGACCGCCGGCGCAGTCCCCGGCGCTCGCATCCATCTGGTGCCAAACCCCGTCACCATCCCGGACACGGGGCGAGCTGGCTCCGAGGTGCGTCTCGCGCTGGGGCTGGCTCCAGGCCGGCGCATGGTCGCCGCCGCAGGTCGCCTCACTCCCGAGAAGGGTTTCCACGACCTGCTCGAGGCCGCGGACGCGCTTCCGCCCGATGTCGACGTGGTGCTCATCGGCGACGGACCCGAGCGCGCGCGCCTCGAACTGCTGCGCACCCGGCTGCGGACCGGAGCGCGGGTGCGCCTCACCGGAGAGCGCCCCGATGCTGCCGAGTGCGTCGCCGCGGCGGATGTCTGCGTCGTTCCCTCGCGCTGGGAAGAGGCGTTCTGCCTCGCCGCCGCCGAGCCGCTCGCTCGCGGCCGGCCGCTCGTCGCCACGCGGGTGGGAGCCATCCCCGAGCTGGTCCGGGACGGGGTGACGGGTCTCCTCGTCGCACCGGCATCGCCCACCGCGCTGGGTGCGGCGATCGTACGGCTCCTCGAGAGTCCCGAGCTCGCCACCGCGCTCGGAGAGGCTGGACGGGCACACATCGCAGCGTCGTACGGATGGCCTCGAGCGGTCAGCGGCATGGTGTCGGTGCTCGCACCGGCGTTCAGCGCCCGGACGCATGTGGGCAGCGTCGCACCCGTGCGCAAACGTTGACGCAGCTGCCGAAAGGCGATGTCGTCTGGTCTCCCCCCGAACGAGAGGTCGAATGCGCATCCGGCACGTGGCGTTCCTCGCCCCCATCGCCCTCACCATCGCCTGCAGCGACGAGGGCCCGATCCAGAACACCGGTCCGAAGCTGACCATCTCCCCGGCAACGGTGAGCGTGGAGACCGGTGCGGATGCCATCACCCTCCAGGCGGTCCCCCAGAACGGCGACCTCACCGGGAGCGTGAGCTGGAGCGTGCTCAGCGGAACCGCGGGGACCCTCGGACAGAGCAACGGCACGACCAACACCTTCACCCCGACCGATCTCGGAACGAGCGGTGGCGCGGTGGTGATCAAGGCGACCGCCACGGTGGGCGGCGGTGTTCAACCGGCGACCGCGGCGGTGACCGTCGTTCCCTCGACCCACGGCCGCATCGCGCTCGGCATCGACCCGGGCCAGACACAGGCCGTGGGCGGTGCATCCGTGGCGGTCTCCGAGCTCGATGGCGGCAGCAGGGTCACGTTCACTGCCTCCGCACCGGGTGTGATCAGGAGCAAGATCATCGACGCGGGCACATACCTCGTCACCGCCGATGCGGGCATCGTCGTTCCCGGGACGCTGGTGGACGGCACCTGGGACGGCACCGTCACCTTCGACGGCGGGACCCCTGCGCGCTCGGTCCAGGTTCCGGTGAAGCCGAACCTCCAGACCAGCGTGGCGGTGAACTTCGCCCTGCGCGGCTTCCTCGGCCGGGCCTGGCTGCCGATCGGCGGCGGCATCCTGGGGTATACCGAGACGGACATCCTGGTCGAGCACAGCAACGTCAGCCAGACCGGCATCACCGCGGACGGCGCCCGGGCGTTGGCCTTCGACGCCGACGGGAACCTCTGGGCGACGTTCTCCGACGGGACCGTCCGCATGTACACCGCCGACGCGCTGAGCAGCACCTCACCACAGGCGACGAAGAGCGTTGCCGTCTCGAACGCGACGGGCATCGCCATCCGGGGGAACACGGTGGCGGTCGGGAGCTGCAGCGGAACCAGCGGAGGTGTGTCGACCTTCGACCGCACTCTCCCCCAGCCCACGGCGAGCCCGACCACGATCTCGGTTGGATGCATCTGGGGAATCAGCTTCGACGGCGGCAACAGCGGGAAGCTCTGGGTTACCTCCAAGTCCGGCGGCAAGGTCTACCGCTTCGGGAGTGCGACCAGCGGGACCCTCGACTCGACGTTCACCACCGCTTCGGTCACCGACGCCTACGGGATCGCCGTGGATGGAAGCGGGAATGGGTGGGTGAGCAGCTGCAGCACCAGCACGGTTCAGGAGATTGGTCCCACCGGTTCGCCGATTGGCTCGGCGATCAGCCTGACCGAATTCCCCTGTCCCGGCGGTCTCGCCTTCGACAAGCAGGGAACCCTATGGGCGCTGTCGGCCGGCGGCGGAAATGGGACCAGTGGAAGCCTGGTCTCGATCAACGGCGGCGCGGGGACCAGCCAGCTGAACTCGTTGAGCCAGATCACCTTCGGCGGCTTCGCCTTCAACCCCGCGGCGGCCACGCTGCCGGTGCACCAGTAGCGGGCGCGGCCGGACGTCTGTCTGCTCGCCGACATGCGTGCTTGCCGTCCAGCGCGGCAAGGTACACCTCGTCCGCATCATGCCCGGCCGAGCCAAGCTTCCGTCGACCCTGAAGCGATCCCCCCCGAAGGCGCAGCGCACGTACGAGGAGACGCTGCAGCACGCCGAGAAGGAGTACGGCGACGGCGAGCGCGCGCATCGCACTGCGTTCGCCGCTCTCAAGCGGGGCTTCGAGAAGGTGCGGGACCGCTGGGTTCCGAAGAAGCGGAAGGGACCGTCGGACCCGCGCAGCGCCCAGCGCTCCACCGCGGCGAAGCGGCAAGGCAAGGGTGAGACCTACGGCGGGGTCGATGCGCTGGGACACACCAAGCAGGAGCTGATGAAGCGCGCGCGGTCACTGGAGATCCCCGGTCGCGCTCGAATGACCAAGGGCCAGCTCGCCACGGCGATCGCAAAGAAGCAATGATCCGAGGCCTCCGGCTCTGGAAACGCCCGCTCGCGCTGGCGCTGTCGCTGCTCGCGGTGTGGGTGCTGTGGACGGGTCTGGTGAAGGCCCAGAACGTCGTCCTCCTCGGCTTTCTGGCCATTCTCATCGCGGCGATGTTCTGCTTCCCGGTGGGCTGGCTCTCCCGCGTGATGCCTCGCGCGGCCGCGGTGGTGCTCACGGTGGTCCTCACCCTGGGCATGGTGGGGGGGATGGTGGCGATCGCCACCCCGGTGGTGGTCGAGCAGGGAAAGCAGCTGGCCAACGGGCTCCCCGAGGCAACGCGGAAGGCAGAGGCGTGGCTCCGGCGCGCTCAGCGGGACAAGACGGTGCGCCAGCTCACCAACGGCAAAGACGTGGCCGGGATGGTGAAGGCCAAGGTCCCAGAGGCGATGGAGACCGTCGCCACCTTGACTCCGATGGCGCTCGGGCACGTGGTGGAGCTGGTCTCGACCTTCGTGCTGCTGCTGGTGCTCGCGGCGTTCCTCGTCCACTCCCCCTCGCTCTACGGCAAGGGCGTCCGCTCGATGCTCCCCCGATCGTTCGAGCCTTCATTCGATGAGCTGTGGGCGCGTCTGGGAGGCGGACTGCGAGGCTGGGTCGGCGGGACGGTTGTGGCGATGTTCCTGATGGGCGCGGTCACGGCGGTGGGGCTGTTCTTCGCCGGCATCGATGGGTGGGCGCTGCTCGGGCTCTTGACCTTCTTCGGCACGTTCGTCCCCTACGTGGGCGCGGTCTCGAGCTCCGTGCCGGGCTTGCTGATCGCCCTGGCCCAGTCACCTCACCACTTCTGGATGGCGCTCGCGGTCTACCTCGGCGTGCACGTCATCGAGGGCTACGTGGTGCAGCCGTACGTGATGCGCCGGGCCGTGGAGGCGAACCCCGCGCTGCTCCTCTTCGTCCAGGCCATCATGGGCGCGCTCTTCGGGCTGCTGGGGCTCATGGTCGCGACCCCACTGCTCACGGTCATCCAGATCACCATCACCACGCTCTGGATCGAGGGCCGGCTCCACAAGACGGCACCCAGCAGCGACTCAGCCGAGCAGGAGCCGCCCAGCCAGGCCCCGGCCGCTGCGGTTCACTGATCAGCGCGACCGTGAACCCTGCGGCGGCGTGCGCGGCGGCCGCACGTGGAACCTCACCGTGTACTGCCGGGCGCACGGGTTCGAGCAAAACCAACCGGCGACCGGGTCCAGCACCGCCCCGGCGAGGAACAGCTCCTCGCTGGTGCTGGCGGGGACGACGGTCCGGCACCACTGGCACGTGGTTCCGTGGGGCTGGTCGACAGGCGCGGACCGACGTTTCAGAAAGCCCAGCATGGGCGGGAGACGCTGCCGTCTACCCGCACGACCGGCAAGGGACCGGGCCCCCAGTGCTCAGTGTCGGACGGTGGGGTCGTCCGGGAGGTCGTCCCGCGACCGGGCCCAGACCAGCAGCGCCCGGAGCGCAACGGCGCCGAGGAGGACGGCGAAGGCGAGGCGCGCCAGGGGCCCGCGGGGCAGCAGGACCAGGGCGAGGAAGCCGAGCAGGAGCAGCGCCCCGGCGACGCTCGCAACCGGGGCAGCCCCGCGCTCGCGGGCGGCAATCTCGCGGGCGATGGCCTCGCCGAGCTCCTGTCGCTCCTCCTGGAGGGCGCGCGCGTCCTCGAGCTGAGCGGTGCGACGTCGCTGCTGCTCGGCCTCATGTCGGAGCTGCTCGGCCCGGTGGCGGTCCCACAGCTCGGTGTTGAAGGACACCACCTCGAGCGTGTCGAGCGCGGCACCGCACGGGCAGCGCCCGGTTCCGAGCGCCGAGTCCACCCCGCAGCGGATGCAGCGGACGAAAGGCTGCGTCCCGGACCTGGGCTGCAGCTCCAGCGGCGCACTCACCGGAGCGGCGAACCGGTCGAGCGGCGCCGACGGGGTCTCGGGCAGCGGCGCGGCGGGCTCGAGCGCCTCGAACCGCTCTTCGGTGGCGGTGCGTGCTGGCGCGGGCGCGGCGCGGGCGCGCTCGAGCCGCTGGAACCGGGTGAGGAACCTCACCCGCTCACCGGGCGCGACGCGGGTCGGGTGCGGTCGGTGGCCCAGGCCCGGATGCGAGAGATCTCTTCTCGGAGCGTGACCGCGAGCGGGACGCTCTCGGAGATGGCCCGGGTGAGGTGCTCGGTCGAGAGCTGGGTTTGCGCGTGGAACGCCGCGTGGAGGCCCTCGACCACGGCCTGCTCCAGCTCGGCCCCGCTGAACTGTTCGGCCCGGGCGGCGAGCGCCGGGAGATCGAAGGCCTCGGGCGCCCGGCCCCGGCGCGACAGGTGGATGCGAAGAATCTCCTGGCGCTCTGCGGCGTCGGGGAGGTCGATGAAGAAGATCTCGTCGAAGCGGCCCTTGCGGAGCAGCTCGGGCGGGAGTCCCTCGACCCGGTTGGCGGTGGCGACCACGAACACCGGTGCGGTCTTCTCCTGCAGCCAGGTGAGGAACGTTCCGAGGACGCGGGCGGTGGTGCCGCCGTCGCTCATGTTCGAGGAGCCGGACCCGGAGAGCGCCTTGTCGATCTCGTCGAGCCAGAGCACGGCCGGCGCAGCGCTCTCGGCCACGCGGATGGCGCGGCGGAGGTTCTCCTCGCTCGAGCCGATGAGTCCGCTGAACACGCGCCCCATGTCCAGCCGCAGCAGCGGCAGCGCCCACTGAGAGGCGATGGCCTTGGCGGTGAGGCTCTTCCCGCAGCCCTGGACGCCGAGGAGCAGAAGCCCCTTGGGCTCGGGGAGTCCGAAGGCGTGGGCCTCGGCGGAGAAGGCGCGAGCGCGGCGATGCAGCCAGTCCTTGAGCAGCTCCAGCCCACCCACCGCGGCGAGCGCGTGGTCCACCGGGTAGTACTCGAGCAGGCCGCTCTTGCGGATGACCTGGCGCTTCTCGTCCATGACCCGCTGGATGTCGGTGGCGTCCAGCCGGTCGTCGTCGGCGATGGCCTTGGCGAAGGCGTTCTCTGCCTCCTGGAGGGTCAGGCCCAGGGCGGCCTTGATCAGCTGTTCACCCTCCTCCCGGCGGAGGTCCACGGTGACGCGCCCGTCCTTGCGCAGGACCCCCACGATGTCGCGGAGCAGGTCCGCCAGCTCGGCGAAGGTGGGCAGGGGCACGTCGAGCACGGCGACGTCCTTCTCCAGCTCGACCGGCAGCTGGAGCACCGGAGCGAGCACCAGGACGGTGGTGTAGCTGCTCTTCAGCGCCTGCCCGAGCTCGCGGACCGCGCGGACGAGCCGGCGGTCGTCGAGCCAGGCGTGCAGGTCCTTGAGGACGACCAGCGCAGGTTCTTGGAGGCCGCGCAGTGCCTGGATGGCGGCGAAGGGGTCCTCGGTCTGGTCGGGGAGCACGACCCCGCGGGTCTCGTCCATCCGGTGCAGGCCTCGCACCGCTGTCCAGCCGATGAGTGACTTGCCATGGCCGCGGGCGATGCCCCGGAGCAGCTCCTCCACGCGACCTTCCTCTGACGAGACGAGGTAGACCAGCGGGTAGCGGGCGCGAATGAGCGTGTCCAGCTCCCCCACGAACCTGGGTCGGCGAGGTGACGGGACGGGGCGCTCGGCGGTCTGCGGCACGGTGTCCCCGCAGCATAGACGACGGGCTGGAAGGCTTGAGCGCGCGACCACATCTCGCTACCTGTGGTGGGTCCAATGGAGACCGAGATCCTCATCGTGGGTGCAGGTCCGTCCGGCGCCGCCGCCGCGGTGCAGCTGGGCCAGCTGGGAATCAAGAACGTGCTGCTGGTGGACCGTGACCGCTTCCCACGGAACAAGACCTGTGGGTCCGGTCTGTCGCCGACGGCGCTGCACGTGGCGGAGGCGCTGGGCATCGGCCCCGAGCTGCGGAGCCGGGCGAACCCGGTGGTGACGGTGCGCTTCGTCACCCCGGCCGGCGATGAGCTGCGGGTGCCCGCACACTCGGCCGCGGTGATCCTCCTGCGCAAGGACTTCGATCACCTGCTGGTGGAGAGAGCAAGGTCGCTCGGGATCGGCTTCCGCGAGGCCTTCCGGGTGACCGAGGCGATCGAGGAAGACGGCCGGGTGGTCGGGGTGCGTGCGCTCGACGGGACCGAGGTCCGCGCCCGGTGGGTGCTGTTCGCGGACGGCGCGCACACGCTCTTCAGCCGGGACGATCGCGAGCGGAGGCACATCGACACCCTGATGGGCTGGTGGGAGGGCCCGGGCTTCGAGCCTGGCCGGCTGGACATGGTGTTCGACCGCGAGCTATCCCCCCTCTACGGGTGGCTCTTTCCGGAGACGGCGACGCGGGTCAACCTCGGGATCTGCGTCGACGCCCAGGACGAGTACGGGCGGAAGGTGCCTCGGGATCTCAGGGAGCTGTTCCAGGCCTTCCTTCGAAGGCACTATGCGGACCTCCTGGCGAGCGCGAAGCAGATCGGCGGGTGGAAGGGCCACCCCATCGTGCACACGACGTGGATCACCAACGTGACCCGTCCGGGGGCGCTGCTCCTCGGCGAGGCGGCGCGGCTCACGCACAACGGAACGGGCGAGGGTATCAGCCAGGCGATGCAGTCGGGGATCTACGGAGCGGACGCGGTGGCCCGGCTGGCGCGGGGCGAGGTGACCGAGAAGGTGGCCTGGCGCGGGTACGTGCATGCGCTCCGGAGGCGCTTCACGGCCGGGTTCGCGGGCGGGTACGTGCTGCGGGACCTGGTCGCCTCGGGCGCGCTGGACAGCCTGGCGAGGACGTACAACAGCGAATCCTTCCAGCGGGCGATCCAATGGATCGTCGGTGCCGCCCTGACCGGATCGACGTCCCAGGACGCCCCGGCGGCGTATGGCGAGGCCAGGGACGCCCAGGTCGGGGTGTCCTCGGGCGAGTCGCGGGCGTGAGCCTCTCGATGCAGGCGCTGGCGGTCCTGGTCCTTCTGGCCGGGTTCGGGGCCCGGGCCGGCGAGACCTGGGTGCTCGAGCACGCGCGCGTGGTCTCCTCCGCGGCCGCCGCGCCCATCGAGGATGGCGCGCTCGTGGTGCGGGATGGCCGCATCGCCGCTGTCGGTCCATCGGGCTCGGTCCGGGTGCCCGCGGGTGCACGACGTGTCGACGGTCGAGGCGGCACGGTGCTGCCCGGCTTCTGGAACGTGCACGTGCACTTCACGGAGGAGCGATTCGCCCGCGCCGCTGACCGGCCCGCGCAGGAGCTGAGCGGGGCGTGCAGGGACATGCTGACCTCGCACGGGTTCACCACCGTCGTGGACCTTGGCTCCTTCCCGGAGAACACCGTGGCGCTGCGACGCAGGGCGCCTTCGCTGGACTGTCCGCGCATCCTGACGACCGGCCTGTCGATGTACCCGGTGGGTGGCGTGCCGATCTACGTCCGGACGGCGCTCGGGGACGCGGCGGCGGACGGGCTGCCCCAGCCGGCGACGGCGGCGAAGGCGGCGGGGCTGGTCCAGCAGGACGTCCGCCTGGGGGCGCGCGGGGTGAAGCTGTTCATCGGGACATGGCTCGGGGGAAGGAAGACCGGCCTGATGGATCTCGCTGTGGTCCGCGGCGCGGCGGCCGAGGCGCATCGGCAGGGGCTCGTCGTCTTTGCGCATCCAGGCTCGGCGGAGGGGGTGGTGCATGCAGTGGACGGTGGGGTGGATGTCCTCGCCCACACCGCACCGGACGCGGGGCCGTGGACGTCCGAGCTGCTCGGGCGAATGCATGCCCGGCACATGGCGCTCGCACCCACGCTCAGCCTGTGGCGTGTGGAGATGGACCGGGCGGGGGCGCCGACGGAGCTGCGTGAGCGGTTCATCCGGACGGGCGGCGAGCAGCTGAGGGCCTTTGCCGCCGGCGGAGCGGAAATCCTGTTCGGGACCGACGTCGGATACATCCCGGAGCAGGACGCCGACGAGGAGGTCGGGCGGATGGCGGCCGCCGGAATGGACTGGAGGGCGGTGCTGGCGAGCCTGACGTCCGCGCCGGCCCGGCGCATGAAGGATGGGAGGCGGGGGACCCTCGCGGTGGGCGCTCCGGCGGACCTCGTCCTCGTGGAAGGCGATCCAGGCGCAGAGATCCGGGCCCTGACCCACGTCCGGGCGACCTGGGTCGCTGGGAAGTCAGTTTTCACCCGGTAGTCTCGGGTCCGACCTGCCAGGGATCGGCCAAGTACCGCTAAAAACTTGGGGTGTCGCTACAGACCGGTAGTCTCCTGGCGGGCGATGTACGGGAGGAGCAGTCGGTGGACGACCTCGACAGGGCCAGGCTGCAGGACTTCTACGACGAGCTGGAGCGGTTCCGGGCGGTGTTCGCGAAAGCCCAGGCGCTGGTCGCGCCGATGATCGGCGAGGACGCTGGTCGGCTCGAGGCGATGGGCAAGGCAATCCGGAAGCTCTACGGGCCTGCCGTGGAACCGCTGATGGCGCACGTGGACCAGGTGGTGGTCCAGGCGAAGCGGATGACGGAACCGTTGCCGGAGAATCCGCTGCACCGCGCCTTCGAGCGCCGGGCGGGTGGCGATCGCCGCAAATCGGATCGCGCGCTGATGGGCCCGTCGTTCCGGGCGCCCGTCGGTGTCTCCATGCCAGTCGCCGAGTCCGTTCCGCTCCCCGCTCCGGACCGCGCGCTCGACGCCGAGCTCCCCACCTTGAGGACGCGCTCTCTTCGGACGCGGGAGATCCCGATCCCGGTGGCCCGGCCGTCGACCACGAACGGATACGGGGTCAACGGGGAACGCAGCGTCGACACCGACGAGAGCCCGGCCCGGATGGCGATCCGTGGATTCGCCGCCAGCACTCCGGAGCCCAGGCCGCCACGCCCGCCGACGGTGTCACAGGCGGCAGTGTCGAACGTCCGCCGTGAAGTGCCGCGCCCGGCGCCCGAGCCCGAGATCCGGATCACCTACGAGGATCCAGGCGGCTGGGGCGTCATCTAGGGCGCAGCACTACTTCACGATCGGCCGGTCCACGAGGTTCGAACCGAGGGACCCGTTCAGCACGTCGTGAAACGGCTGCCGGAGAGTCGGCGTGTCCGGTACGCGCATGACGATCGAGCGGTCAGCGGTGGTCTCGTCCCACCACGAGAAGCCGCGCAGCTCCGGCCAGCGGCCATCGAGCAGATCGGTCAGCGTCCGACGGACCCACCCGCCGGGATCGCACTGCAGCGACGTCATCGAGGTGCCCAGCTCGAAGATGAACAGCGGCTTCTTCTTCGCAGCGTCCCCGAGCTCGTCCGCGCGCGCCTTCAGCAGCGCACCCATGTCCCGGCAGAGCGGATCCCCCACCCCGTAGTTCTGGTAGATCGAGAAGCCGATCCAGTCGACCACGTCGTCGCCCGGGTAATAGAAACCGGCGCTGTTCTGGTACGCGGGCCAGTTCTCTCCGTTGATGTGCAGCGCCCAGGTGATGTTGTTCGCGCCCTCGGCACGCATCACCTCGACGATGTGTCGGAAGGCGTTCCGGAACTTCTCTGCACCCAGCACCAGGTCGCCGTTCGCGCTCCAGGCCGGGCTCCACGGATTCCAGTCGCCGTTCACCTCGGTCCCGTACTGCACCACCAGCGCCGTGCCGAACGCCTTCGCGCCATCCGCCCAGGTACGCAGGTCGTCGTCGAACTGCCCCGCGATGATGTTGTCGAGCGTGTAGAGGGGGTCCGATAGCAGCTGCCTCCGCTGGCTGCGCATGTGCAACCGGATGAACGGCACCGCACCACGTGCCCGGATCGCCTCGGAGGTGACCCGCGGGAACGCCTTCGACTGGAACCACTCGTTGCTGAAGTAGACCCATGCCAGCGGGCGCCCCACCGCGGACTGGTACTCGTCGAGCGCCTGCAGGGACGAGTCGCTGTCCGGCTGCGAGCTCCCCGCCGGAAACACACCGTGGTACACCCTGCCCGCCGGGGGCAGCTGGATCCGCTCGCCCATCGTCACACCGCCGTCCGTTCCGGCATCGAGCACGGCCCCGCCGTCGAGCGCGACGCCGGCATCGGGAACGGGCCCAGCATCCTCCGGAAGCACGACACCCGAGTCGCCTCCCCCGGCGTCCGGGTGGAGGTTCACCGGTCCGCGTCCGATGCTCTGGCCGCAGCCGAGCACCAGCCCGAGCAGACCGACCCACACCCAGCATTGCACTTCCCGGGTTCTTCTCGTCGACAACGGACCTCCACGCGGCGGTGCAAGCTGTGACGTCGGATGCGCGCTCGCCATGCCGTCCGGCCGCGACCCGGCAGTTCTGAACCGAGCATGGCCGCCGGTTTCGTTGGCAGACACCGTCGCTGTCCTCTCGGCCCATCGCCCTTGGGGGCGCTGGAGCCCGGGCTGCGCTAGAAGAGCGCCCGATGAAGGTTCTGGTCGTGGTCCAGGCGCGTACCGGCTCCACCCGCCTCCCGGGGAAGGTGCTGATGCCGCTCGCCGGCAAGCCCCTGCTCGTCCGGATGCTCGAACGTCTCCAGGCCGCTCGTGCTCCCTCGCAGATCATCGTCGCCACGACGACCGCGCCCTCGGACGATCCGGTGGTCGAGCTCGCGACGCAGGCAGGCGTCGCGTGCGTGCGGGGGCACCCCACCGACCTGCTCGACCGCCACATCGCCGCCGTGCGGACGACCGACTGCGAGGCCGTCTCGAAGATCCCCTCCGACTGTCCGCTCATCGACCCGGCCGTCGTGGACCGGATCCTCGGCGCGTTCCTCGAGGAACCGTCCTGCGACTACGTGTCCAACCTGCACCCGGCCACCTGGCCGGACGGGTACGACGTGGAGGTCATGCGGCGCGACACGCTGGAGACCGCCTGGCGCGAGGCCAAGCTCCCGATGGAGCGCGAGCACACCACCCCCTTCATCTGGGAGCGCCCGGAGCGCTTCAAGATCAAGAACGTCCGCTGGGACCGCGACCTCCAGATGAGCCACCGGCTGACCATCGACTACGCCGAGGATTACGAGCTCATCCGCCGCGTGTACGACGCGCTGCACGTCGAGGGACAGCCGCCGTTCGGCCTGCCAGCCATCCTCGACTACCTGGACGCGCACCCCGAGGTCTTCGCCCTGAACCAGAAGTTCGCCGGCGTGAACTGGTACCGCCACCACCTGGGCGAGCTGAAGACGGTCGACGCCTCGCAGACCCGGATCCCCGAGCACGAGCGGAAGGCACCCCCGAAGGCCTGAAGCGAGGCGCCCCTACGCCAGCCGGGCGAAGCCGGTGTGCTTCACTGGCCCGAGCAGGCGGGAGCGGACGTCGCCCTTGGCCCGCGCATCGGCGATCCGGCCGAACGCCGCCTCGACCGCGTCGAGGTACGCCGAGACGTGCTGCTCCTCGTGACGCAGCGTCGGATAGAAGCGGTCCGAGGCCAGGAAGCCGCGGCCCAGCATCTCCTGGATGAAGAGCGTGGTGAGCGCGGGCGCATCCTTGTCCTGGAAGCCGAAGCTGGCCAGGGCGGGAATGCCGGTCACCGTGATCGGAACGCCCGTCCGCTCCGCTGCCTTCTTCCACCCGTCCTGGACGCGGGTTCCGATCTCGGTGAGCGTCTTGCCCGCGTCGAGCTTCCGGTGCTTGGTGGTCGAGGCGAGCGCCGCGGCCGGTCCGACCCGCTCGGTGAAGTAGGCGCTGGAGATGAACGTCTTCTGCACCGCTTCCATCACCGACCGGCGGCCGACGATGGCCGCCATCGCGAATCCGTTGGAGAGCGCCTTGGCGTAGGTCGCCATGTCGGGATCCACGCCGTAGACCAGGTGCGCGCCGCCGGTGTTCATCCTGAAGCCCGCGGTGATCTCGTCGAACAGCAGCACCGAGCCGTTCTTCGTAGCGATCTCGCGCGCGCCCTCGAGGAACCCCGGGATGCGCCCCGCCCCGCGGACCGGCTCCATCACGATGGCCGCGAGCTTGCTCCCACGAGCGTCGACGATCTTCCGGAGCGCGTCCAGGTCGCCGTAGGCAAACGGATGGGTGGTGCCGGCCAGGCCCTTCGGCACGCCCAGCGGCTCGAGCCCCGGAAGCAGGTGGCCCTGCAGCCCATCTCCCCCGCCGAGGTTCACCGAGAGGTACCAGTCGTGCCAGCCGTGGTAGCCGCAGAAGGCAATCTCGTCGCGGCCGGTGGCCGCGCGGGCGATCCGAACCGCCTTGGCCATGACCTCGCCGCCGCTCCGGGCGTAGCTCACCATATCCGCCCAGGGGTGCAGCTCGAGCAGCAGCTCGGCCAGGCTCACGTCCTCGGGCGGGTTGAGGGTGCACATCGGGCCCGACTTCACCGCGTCGATGACGGCCTTCTCCACGTCCGGGTCGGCGTAGCCGAGCGTGGAGGCGCCGATGCCCACCATCGTGAAGTCGAGGAAGCGCCGACCGTCCAGATCCCAGACCTCGCAGCCCGAGGCGCGCGAGTAGTACGCCGGCCACAGCTCGGGCAGGTACATCTCCGCGCGCTTCCCGAGCAGCTGCGCTCCACCCGGAAGGATCTGCTTGGCCCGGGCGTACAGCTTCTGCCCGGTGCCGTTCCTGAAGTCCTCGATGCCCATCTTGTCTTTCTCCGTCACGAGGCGATCCGCACCGCGCCCGCTCCGACCTCGGGGTTGACCCGGCCCCGGACGCGAAGGATGCCCCGTACTACGTCCGCGATCTCCTCGGCAGCGCGACGATTCTGGATCGGCAGCAGCGCCGCGATCTGTTCCAGCGGGAGGTTGGTGTGCACCTCCTTGCCCAGGGCCAGTCCGCAGAAGGTGAGCGAGCTGTGCTCGGTGATGAGCACGTCGCAGTTGGCGACCATCTCCTCGGCCACCCCATCGGCGAAGACCAGCGCCTTTGGGGCGACCGCGAGGATCTCCCGGGTGGCCCGCGCCGCATCCTCGTTGGGGTGCAGCTTGAAGACGAGCTGCCGGCCGGCGGCGATCTGCAGCGAGCGCTTCAGCAGCGCCGGGCGATCCACCGCCATCATCGTCTCCCGGCCGTCGCTGGTGCAGACCAGCACGTAGCGGTGGTGGGGGAAGTCGTTGTCCCTGAACCGCGCGAAGTCGTCGAAGTTGGGGATCCCGGTGACCACGAGCTTGTCAGCCGAAATGCCCTCGGCCAGGAACTGCTTGCGGTAGCCCTCGCTGGCCACGCAGAACTTCTCGTACGCCCGGGTCAGCCCGAAGACGGCCGTGGTGGCCAGGGGGCGTGGCAT
>Ga0208851_1000211_pt1 | contig 26432 bp, 23 predicted proteins | sample NGESurshal092012_FD_184481 | JGI IMG/M metagenome (GOLD analysis project Ga0208851, IMG submission 184481) | Arctic peat soil microbial communities from Barrow, Alaska - NGEE Surface sample 415-2 shallow-092012 (SPAdes) | ecosystem: Environmental > Terrestrial > Soil > Wetlands > Peat ... | reverse complement strand
ACATCCGCAAGCTCCGCAAGCCCGACCCGTACAAGGGCAAGGGCGTGCGGTACGCCGGCGAGGTCGTCAGGCGCAAGGTCGGAAAGACAGGTAAGTGATGGCATCCTCCGTTTCCCAGGATCGGCGCACCGCGCGGGCCCGTCGGCACCTCCGGCTCCGGAAGAAGGTCACCGGCACGGCTGCTCGGCCGCGCCTGGTGGTCACCCGGTCGGCCCGGCACATCGGGGTTCAGTTGGTCGACGACACCGTCGGTCGCACGCTGACGTCCGCATCGACGCTGGAGGCCGACCTGCGGGCCGCCGACGGCGACAAGAGCACCAAGGCCCGGACGGTCGGCGAGCTCGTCGGCCGGCGTGCCGTCGAGCTGGGTGTCACCACCGTGGTCTTCGACCGGGGCGGGGACTCCTACCACGGCCGGGTAGCGGCCCTCGCCGATGGCGCCCGCAGCGCCGGGCTGGAGTTCTGATGAACAACACCATTTTCGCAAGCATGATCGAGAGGGACATCTGATGCCCGGACCCCAACGCGGCGGCGGTTTCGGCGGCGGCGACAGAGCGGGCGGCACCGGTGACCGCGCTGGTGGATCCGGCGATCGTCGTGATCGCCGCGGCGGCCGCGACGGCAACCGTCGGGACGCGCCCGTGGAGAAGAACCCGCTGCTCGAGCGCATCGTGGTGACCAACCGGGTCGCCAAGGTCGTCAAGGGTGGCCGTCGGTTCTCCTTCACCGCCCTGGTCGTCGTCGGCGACGGTGACGGCTCGGTCGGCGTCGGCTACGGCAAGGCCAAGGAAATCCCCGCGGCCATCGCCAAGGGCGTCGAAGAAGCCAAGAAGTACATGTTCAAGGTGCCGCGCATCGCCTCCACCATCCCGCACCCCGTGCAGGGTGAGGCGGCCGCCGGTGTGGTGCTGCTCCGTCCGGCCAGCCCGGGTACCGGCGTGATCGCCGGCGGTCCGGTGCGTGCCGTGCTGGAATGCGCCGGGATCCACGACGTGCTGTCCAAGTCCCTCGGCTCGGACAACCCGATCAACATCGTGCACGCCACCATCCAGGCGCTGAAGAACCTGCAGCGTCCGGAAGAGGTCGCGGCCCGCCGCGGGCTGCCCATCGAGGACGTCGCGCCGGCCGCCATGCTGCGGGCCCGGGCCGGGCAGGGGGTCTGACATGGCGCTCAAGGTGACCCAGGTCAAGTCCACCATCGGCAACAAGCGGCCGGCCCGGGAGTCGGTGCGCTCATTGGGGCTCAAGCGGATCCACCACAGCGTGGTCGTCCCGGACAACGCGACGAACCGCGGCTACATCAACCGCGCGACGCACCTGCTGTCGGTGGAAGAAGTCTCAGATGTGACAGCGGAAGGGAATGCCCAACAGTGACTATCAAAGTGCACCACCTGCGGCCGGCTCCCGGCGCGAAGACGGCCAAGACCCGGGTGGGTCGCGGCGAGGCGTCCAAGGGTAAGACCGCCGGTCGCGGTACCAAGGGCACCGGCGCTCGGAAGAACGTGCCGGCCGGCTTCGAGGGCGGTCAGCTGCCGCTGCACATGCGGCTGCCGAAGCTCAAGGGCTTCAAGAACCGGTTCCGTGTCGAGTTCCAGGTGGTGAATGTGGGACAACTCGCCACCCTGTTCCCGGCCGGCGGTTCGGTCGGCATCGACGAGCTGGTCTCCGCCGGCGCGGTCCGCAAGGGCCAACTGGTCAAGGTTCTCGGTGACGGGGACCTGGACGGCGTCACCCTGCAGGTGACGGCCAACGCGTTCTCCGGTTCGGCCAAGGAGAAGCTGGCCGCCGCCGGTGGGAGTGCCACCGCCGTCTGACTCCTTGTGACGCACGTGCGCCACCGACACACCGGCCGCGGCTGAAAGGGGTGAGGAGCGCCATGACCATCGTCGTCGGCTACCTGCCCGACAAGGGCGGCCGGGCCTGCCTGGATCTGGCCGCGCTGCTGGCCGGGTCCGGTGTGCTGGAGCCGGTCGCCGTCGTCACGGTGGTTCCGCAGCACTGGACCACCCCGTCGATGGCCAAGGTGGACGCCGAGTTCGCCGCCTGGGCGCACGCGCAGGGCGATGGCGCCCTCGAACGGGCCCGCGTGTACCTGGCCGGCCGGTGGCCCGACGTCGAGGTCTCCTTCCACCGCGCCGAGGGTCGGTCGGTGCCGTCCGCTCTCGCCCGGGCCTGCGCCGACCTGTCCGGCGACCTGCTGGTCCTGGGGTCATCGACCGACGGCCGGGTCGGTCAGGTCGTCATCGGTTCGACGGCGGAGCCGTTGCTGCATTCCTCCCCGGTCCCGATCGCGATCGCCCCCCGGGGCTACCGGGCGCCGAAGGGCAGCGCCCCGAAGGGCAGCGCGCCGGGGGGAAGCGCGCCGAACGGCACCGCGCTGACCCGGCTGAGCTGCGCGTTCTCCGGCACCCGGCGGTCCGAGGACCTCCTCACCGCGACCGCCGCCATCAGCGCGCGGATGGGCTGCCCACTGCGGATCGTCACCTTCGGCATCCGCGGCCGGACCATGTATCCGCCCGAGGTGGGTCTGCACGCCGAGGACCTCGTCCTGCAGCAGTGGCGCGAGCAGGTGGCCGACGAGCAGCAGCACGCTGTCCGACACCTCGCGACCTTGGGGCTGGTCACCGACAGCACCACCACCGAGATCGCCACCGGGCCGCGGTGGGACGACGCGATGGACCAGTTGGACTGGGAGCCGGCAGAGCTGCTGGTGGTCGGTTCGTCATCGGTGGGCCGGCTGGCCAGGGTGTTCCTGGGCTCCGGTGCGATCAAGATCGTGCGGTACTCGCCGGTGCCGGTGGTCGTCGTGCCGACGGTGCTGGCCGCGGAGGTCGCCGAGGCGGCCGAGGGTTCAGTCCTGCGTGACGTTCCCTGAAGTGCCAGACTTCTCGTTTGTCCGATCCCTGGCCAGGGTGGTCCAGGTGACGACGGTAGGAGGCAGCCATGTCTTCGCTGGGTCAGAAAACTGTTCCGCCGCAAGCCTGTCGTCGAGATGGAGGCCGAGACCGGTAGCGAGACCGGAAAAAGTGAGCTGGCCCGGACGATTGGGACCTTTCAGCTCTCGATGTTCGGGGTCGGCGCCATCATCGGCACCGGAATCTTCTTCGTGCTGTCCCAGGCGGTGCCGATCGCCGGCCCGGCGGTGGTCTGGTCCTTCGTCATCGCCGGGGTCGTTGCCGGCCTCTCGGCCGTCTGTTACGCGGAGCTGGCCGGCGCCGTGCCGGTGTCGGGCTCGTCGTATTCCTACGCCTACGCGACGATCGGTGAGCTGCCGGCCATGGTCGTCGCGGGCTGCCTGCTGCTGGAGTACGGAGTGTCCGGTGCGGCGGTCGCCGTCGGCTGGTCCCAGTACCTGAACGAGTTGCTGGACAACCTGTTCGGCTTCCAGATCCCGGACGCGTTGTCCCAGGCCCCCGAGCAGGGCGGGATCGTCAACCTCCCCGGGATGATCCTGATCGCGCTGTGTGCGCTGCTGCTGATGCGGGGCGCCAGCGAGTCGGCCACCGTCAACACGGTGATGGTGTTGATCAAGATCGGCGTCCTGGTGATGTTCGTCGTGCTCGGCGTCACGGGCTGGAACTCCAACAACCTGGCTGACTTCGCACCGTTCGGGCTGTCCGGGATCACCACCGCCGCCGGTATCATCTTCTTCTCCTACATCGGCCTGGACGCCGTCTCGACGGCCGGCGAAGAGGTCAAGAACCCGCACCGGACGATGCCGCTGGCCATCATCATCGCGCTGGTCACGGTGACCACCCTGTACATCGTGGTATCGCTGGTGGCGGTGGCGGCGCAGCCCATCGACGGGTTCACCGACCAGGAGGCGGGACTGGCCGCGATCCTGGAGGACGTCACCGGGTCGACCTGGCCGGCCACCGTGCTGGCCGCCGGCGCGGTGGTGTCGATCTTCAGCGTCACCCTGGTCGTCATCTACGGGCAGACCCGGATCCTGTTCGCGATGGCCCGCGACGGCATGATCCCGGAGCTCTTCCACAAGGTGAACCCGCGGACGCGCACGCCGGTCGCGAACACCATCATCGTAGCCACCCTGATCGCGATCCTCGCCGGCTTCATCCCGATCGATTTCCTCGCCGAGATGACCAGTGTCGGCACCCTGGTCGCCTTTTCGGTCGTGTCGATCGCGGTGAACATCCTGCGGGTCCGGCAACCCGAGCTGCCCCGGGGCTTCAAGGTGCCCGGCTACCCCGTGACGCCGGTGCTGGCCGTGCTGGGCTGCCTGTGGATCATCAAGGACCTGCAGCCGGTGACCCTGCTGGTTTTCCTGGTGTGGTCCGCGATCGTCCTGGTTTGGTACTTCGGCTACGGCATCACGCACTCCCACCTCGGCCGGCACGAGCATGTCGGGCTGATCCACGACGCGCCGGAACGCTCCACCAGCGATCCGGACGGTGACTGACCCATGCACCAGGTTGACCAGACGACCGAGCAGATGGTGCGCAGCGTGTTGGCCTACGCGGAGAACCGGCTGCGGATGGATCCGGTGCCGCTGGACAAGGGCACCCGGTCGGCGGCCGAGCTGTACGGGGTTCTCGACGGGTTGATCCGGGACCGCGGACGGGCGCCGGACGAGGTGCTCGGCGTCTACTCCTCGGTGATCGCGCCGAGCATCATCTCCGCGGACAGCCCCCGCTTCCTCGGCTTCATCCCGGCCGCCCCGACCAAGGCCAGCCTGCTGTTCGACATGCTGATCTCCTGCGCCTCGATCCAGGGCATCTCCTGGCTGGAGGCGTCCGGTGCGATCGCCGCGGAGAACACGGTGCTGCGGTTGATCGCCGACGAGGCGGGGCTGCCGGCGTCCGCCGGCGGCTGCTTCGTTTCCGGCGGGTCGGCCGGCAACCTGTCCGCGCTGGCCGTCGCCCGGGAGATCGCCAAGAAGCAGGCCGGCGCCGCGGCGGCCGGCCGGCGCCGGCGGGTGGTGGTCGGCACCGATGCGCATTCCTCGATCGTCAACACGCTGCGGCTGCTGGAGATGGACGCCTTGGTGGTGCGGACCCCGGACCACCGGCTGACTGCCGAGACGGTCAGGGCCGCGATCGATGCGGACCTGGACGTGGGCGACGTGGCGGCGGTGGTGTGCACGTCGGGGACCAACGAACGCCGGCATCATCGACGACCTCGCCGGGGTCGGTGCGATCGCCGCGGAGCGGGGTTGGTGGTTCCACGTGGACGGCGCCTACGGCGGATCGGGGATCTTCGCCCGGTCGCTGCGGGGCAAGTACGCCGGCATCGAACAGGCCGACTCGTTCATCCTCGACCCGCACGAGTGGTTGTTCACCCCGTTCGACTGCTGCGCACTGCTGTACCGCGAACCCGAGCTGGCCAGGGCGACGCACACCCAGGACGCGTCCTATCTCGACGTCATCCACGGGTCCGACGGGGAATGGAACCCGACCGACTACGCCTATCACCTGACCCGCCGGGCTCGTGGGTTGCCGTTGTGGTTCTCCCTGGCGGTCAACGGCGTCGATGCCTACCGGGAGGCGATCGAGCAGGCGGCGACCCTGGCGCTGGACACCGCGGCCCTGATCACCGCGACCCCGCACCTCGAGTTGATCCGGGAGCCTGACCTCGGTGTCGTGCTGTTCCGCCGGCTCGGCTGGCGGCCCGCCGACTACGACGCCTGGGCGCGGGCCCTGCACGACGAGCAGATCGCGTTCATCCCGCCGACGAAGTGGGAGGGCGAGACGGTAGGCCGGTTCGCGTTCCTGCATCCGCACACGCCGATGGAGCTGGTGCGGGAAATTCTCGACCGCACCGGGTGAGCGCGCACCGCATGGGGTGCACCCGGTGGAACGAATGCCGGCGGCGGGCACTGGGTAGGTTAGAGTCGAAGGCTGCGGCCGGCGCCTCGCCGGCACTGTGAGGGCGCCCGCAGGACATTCGTCCGGGCACCTCGGGGTGCTGACGGGTTCCGCCGGAGCGTCGGGTCACGCCGGCGTCACGGGGATGGCACCGACCGCCGGGTGACACAGCACAACACTGAACCACCGTCAGGACACGGCCACCGCCGTGATTGGAAGACGGAGCTCCGGTGATCTACCGGGTCTCCGCCACCGGCCAGTTACCACCGGGGTCGGTGTAGCCAGGAGGATCATTGCTCGCCGCTTTCGCCTCGGCGCTGAAGACGCCCGATCTGCGCAAGAAGATCCTCTTCACGCTCGCCATGGTCGCCGTCTACCGGCTGGGTGCCACCGTGCCCTCGCCCGGCGTGTCCTACGGCGCCATCAATCAGTGCATCGACGAGGCCGGAACGGGCAACGACCTGTTCACCGTGCTGAACCTGTTCTCCGGCGGCGCGCTGCTGCGGCTGAGTGTTTTCGCGTTGGGCATCATGCCGTACATCACCTCGTCGATCATCATCCAGCTGCTGACCGTGGTCATCCCGCGGTTCGAGCAGCTCAAGAAGCAGGGGCAGGCCGGCCAGGCCAAGCTCACCCAGTACACCCGGTACCTGACGATCGGGCTGGGCATCCTGCAGTCGACCGCGTTCCTGGCGCTGGCGATCAACGGGCAGATGTTCCCCGGCTGCTCCACCAACGACCAGATCATCCCTGACCAGAGCGCCTTCGCCCTGATCACCTTGGTGCTCACGATGACCGCCGGCACCGCCGCGATCATGTGGATGGGCGAGATGATCACCGATCGCGGCATCGGCAACGGCATGTCGATCCTGATCTTCACCTCGATCGCCGCCCGGATCCCCGCCGAGGGCAAGAACATCCTTGACAACCAGGGCGCCGTCGTCTTCACCGTGGTGCTGGTTCTCGCGCTGGCCATCATCGCCACCGTGGTGTTCGTCGAGCAGGGTCAGCGGCGGCTGCCGGTGCAGTACGCCAAGCGGATGATCGGCCGGAAGATGTACGGCGGCACGAATACGTACATGCCGCTGAAGGTCAACCAGGCCGGCGTCATCCCCGTCATCTTTGCCACCTCGCTGCTGTACCTGCCGTTGCTGCTGGTGCAGCTGGTCAGCCCGACGACGGTCAACGCCGACGGCACCCAGGAGGTCAGCGGCTGGGCGCAGTACGTGCAGCTGTACGTGGTCAACCAGTCCAGCTGGGTGCACATCCTGCTGTACTTCGCACTGATCATCTTCTTCACGTACTTCTATGTCGGGATCACCTTCAACCCGACGGAGCGCGCGGACGAGCTGCGCAAGTACGGCGGCTTCATCCCCGGCATCCGGCCGGGACGGCCGACCGCGGAATATCTGCAGTACGTGCTGTCCCGGATCACCCTGCCCGGCTCGATCTACCTGGGCATCGTGGCGATCCTGCCCAATCTGTTCCTGGAACTCACCGGTGAGGGCAACAACCAGAACTTCCCTTTCGGCGGTACCGCTGTGCTGATCATGGTTGGCGTGGGGTTGGATACGGTCAAACAGATCGAAACCCAGCTGATGCAGCGCAACTATGAAGGGTTCCTCCGCTGATGAGAGTTCTGATCGTGGGTCCGCAGGGTGCGGGCAAGGGCACGCAGGCTGCATTGCTGGCGGACAATCTGAAAATCCCGCACATCTCCACCGGCGATATCTTCCGGGCGAACGTCACGGCAGGCACCGAACTGGGGGTGCTGGCCAAGAAGTACATGGATTCCGGCGAACTCGTTCCGGACGAGGTCACCAGTGCCATGGTCGCGGCCCGGCTGGCCGAGGCGGACGCCGGACCAGGGTTCCTGCTCGACGGGTTCCCGCGCACCGTGCCGCAGGCCGAGTGGCTGACCGACCTGCTTCGCAGCCGCGGCCAGCAGCTTGATGCCGTCCTGTTGCTGGACGCCCCGGACGACGTGCTGCTGGAACGGATGCTCGCCAGGGGCCGGGCGGACGACACCGTCGAGGCGATCAGCCGCCGGCTCGCGCTCTACCACTCCGAGACCACCCCGCTGCTCGAGCACTACGCCGACAAGCTGGTCGCGATCAACGGGGTCGGCGCCGTCGACGAGGTGCAGCAGCGTGCGCTGACTGCCCTCGACCGCTGAGCGTCCGCACCGGCATGGCGGAACCTGGGATCCAGCTCAAGACCCGGGGCGAGCTGCAGGCGATGCGAGCCGCCGGTCGGCTGCTGGCCGAGGCCATCGCGGCCGGCCGGACCGCCATCGCACCGGGAGCCAGCACGCTGGACATCAACGACGCGGTCGCGGCCGTCATCGCCGATGGCGGGGCGACCAGCAACTTTCTGCACTACGGCGCCCGCGGCGCCGACCCCGGATTCCCGGCCACGATCTGTGCGTCGGTGAACGACGAGGTCGTGCACGGCATCCCGTCGGCCGCCAGGATCCTGCGTGACGGCGACCTGCTGTCCATCGACGCCGGTTGCATCCTGGACGGCTGGCACGCCGATTCGGCCATCTCCGTGCACGTCGGCGCCGCCCCCTCGATGGAGGAGGTCGACCTGATCGCGGCCTGCGACCTTGCGATGTGGGCGGGCATCGCCGCCGCCAGGGCCAACGGCCGGCTCGGGGACGTCTCGTTCGCCATCGAGGGTTCGGTGAACCTGTCGGGCAGCAATGACGGCCGCCGGTACGGCTCGGTCGCCGGCTACGGCGGGCACGGCATCGGCACCGCGATGCACATGGCTCCGTTCGTCCCCAACCAGGGCAAGCGCGGTAAGGGACCGAGACTGGCTCCCGGCACGGCGCTGGCCATCGAACCGATGATCACCCTCGGCCGGCCGGCCACCCGGGAACTGCCGGACGGCTGGACCGTGGTGACCAGGGACGGCGCCCGTGCGGCGCACAGCGAGCACTCCATCGCCATCAGCGAGGACGGCGTGAGCGTGCTGACCGCCGCCGACGCCGGCGCCGCGGGACTCGCCCCGTTCGGGGTCACCCCGATCTCGCTGGACTGACTGTCCTGCTGCTCGGGTGACCGGCTGCGCTGCTCCCGACTGTCGACTGCATGGCGTGCGGGGAAGGCGGCCAGATGCAAGCGCCGATGATCCGGTCGGCCGCCCGGCGGACCCCGGTCTTCGTGCTGATCACCATGCTGCTGTGCGCGCTCACCATGGGCGCCGGGTACGTCAACAAGGCGCGGTGCGTCGGCCCGTCATTCGACAGCCAGGGCCGCAGCGAACCGGACTACGGTATCCGCATCGCCCGGGACGTCTGCTACTCCGACATCCAGTACCTCTGGATCGGTCGGGACATCGATCGGCATGTCTTCCCGTACGTGCACGGCGGGTACAGCCCTGGGTCTGAGCAGCTGTACGGCGGCGTGTTGGAGTACCCGGTGCTGACCGGCATGGCGATCTACCTGGCGGCCGCGCCGTCGTCCACCGACGGGGACTTCCTGCGGTGGTCCGCGGTGCTGCTGGGGATCGCCGGGCTGATCTCCGCCGCGCTGCTGGCCTGGTTGGCCGGCCTGCGCTCCTGGTGGTTCGCGCTGGCCCCACCGCTGGTGCTCTACGCCTTCCACAACTGGGACCTGCTCGCCGTGTGCGCGACGGTGGTGGCGTTCTGGGCGTTGCTGCGGGCGGGCCGCCGGGCGGCGGCCGGCAGGGGCGGCGGTGGGACGGCGGCCGGTGGGGCCAGCGGTGAGATGCCCGACGACCGGCCCGATGGCAGGACGCCGGCCGACCGGCGAGGGCGGCCCGGGACGATCGGCCGGCCCGGCCCGCTGGTTGTCGCGGCCCTCGCGCTCGGCGTCGGGGCGGGATTCAAGCTGTACCCGATGATGTTCGCGCTGCCGATCGGGCTCTGGCTCGGCGCCGGCGGCTGGTGCCCGCCGACCGGGTCCGCACATCCGGCCCGGGCGCGTTGGCTGGTCGGTGCGCTGTTCGCCGCCGGCACCGCGGCGGTCTTCCTGCTGATCAACCTGCCGTTCATGATCGTGGGCTGGGCCGGCTGGTGGGCGTCATTCCAGTTCCAATGGAGCCGGCCGATCGACCTGACGACCAACACCATCTGGTTCTGGGGCGCCCGGCCCTACACCGACTCGTCCAACACGGCCGTCCAGCACGACCTGGCGATCATCGCGACGGTGACCACGCTGACCGCGCTGCTGCTCGCCTGCGTGCTGGGCTGGTGGCGGTTTCGCCGCGACCGGGCCTACCCGTGGCTGCCGGTGTGCGCGGCGATGGTCTGCGGGTACCTGCTGTTCAACAAGGTGCACTCGCCGCAGTTCGCGCTCTGGTTGTTGCCGTTCTTCGTGCTGCTGCGGATCCGGGCCGGCTGGATCCTGGCCTACTTCGTCGCCGACGCCGCGATCGGCATCGGATTCTTCCGCTGGCAGTACCTGATCGGCAGCGGCGCGCCGGACAGCGCCTACGACGCGCTGTCCCCGCAGCTGGTGTTGATCGGGGTGTGGGGCAGGGCGGCGTTGCTAATCGCCCTGTTCGTGGTGTTCCTGCGGTCTCGGGTGGTCGAGCTGCCGGCGCCCGCGCCGACGGCGCCGGACGGCCCGCCACCGGCGTCAGCGGGTGGGCAGGGCGCCGATCAGCACGACGTCGTCGGCCACCGCGGGTAGCCGCGGTGCAGCTGCCGGCTCGCGAGCCGGGTGTGGGAACCTCGCCGGGTGGACGCGCTGCAGACCGGCCTGATTGTCGCTGCCGCCGCGCTGCTGATCGTCGGTGCTGCGGTCCTGGTCAGCCGGTGGCTCCGGTGCCGCTTGGCCGCCGCGCAGGCGCTGCGAACCGCGGGTCTTGCCGGCCCGCCGCAGCGGAGGGGTTGACCGGCAACTCCGCCGGGCAGGCGGCGCCCTATCTGTTGGCACTGCTGCAAACGCCCGGTGTTGCGCTGTGCGGCCCGGATGGCACGGTTCTCGGCGCGCTGGGGCCGGGGTCCCATCACGGCGAGCAGGTCCTGGAGACGGTCGCCACGGCGATGCGCACGGATCGGCGGCAGTTGGCCACCTGCCGGCCCTGCGGCAGGCCGGGCTGCCAGGTGAGCCGGGCCGTCATCGCACCGCTGGGTGCCGGTGGCGGGTCAGCGGGTGCGTTGGTCGTCCTTGCCGAGTCGCCCGTCGGCCCGTACCTGGTGCGGGCAACCGACGAGACCGCGCGGTTCATCACCACCCAGCTCGAACTGGCCGACCTCGCCGTGTCCCGAGCCGATCTGGCTCGTGCGGAGGTCAGGGCACTGCGGGCGCAGATCTCGCCACACTTCATCTACAACGCGCTCACGACCACCGCGGCCTTCGTCCGGAGCGATCCTGATCGGGCGCGAGAGCTGTTGCTGGAGTTCGCTGATTTCACCAGGTACTCGTTCCGGCAATCCGGCGAATTCACGACGCTGGCCGACGAGATGGGCAATATCGAGAAGTATCTGACGTTGGAGCGGGCCAGGTTCGGCGACCGGCTGCAGATCCGCTGGCGGGTGGCGCCCGAGGTGCTGGGCGTCGTCGTGCCGTTCCTGTCGATCCAGCCGCTGGTCGAGAATGCCGTCCGGCACGGGCTTGCGGGCCGGCCCGGTGGCGGAACGGTGTCCGTCACCGCCGAGGATGTCGGGCCGGACTGCGTGATCAGCGTCGAGGACGACGCGATCGGGATGGATCCGGAAGCAGTCGGCCGCCACACCATCGACGACCCGTCCGGCAGCCATGTGGGGCTGGCCAATGTCGACGACCGGCTGCGGGCGGCGTTCGGCGAGGACTACGGCCTGGTCGTGGAGACGGCGCAGGGCGCCGGCACGAAGGTCATCCTCCGGTTGCCGAAGTTCGCGCCCGGGGTGAGCACGGACCGTTGAGGCCGGTGGCGCCGGGCGTTGCGGCTTGTCCCCGGCAGCGGCAACAAGGATGCTGGGTCCGACGGCCGCGCGGATCGAGCGGGAGGTGCCAGCATGGGCCACGAATGGGGGCCGGGCCGGAAAGGGGTCCTGTGACATCGTCGGCGGCGGAGTCCCCGGCTGGGATCGGCGGCCCAGCTGACACCCCACCGGCCACCGGGCTCGTGGTGCTCGCGGTGGACGACGAGGCACCGGCGCTCGACGAGATCAGCTTTCTGCTCAGGGGCGACCCGCGGGTGGGCACCGTCCTCACCGCTGCTGACGCGGCGGGTGCGCTGAAGATCCTGCAGCCCAACTCGCCGAATCCGGTGCCGGACGCCGTGCTGCTGGACATTGCGATGCCAGGGTGGGAAGGCGTTGATCTGGCCAGGGTGCTGGCCGCGCTGCCCCGGCCACCAGCCGTCGCGTTCCTGTCCGCGCATGACGACCGGGCGGTCGAAGCCTACGAGATCGGCGCCCTGGATTACCTTCTCAAGCCGGTCAGGGCCGCGCGACTGGCCGAGGCGGTGACCCGGTTCTGCGCCGCCAGAGACGTCGCCGCGGAACAGGATCGGCGGCACTTTCTGGCCATTACGGCGTCGAGCATTCCCGTCGCCGCGGTACCGGCGAGCCCGGTGCCCCCCGTCGCTGCGCCGGCCCAGCAGTCCCCGCCGCCGGCCCTTGCACCACCTGCAGCTGCACCGCAACGCGACGAAGAGGCGCTGATCGCCTTGACCTCGCTGCCAGCACCCGCTTCATCCCCAGGGCCGCCGTCTGCTGGGCGGAGGCCCAGGGGGACTACGCCCGGCTGCACATCGCGGGCGGTGGCAGCCACCTGATCCGCACCCCGTTGGCCGTGCTGCAGGCCGAGTGGGGACCCGCCGAAGCCTCAGGTTCACCGTGCTCAGAAACGGTCCCTGACGTTGGGTGGCGAATTCCAGCTGTCCGCCTTTGGTGGGGTCACTGTTGCTCACGGTGGCTGTGATCGGGTTGGCCCCGGCGACGCCCGGGTGCCCGAGCGTGGCCCGCTGTGGCGCCCAAGTCAGATAATTCCGGCCCGTCGCGTCTTTGTTGGCGATATCGATCTGCATGGCTTCCCCACCTCTGCCGAACGCTTCGCCATCAACGGAACAAAAGGCGTCAATGGGATTGCCCGGACCACGGGTCTCACCGGAATTCCGGGATCACCTCGGTGATGGCGACCAGACTTGCGGCGGCGGAGGAGTCAGTCGGCGCCGGGTGCACGTCGACGATCGAGACCGTCATCGACGTGATGTTGTCTCCGGACAGCTCCACCGACCCTTCGCCGGAGGCTTTGTCGAAAGTCATGGTTCCGCAGCTTCGGTCCGAGAGTCGCACGTCGACGACCTTCGGACGGTTCTGCAATTCTTGATCGGGGCTGACCGAAGGCATGCCTGGCAGCACCCGGACCCGGTCGACGTCGACGGGATTTGTGAACGTGATCGTGAGCCGGGCGGCACCGGCCGGTCGGTCACAGGGTTCGCCGCCGGCCGTTGGCTCGGCCCACGCCGTCGCCCAGGCGGTGCTCCTGTCCAGGTCGACCGCAAAGCCCGGACCCAACCCGGGTCGGTCGTCCTCCGGCGGGTCGGTCGTTGTCCCGTCGGCCCGGACGGAGGTGTACGACCAGGGCAATCGGGCCGACACCCGAGAGAAGGCGTCGTCGCGAAGTTGCCCACCCCACGGTCCCAACTGGCTGACCCCGACGACGGTGACGCCAACCGCGGCGAGCCAGCGGACCGTGTGGTCCCGGAGGGACCGTGCGCGCCCGAATCGCGCGCGAGCGCCGTGGTTCGCCCGTCGCATGGCCCGCCAGAACTTGGCACCGGAACCGATGCCGTCGCGGATCCGACGATGCCATGGCTGTCTTTCCTCCGGGTCCACCCAGTCCTGCGCCGGCGCCGGAGTCAGCAACGATGCCCCGCACCGGCAGAACCGGCGCCCGGCCGGCAAGATGAGTCCGCAGTTCGGACACCGAATCGCGGTCTTTAGGTCGAGGTCGGCGGGGATCAGACCATGCGCGTTCGGATCGGCAGGGGTCGCGGCGATCCTGCCGCCGCCTCCGGGACTGCTGGCTCCTGTGCCGGTCCAGCCTGGCAGAACCGCTCCGAAACCTGTTTGTTCGGTGTGGCTTTCGCGGTCGGGCGGGATGACGGCGGGGTAGCGAATCGGGGTGTCGGCGATGACCGTGGGTATGGGCTCGATCCGTCCGAGCACCACCGCACGGGGGGTTGTCGGGCCAAGTGGCACGGCGTCGTTGGCCTTCGACGACGGTGGAAGAACGGGCGCCTGGGCGGGCCTTGCGCTTGCTGTCGCTGGCTTCTCGAATGGCGTGATCGGTGCCAACGGCACCCTTGTTGTCGGCGCGGCGGGAGGCGCTGTCGGTGTAGACCCTGCTGGCGTCATCTGCCCAGCGGCCGGGGAACCCGACCCTGCGCGTTTGTCCAGAGATCCCCGGGCCGCCGACGGCCGCAGCACAACCGGGGCGGACGGGGGAGCGGGTGCTGCTGCCGCCGCGGTGATGGGCGCCGCGGTGGTTGGCGCAGCGGTGGTGGGCGCCGCGGTGGTGGGCGCCGCGGTGGTTGGCAACATCGTCGCTGCGGCAGTGTTTGTCTCAGGTCCTGTGGGTGCGGCCGTCCCGGCGTCCGCGCTCTTGGCCCAGCCCAGGTACGCGCGGCAGCGCAGGCACAGATTGCGTCCGTCCGGGTTTTCCTGGCCGCAGCGCATACAGACGATCACCGCTCTGCACCTCCTGGCCCAGCCGGGTCGTCCCACAACCCGGACAGCCGCAGATCGGTACGGAACGGGTCGACCCCGCCTGCCAGGTTGAGCTCGCGGGGGTCCGGCAGTCCGGCCAGCCACTTCACGGGATCGACAGTCACTCCGTTCGCCTCCACCAGATAGATCACCATGGTTGCCGTCGCCGGGTCCACCCCTGTCGCGAGCGGGTCTGATCCAGCTACGTTTCGTGGACCCTTCGCCAGTGGCTCACTGTTTTGTTCGCTTCCGGATGGTGCCGATGCGGCCGCTACCCAGCCGAGCACCGCGCCGGCGGGTACCGGTTCGCCATCGCCCGCCGTCCATTGCACGACGGACTCCCCGCGATACCCGACCACCCGCCCGTCATTGACCCGCAATTCGAGACCGGCACCCGAGCGATGCACCACACCAGGTAGTACGGCGTGGACAGAGCTCCCCGGCACGGCCAGCATCACTGCCGCGGGCTGCGGACCGTTGGCCGGAAGCAGCAACGGCCCACCCGGGAGCGGTTGGAACGCGTCGCCGACCGCCAACCACGGGGCATTGGGCGCCGCGACGACGGTTTCGGACGGTAGTGACCAGACCGAGCGACGGCCGCCGGCCCAATCGGAGAGCGCTGGTGGTGATGACGGCGACAGGTCGGTGTCGGAGGGTTGCACAGGTGGGACCGGCACGGGTGGTTCTGAGGGGGTGGGTGCCCTGATTGCCCGTGGGGTATCGACAGCGAGTAGCCACGATCCGTCATCATCCAGCGGATCGACATCCGGAGCTTCCGATTCTTTGTGCATTTGCGCTGCCCGTCCTGAGTGGGTGGATGCCCACCCATTATCTCGATAAGGTGCTCCGTGGTATCCCATTTACCCGCTTGATGCATCGGCGACCGATTTCGTGGATTCCGGGGGAACGGATGGCCCATTCTGTGGCCGAACGCACGGGTGTGCTGCGTGGGCGCGCCCGCCCACCCACAGATGCAGGCATGCGTCGTATCCGTTTGCTCAACCAGATTGTCGGCCCGGCAGCACCTCGGTTGACCCTTGTCGTCGCACCCGCCGGTTGCGGAAAAACCACCTTGCTCGGACATGTGGCGCAGGCAGCCGCACCGCGGGCGGCATGGCTGACCCTGGATCAGGACCTGACGACAACGTCCGTCTTCCTCGCACATGTGCAGGCATGTTTCGGCCGGATTCCGGAATTGCGCGGCGCACCGTGGACTTCTGCCGATGATCTTGTCAACGCACTGGAGTCCCGCCTCACCGAACGCGTCGTGTTGATCCTCGACGACCTGCAGGTACTCACCGACTCGCCGGCGCTCGCCGTGGTCCGGCTGCTGCTTGCCCACCAGCCGGAACAACTCGGCTTGGTGTTCGGTAGCCGCGGCAGCGTGAACATCGGCCTCGAGCGGCACCGGCTGACCAGCACTGTGCGTGACATCGGGGCCGAGGATCTGCGGTTTCGCACCTGGGAGGTTGAGGAACTGTTCCGTACGTGCCATCACGTGCGGCTCGGCTCCGGTGAGGTCGCTCAGATCACCCAGCGCACTGCGGGCTGGGCGGCCGGCCTGCAGCTGTTCCATCTCGCCACCGCGGGTCGCCCACCGTCGGCCCGTACTGTGCTGTTGGCCGGCGTCGGTAGCGGCCGGCTGACCAGCCGCTACCTCGCCGAGCAGGTTTTGGCACAACTGGACGGCCCAGCGTTGGACTTCGTCCTGCGGACCAGCGTCCTGGCCCGGCTGTCCGCGAAACGGTGCGACCAACTGCTACAGCGCACGGACAGCACCACCTTTCTGATCCGACTGGACCGCGCCGGAATCCTGGTCGGAGGAGAGGATCTGCTGGGCGCTGGAACCGACGAGTATCGGTACCACGAGGTGCTGCAGACACATCTCCTTGCTCAGTTGGAGGCCCGGCTCGGTGCCGCCGCGGCACGCGACCTGCACCGCAGGGCCGGCGAACTCTGGAAGGCGGAATCCGTCTACGCCGACGCTGTCCGCGCGCTGAGCCTCGCCCAGGACTGGGACGGAGTGCGGGAGACCATCGAGGTCGGCGGTCGGGAGCTGGCCGACGACCGCGGGCCGTGGCTGGATCTCCTGCCCGATGCCATGCAGCGGTCGGACCCATGGGTCGCTCTGGCGATGGCCCGCCGGTTGTTGGCCGACGGCTCGATGCAGGCGGCCGTGCGGGGCTACGAACGTGCGGTGCAAAATTTCGACGGGTTGTCCGGCACCGACCTCGCCGCGCGCGAACTGAGCGCGGTCCGTGCATGGGTGGACCCGCCGCTGGGCACCGTGGACGACCCGATCCACCAGATCCGACTGGCATTCATCGATCCACGCCTGGTCGCCCGGCCGACCGACAGATCGACCATCCGTTGGTGTGCCTACGGAATGGCGTGCATGACGGCGGGCCGGCTGCCGGAGGCCGCCGAGGCATTCGAGATCGCGCTGGGCGAGCCCGGCGCGCCTGCGGCGATCGAGGCCGTCGCGGTGCTCGCCCATGCCATGACGTTGAGTCTGAGCGGGGATCCACGGGCAGCCGAGGCGCGGCGCAATGCGGGTCTGGTTTCCGCTTCGGTCGAGTTGCCGGTCCTGGAACGAATTGGTGATGGGCTCATCAGGCTGTTGGGCCGACGCGGCGGTGGCGATCCCGGACAGGTCGTCGGTGACCTATTGGCGGCCTGCCGGGCCACCGGCGATCCGTGGGGGGAGGCGCTGCTGCTCTACTCCGCGACGATGCGCGGCCTGACCAGCGGCCGTACCTCGGTCGAGGCAGCGCATCGCGCTGCCTCGCAGCTACGTGCCCTCGGTGCTCCGGCCCTTGCCACCTGGGCGTCCGCGGCCGAGGCAGTCGTCGCAGCACAATCTGGAAATGGTTGGCCCAGTGAGGATCTCGCCAAGCTGGAGCGAGCAGCAATAGCCGTCGGGGCGGGCCCGCACGCATTGGCGCTGCTCGCCGTAGAACAGAGCGCGGCCGATCCCGAGGCTGCTCGTCGGGCCGGGGAAAACAGCTCGATCCTGCTGGAGCGCACGGCGCTGCGCGGGTGGATCGACCGGGTTCGCGCTGCCGGTCGGCGTCGACGACCCACCGCGATCCCTCGACAACGCCGGCCGCCGGTGGAGGTTGTTCCGGTCGCAACGTTGCGGGTGCGCGTTCTCGGAACATTCTCGGTGACGCTGAACGGGACGCGGCTGGTCAGCGACGGGCTGCGCCCGCTGCACCGCGAGCTGTTCGCGGTGTTCTGCGCGCACGCCGGACAGATCATCAACCGTGACCAACTGGTGGAGTGGTTCTGGCCGGACAGCGATCCTGCCCGGGCTTCGCACAGCCTGCAAGTGGCAGTGCACGAGCTGCGTCGACTGCTCAACCCGCAAGGTGATCGAACGGCCGCCGTCGGGCTGCAGCGCACCGGACCCGGCTACCGTCTTCAACTCACAACCGCGACGGACTGCGATGCCCGCCAACTCGAGCACCTCGTCCGGCAGGCCGCAGCCACCGAGGGCGAGGGTGATGTGGCGCTGGCCGCGAACCTGCTGGACGCCGCGGTGACGCTCTACCAGGGCGACTTGGTGCCGCATGTCGGCTACCCGGAATGGGTGCTGGCCGAGCGTGATCGACTTCGGCAGGTCGCGGTCGGTGCCTTCGGCACGCTCGTCGAGTTGCGCGCCGCGGCCGGCCGGCACCGCGATGCTGTCGCGGCGGCCCGCGCCGGACTTGCTCACGACCGGTACAGCGATGGTCTCTGGCGTCAGCTGGTGACCTCGCTGCTCGCACTGGATGAGAAGGCGGCCGCCGCCGCGACGCAGCGCAGCTACCATGACCTGCTCGTCGAGCTCGGGATGCCCAGCGGTTGACGGGTCTGCGCCGTGGGGCCACCGCTCGGTGCGTCGGGTACGTCCGAGGCGATCGGCCGATGCGCGTAGCTGCCTCATCGCGCATCTGTGGCGCCCGTGCCTTCCCGGGCGACCGCTCAACTGCGACGATCGATGCTGCGGTGATGAGGAGCCCGGCGTCGTGACAGCAGAGCAGAGGACCGCCCCGGTAGACCCGGCCGAACCTTCGCTGCGCCATGTACTCGGTCGGCTGGCGTTGCTGGAAGCCGGTGTTCGCGCAGCCGTGACCGCCCGCCGACAGGCCGACCCGAAACCCGACGATGCCTTCCGCGGGCTCTATCTCTCGGACCGGTACATCGACGCCCTGCTCGACCGCCGGCCGACCGGACCTGCCGGCCGGACGGACCCGCTTGCCGACCTGGTGGAGGCAGCGGCGGACGAAGCCGAGGCCGCCGGTCATCACGTGCGGTTGCGGGGTCTGGCCCAGAAGTTCGGCCTGTCCGCCGGCGACGTCGACGCCCTGCTGGTCGCCGCAGCCCCCGACCTGGACCCCCGCTTCGAGAAGCTCTACGGCTACCTGCATGACGATGTCTCGCTCCGCCGGGCCAGTGTCGGCCTGGCCATCCAGCTCTCCGGCGGATCGCCACTTGACCATGAAGCGCGTGGCCGATTCGATCCGGACGCGCCGTTGCGGAGCGGTGGGCTGCTCGCGGTCGAGGAGCCGGCCAAGCCATTCCTGACCAGGCCGCTGCGCGTGCCCGACCGGGTGACCGCCTACCTGCTCGGCAACACCGCGCTCGACCCGGCGCTGCACGGCGCGCTGCGTCGACCCATGGCACTCGACTCCGCCGAGGGAGCGCGGATCTCGCGGGCGTGGGCCGCCGGCGTGCGTGTCGTCTACTGCAAACAACCTCCCGGTGACTGGACCGCCGCGGTTGTCGCCGCGCAGGACCCGGTGGCGATCGTGCTCGACATTTCCTACCTGTCGGGCACGGATATCTCCGGCGCGCTGCACAGCGCGATCCGGGACGCCAGAATGCTCGACCGGACCCTGGTGGCAGGACCGATCGACGGCGTCGAACCCGCGGTGTTACGGCAGCTGACCGGCAGTGGGGCTCGGGTCGTCCTGCACGGTGCCGGTGCGTGGGATCCCGGGTGGGCGACCACCGGTGTGCTCGGCCTTGACCTGCTGACGTTGGCTCGCCGGCAGGTGCCGCCGGAGCTGCGCGCCCGCGTCACCGACCGCCCACTCGCGCTCGCGGCGTTCCGGCTCAGTCCGGACCAGGTGCGGCGCTCGATCTCCGCGGCGGAGAGCCTGGCCGCCGCGGATGGTGTGCAGCCGGGCGACGAGCACCTCAGGGCTGGTGCCAGGATGCAGAACGCGACCGGCCTCGGACGGCTCGCCCGCCGGGTGGAGCCGGCCGCCACCTGGTCCGACCTGGTGCTGCCGCCGATGCCGTTGGCCCAGCTGCGTCACCTCACCGATCGGCTCCGCTGGCGGGAGCGGGTGCTCGGCGACTGGCAGCTGCGCCGGGCCGGTGGGCGGGGTGAGGGGGTCACGGTGCTGTTCGCCGGTGAACCCGGTACCGGAAAGACGATGGCGGCCGAGGTGATCGCCGCGGACCTCGGCCTGGACCTGTACGTCATCGACCTGTCCACGGTGGTCGACAAGTACATCGGCGAGACGGAGAAGAACCTGGAACGGGTCTTCAGTGGGGCAGAGGGCGTCAACGGCGTGCTGTTCTTCGACGAGGCGGACGCGCTGTTCGGCAAGCGGTCCGAGGTGAGCGACGCGCGCGACCGGTACGCCAACCTCGAGGTCGCCTACCTGTTGCAGCGGATGGAGTCATTCGACGGCCTGGCGGTCCTGGCCACCAATCTGAAGGCGAACCTCGACCCTGGGTTCGCGCGCCGGCTATCGCTGATCGTGGAGTTCTCCCGGCCCGACGTGAAAGAGCGCAGGCAGCTCTGGCAGCAGGCACTTGCCTCGGTGCCCCTGGGCGATGACGTCGATCTCGACTTCTGCGCAGAGGCTTTCGAACTTGCGGGCGGAGATATCCGCAATATCGCAGTCACCGCAGCATATCTCGCGGCCGCGGACTCCGGTGTCGCCGACATGCGTTGGCTCGTCAGAGCTGTCCGGGTGGAGTACCGGAAACTCGGCCGGCTGTGTGTGGAGGCGGAGTTCGGTAGGTACTTCCCCTTACTGACCAACGATTCGCTTGCCACCAAGCCGCCGCCGCACGCCCCGATGCCATCGGTTGCTAGTTGAAGAACAATAGCGCGACCACATGCGCCGGCTTGAGGTCGTCGACCACCGCCCGCACCAGGGTGCGCAGGGCCTCGTCCAGCTCCGGGCTGGGTACCGTCGCCGGATCCAGCGTGACCCCGACATGAATCCACGGACCGCCCGGTTGCCCGGGAAAGGCCCCGCCCGGTCGGTTGCTCCAGCTCACGCCACCGTTGTCCCGAATATCCGGTTCGACCCCAGTACAGGCCCGCACCGCGGCCCGCATCCCGCGCAGCGTCCCGCGGTGCAGCAGGGCTTCGCGCAGATCCGGCAGCTGGGCTCGGACCCGCTCCGCCGGCCAGCGGCGGTCCACCATCGAGGACAGCCAGCCACCCAGCCAGACCATGTAGTCGTCGGGGGCGTACCTCGGGTCGAGATACGCGGCCAGGTCATCAAGGGTGAGCACGGCCGGCGCGAGCACCTGGTCGAACGAGTCCAGCAGGTCGCTGACGACTGTGCCGGACAGGAATGCGGCCGGTACCCCCGCCGCGAGGGGTACCGACGGGGCTGGCAGCTCCACCTCGCCGCGCATCAGGAGCGCCCTTCGACGTAGACCGAATGTTCTACGCTCACCACCAGATGGGTGGCCGCCAGGTCGATCCGCTCATGCGGGACGGAGGTCGAACCGTCCAGCGGGTTGGCCCGGAACAGCACCACCTCCTGGATGTAGTCCACGCCTGGCACCCGGCTCAACACGGCGTAGGCCTCCCCGGCCTGCACGGGCCGGCCGAGCGGCCAGCCGGTCCCGCCCGGGCCGCCGCTCAGCGGGTTGAAATACGCGAACAGCGCGGCGACACCGGCGTGTTCCAGTTCCGCGGCATCCACCCCTGGCCGCGGCCGGACCCTGGCGTCCACCCGGATCCCGACATAGCTCGGCGGTTCAACGCTGACCCTGGTGCCGATCACCCGGGCCCGGTCGAGGGCGGCGACCACCCGCTCCTGCGCGGCCTGCGGCGGTCGCAGGTCGGACAGCGCGATCCGGCCATCCCGAGACACAGCCTGCGGCACTACCAGGACCCGCAGCGACCCCGCGTCGCTGCCCTCGGTGACCGCCACGCAGTGCACCCGCGCGAGCTCCGGTGCCGCCTCCTTGGTCAAGGTGATGTAGTCCTCGGCGGTCACCGCGCGCGCGGTGCGACGCAACTCCAATGGCCCCCTGGTCCGTGCCTCGTCGACCGTCTCGCCGTCGACCCCGCCGGTGGCGGCCCGCCGGTTGTAGACCGCCGCGACATACGGAATGGACGTCCGCAGCACCGAGATCGTCGATGCAGCAACGTTACCCGCCGCGCCGCCGCCGGTCCGGTAACGGCCGACGCGGAGCACGGCGCCGCGTGGTGGGACCGAGCCGTACCGACGGACGGAGCCACCCGGCTGCCGAACGGCTGGTCCGAAGCGGAGCTCACCGCCGGTCCGATCGAGCACCACATGGTGGTCGTCGGAACCGCTTTCAGCGAAATCGTCGACGACGTGCCAACTTTGCCAGGTCAGGTCCGATTCCAGCGTCGGCCGTACCGACGGCAGCGCACCAGCCGCGCCGGCCTCGTCGGCAGACCTGGGTACCCCCACCGCCACCGTGAGTGGGCTGCCCAGGTCCGGCAGCACCGGCGGGCGGGTCACCACGAAGCGTTGCCCGGTCGTTCCGTCGCTCACGCCCAGTAGCTCGTCCAGCACGGGTTCGGCGTTCACCACCTCCACGTTGCCGCCGATGGTTGCCGCGGTCACCGACGACACCTCCGGTGACGACCGGTAGGCAGGGGAGGCAGGCACCACCCGGCAGCGCAGCCACCCGGCCGTGACCCCGGACACCACCGACTCGGCGTGGCCGACCGGCAGGTGCAGTTCGACACCCCCGGAGGCGTTCAGGCCGAGGGTGTCGTCGCGCTGCACCTCGCAGCGCTCCCATCCGCGGGGCGTCCAGGCCTCCCAGAGGATCGGCGGGGTCCGTGGGTCGATGCCGTGCCCACCGACCGTGCAGACGAACTGGATCAGCACGATCGAGTGCGGCGCCGGCTCGTCCAACCCGATGTACAGGGCGTCATCGACCCTCGGCAGCTCGCTGAACACGTGCTGCGAGGTGCCAAGTCCCAATGCGGGGGTGAGGTCGATCCAGCTGCCGTCGGCACGCATGCTGCCGACGACGCGCGACGTGGACGGCGGAATCTCCAGCTCCCGGACGGTCGTGAAGCCGATGGCCTCCTGGTCGACGGTGCGCCGAGTGGACACCGCGGTACCGGTCGCGATGCGCACGGTCATCGGCTGATGCGACGACATCCGGAAGCTGACCTCGGTGCGGGCCGGCTGCGGCGGGAACAGCTTCACCCCCATCAGTTCCAGGAAACGCACGTGCAGCTGGTCGGGTACCCGGTTCAGCCGGTACAGCAGCATGTCGGTCATCCAGGCGAAGGTCTCGATCAGCGTCACACCTGGGTCGGAAACGTTGTGGTCCGTCCAGGTCGGGCAGCGTTGCTGCACATGCCGCTTGGCCTCGTCCACCAGTTGCTGGAACGTGCGGTCGTCCAGCCTCGGCGTCGGCAGTGTCATCGCTGTATCCCGGCGGGGAGGGCGTCCTCGAGCGGTGCGGCCTCGTTCTCTGGGATCACGTAGAACGGGAACACCAGGTTCCGTCGATCGTTTGTCGCCTTGACGGTGTACCGAATGTCGATCCACAGGGCGGCGGCGTCCTCGGGGTCGGTGGTGACCACCACTTCCTCGACATCGACTCGCGGCTCCCAGCGCAGCAGCGCCCAGCGCACCTCGGCGGCCATCAATCCCGCGGTGGTCGCATTGCCGGGGGCGAACACGAACTGCGCCAACCGGCACCCGAACTCCGGCCGCATCGGACGCTCGCCCGGTGTGGTGGCCAACACCAGGTACATCGCCTGCTCCAGGTCGGTGGCGCCAGTCGCCATGGCAATGCCGCCGGTCGGGTCGAGATCGACCGGCCATCGCCAGCCGACCCCGATGAAGCTGTTGAACTGGGACATGACGCGATCAGCTCCCGATCAGCACGGAGGGGGTGGTGCCGGCCACCATGGGCGCCGGGGATAGGCAGGCAGTGGCGGTGCAGCCGGTGTAGGCCGCGCCCTTGCTCTCGAACAGCACCGACGCACTGCCGACCGCGATGGCCGCCTCCTGGGTGAGTGGCACCAGCTTGGGGTCGCTGGGGTGCAGGCCGACGTGCGGCGGCATGTTGTAGCCCTTCGTGCCGACGACGGCGGCTGGCGTGCCGCCGATCAGCACGCTGGTGGCCAGGTTCAGCGTCAGCGGCGCGGCGAACGGCAACGGCGGCGCCGGCATCGGCGCTCCGACCGGGCTGGGGATCTGGTGCCCGGCACACACACCCTGCACCTGGTCGCCGGCCTTCACCGCAGGTTGCCCCATGTTGCCCCACCTCCCTGTCTGCATGACGTTGAGCAAATGCTCTGTGCCCCTGAGTTTTTCCACGAGTGGAACGGTCCGCCCGGGGCGTTGGGTCAATTCAGTTTGATCACGGTGCCCTTGATGGTGACGTCCGCGCTGGCCTCGAGCTTGACCGATGTGCCTTTGATCGATGCGTTCCCGGTGGCCTCCAGTACGACGTCCCCTTGGGCCTTCACCTGTGCGTTTCCCTTGGCCTCGACCTTCACATCGCCGTCGGTGGTGATGGTCAGCCCGTTGCTGGCTCCGTCGAGCACGATCGACACCTTCTCGGAACCGGTCTTGATGGTGACCTTTTCCGATCCACCTGTGTCGTCCAGGATCACCACGTGCCCGGTGCGGCTGCGCCAGATCCGCTTGACCACCTGCCCGGCCCCGGAGTTCACGGCGGCCGGGTCAGGCGGCGCATCCATCCCGTTGTACAAACCGCCGATGACGTACGGCCGGCGGGTGTCGCCGTGCTCGAACGCCACCAACACCTCGTCCTCGACCTCGGGGAGCAATTGCAGGCCGCGCTCGTTCCCGGCGCCGAGTTGGAGCACTCGCGCCCAGTCGGACTCGTAGGTGTCGTCGAGCCAGGGAAAGCGCACCTTGACCCGGCACCTGTTGTCCGGGTCGGCGACATTGGTTACGATCGCGCCGACCACTCCCGCCATTGGCTGCCGATCCCTGCCCGCGCCGTCGCCCTCGACGAGCCCGAGCAGGGATCTGTCGTTGCTCCCGCTGGCAGTGAAGGTGGTGCGGTAACCCTGGGCATCCCAGATGTGCCGGGCCCTGGTCACAGTCACCTTCCCGTCAAAGCGGCCGCCGGTACTGCCCAACGAGACAGCCGCTCCTGCATGGATTCTCGGATCGCCATAGGCGGTGCCTTCGGCATGTACGCTGGCGCTGGTCAGATGCTCGGCCTGCGCCGCGGCCGACGCATCGCACTCCGCCTGGGCCCGCAGCGGAACCCCGATGGCCACGTGTCGGGGATCGCCGAATCTGCCGGCCACTCGCGCGGGGGTGTCCGGCAGGCTGGCGCTGCGGGTGGCGGCGTTCGCGGTGGCCACGACGGCCTGCTTGTTGCTCGGATCCCACCCGCGGACCTGCACCTGCTTGACCTGCTGCGCACCGCTGACCCGCACCGTGAGTCGTTGCACATTCGCGCCGGCCACCAACTGCAGCCGGTCACGTGACGAGCTGTCGCCGGGCGCCGGAGCGTCGGCGGAGGCCGCCGGCGGGGCGAAATTCAGCTTCGTGCCGGTGATGGTGAGCCGGCGGTCCACCTCCCGGGCGCGCCTGGCGAGGAATTCGAAATGGGTCTCATTGATCTGCGAGACGTGGTCATGCAGAACCGAGGTCGACGGGATATCGCCCGCGTCGAGGCCAACGTCGGTGGCGATCTTGGTGGCCAGGTCGGAGTCCGTGACGTTGGCGTAACTGGTGGTGTGCACCCCCGAGTACAGCCCGTAGGACAGGTCGTAGGCGGTGACCGTGGTGTGGCTGCCGCGATCGTCCTGCTCGAAGCCCAACGCGTACACCATTCCGGTGAACAAGGGGTCGCCCGCGTCGTCGCCGACCCGGCCCGCGGTGATCACCAGATCGGCGGCCAACTCGAACCCACTGGAGGTCAGCAGGTTCTTGGCGGGGTCGTCGAAGATCAACTGGCACGAATCGGGGCCGCCGGTATCGGTATCCACTACCAACTGTCGCAATGCTCCGGCGACCTGTGCGGACACCGCCTGGCCGCCGACCTCGATGGTCGGGCGGGAGGCGACATTGCCCGCGTTCGCGCTCATCGGTGTCCGTTCGTCAGCTCGCGCCGGTCCGGCAGCAGTACCTCCTGACCCGGCCGCAGCCGGGTCGGGTCGTCGATGCCGTTGAGTTCCGCGACCACCCGCCACGCCCCAGCGTCCCGGAACTCGTCATAGGCAAGGGACTGCAGGCTCTGCCCCCGTTGGAGAACCCTCCGGCGCCGCGACATCTCGGCGCCGGATGTCGGGTTCGTGGCCGGCGGGGCGTACACGCCGGACTTGAGACTGAGGCTGATCGATGCGCGACGGGGTACACCGTCCTTGCTGAACATCTCGATCGTCACCCGCAGTTGCTCGAGGAAGCCGACGAATGCGCTGTCGCTGCCGATCTTCAGCGACCCCCAGTTGAACATCAGTCTGGGCGGATTCGGCTTGTTCTCCGGGACGTTCGTCCACTTCACCAGCTGGTCGATCTGCTTCTGGATCGAACCGTCCTTCGTGGTCATCGCGTCCAGCAGCAGCTGCAACTGCAAGGTGGTCGCATCGGTCCCGGTGAACTGGGCGGGCGGATCGGCCTTCGAGTTCGCGTTGGCATCTCGGTTGAACTTGACGTTCCGGGAGAACTGGATCTGGGTCGGGTTCAGGCCGAAAGTCACGCTGGCACTGA
>Ga0208851_1000210_pt1 | contig 26455 bp, 25 predicted proteins | sample NGESurshal092012_FD_184481 | JGI IMG/M metagenome (GOLD analysis project Ga0208851, IMG submission 184481) | Arctic peat soil microbial communities from Barrow, Alaska - NGEE Surface sample 415-2 shallow-092012 (SPAdes) | ecosystem: Environmental > Terrestrial > Soil > Wetlands > Peat ... | reverse complement strand
AACTACGACAAGACCTACGGTTCACTCGCCGGCGTCATCATCTTCCTGCTCTGGCTGTGGATCACGAACCTCGCACTGCTGTTCGGCGCGGAACTCGACACCGAGCTCGAACGCGGCCGGCAACTGCAGGCCGGGATCCCGGCGGAACGCGATATCCAGCTCCCGCCGCGTGACACCTCGACGAGCGAGAAGAAGGCCGTCAAGGACGACCGGGACATCCGGCAGGGAGAACAGCTTCGCCGCAGCCGCGGCGAAGCCCTCACGACGACGAAGGAGAACTGAGATGACCGACCCGAACCATCGACCGGACACCGACGAGGACCTCTCGAACCCGAACTCGCTGCCCGACGGCCCGGGCGGTGCCGGCGATGACGTCCTTCATGAGGACAGCGACGCCGGGTCCGCGGAAGTGGGCATCGGCGTGCGCTCCACGCCGGACACCTTCGAGCCGGAGGAGCCGGCGAAGTAGGACGGCGCGCCGGCTGCGGATCGCCGGGCCAGGCGTCGCAGTCAGCCAGGTCGGCCGCCACACCCGGCGTGAGTGCGTGCAGCAGCTGTCGGCGAACCCGCACTCGCCCGCGTCGCCGCGACGACGGGTGGGTACTGCAGGCGGGCCGGCGCACGGTGGCCGCGCGCGTGCAGCGCGGGAAGGAAGGGTGCTCTCGTGAATTCGCAGACAACTGTCGACGCCGTGGTGATCGGTTGCGGTCCCAACGGCCTGGTGGCGGCCAACGCGCTGGTCGACGCCGGCTGGGACGTCCTGATCCTGGAGGCGCAGGATCAGGTCGGCGGCGCGGTGCGCAGCGCCGAGGTAACGGCCCCGGGCTTCTCCACCGATCTGTTCAGCGCGTTCTACCCGCTGGCCGCGGCGTCGCCGGTGATCAAGGACCTGGACCTCGCCGATCACGGGCTGACCTGGGTACAGGCGCCGGACGTGCTGGCCCACGTGCTCCAGGACGGCCGGTCCGCGGTCATCTCCCCCGATCCGCAACGGACTGCAGCCAGCGTTGACGCGTTCGCCGCCGGTGACGGCCAGGCCTGGCTGGATATGTTCGCCGGCTGGCAACGCATCCGGGACCCGTTGCTCGATTCCTTGTTCACCCCGTTCCCCCCGGTGAGGGCGGCCGCCCGGTTGCTCCGCCGGCTCGGCACGGCGGGCACTCTCGACCTGGCCAGGTTGGCCGTGCTCCCGGTGCGCCGGTTGGCGGCGGAGAACTTCCGCGGCGAGGGCGCGGAGTTGTTGCTCACCGGGGAGAACGCACGCCGTGACGTCAGTACCCCGGCAGCGCAGGATCACACCGGATCGGTCGGGGAGCGTGGACCGCGACTGCTAGTATCGAGCCATCGCCCCGATGGTCAAGTGTGATCACGTCGGTGTGCCGTAGTCGTTCCGGATGGTTGTACCGGAAGTCATCCGGATTTCCACGAGGACTTCAGCTACTTTCTTTTTCTTCTTGTCGTGCGCCAATGAGGCCGCACCAACGTCCCGAGATCGCAATCAGCGCAGGGCCTTCCCACCTGCCGTTTTCGAACGGCGACCCGGAGGGAACTGACGTCCCATCTCGCACCGGCACAGACAGGCGGCTCATCATGTTCGTCCAGGCCCAGAAATGACCATGCGACTCGCGGTGATCTCGACGTACCCGCCGCGGCCGTGCGGTATCGGAACCTTCTCGCGCGACCTTCGGTCCGCCCTCCTGGAGGCCGATTCCTCGCTGGAGATCGACGTGCTGTCGATCGTTCGCGATCACCACAGCACCACCGCATCCGAGGTGCTCTCGGTGATCCGGCAGGACGTCCGGGCCGACTACGTGGCCGTCCCCGCGCTGCTCGACGGCCGCGGCACCGACGTTGTGCTCATCGAGCACGAGTACGGGATCTTCGGTGGTGAGGCCGGTTCCTACGTGCTCTCGCTCGTCCAGGAGTTGCACCAGCCGTTCGTGGTCACCCTGCACACGGTGCTGTCCATGCCGACCCAGAAGCAGGCGGACGTGCTGGGCGAACTGTGCCACCGCGCCGCTCTGGTCACGGTCTTCACCGAGACGGCTCGTCGGATGATCGTCGACTCCGGCCTGGCCCCGGCCGCCCGGGTCCGGGTCGTGCCGCACGGCGCTCCTTCGGTGCTGCTGCCGCACCTGGCCGCCGCCACAGCGGCGACCGTGCGGGGCGCGGACAACGCAGCTGAGGGCAGCCACAAGACGATGGCCCATCTCGAGGGTCGGACGGTGCTGTCCACCTTCGGTTTGATCTCCGCGGGCAAGGGCATCGAAACGGCGATCGAGGCGCTGGCCGAAATCGTTCCGCTGCATCCGGATGTGCTCTACCTGGTGGCCGGCCAGACCCACCCCGAGGTGGTGAAGGAGGAGGGCGAGCGCTACCGGCTCTCCCTGGAGCGGCTGGTCCGCGACCTCGGCCTGGAACGCAACGTGCAGTTCCTGGACCGCTTCCTGTCGATGGACGAATTGGCATTCCTGTTGTCCTCCACCGATCTCTATCTCACCCCGTACCGGTCGCGCGAACAGATCGTCTCCGGCGCACTGACCTTCGCTGTCGTCGCCGGTTGCCCGGTCGTCTCGACGCCGTACTTCTACGCCGAGGACCTGCTCGCCGGCGGCGCCGGAATCCTGGTGCCCTTCGACGATCCGACCGCCTTCGCCAAGGGAATCCTGCAACTCCTGGACAACCCGGACCAGCTCGCGGCGGCCGCCCTCGAAGCGCGGCGGATCGGCGCGAGCCTGGCCTGGCCCGCGGTGGGTGCCACCACCGTCGACGTGCTCCGACACGCCGTCGGACTCGGTGTGCCCGCTGCCGGCCGGATCGGCATCGGCCGGGTCGCGTCATCCCCGTCCATCCGTTCCGACCACCTGTTGACGCTCGTCGACGACGTCGGCATCGTGCAACACGCGGATGGCGTGGTGCCCAACAGGTCCAGCGGTTACTGCGTCGACGACATGGCCAGGCTGGTCGTGGTGGCGCTCGGGCTGGACCGGGAATCCGACGATCGCACCTTCAGCCGGATGGTCACCCTCGGCCTGAGTTTTCTGCGCTACGCCTGGGATCCGGCCGCTGATGGCATGCACAACATGATGTCCTACGACCGGCATTGGCTCGACGAGCCGCACAGTGGCGACCACCTCGGCCGGACGGTGTGGGCGCTCGGCGCGGTCGTCGCGGCGCACCCGCCGCGGGCGGTGGCCGCACCGAGCCTGCGCCTGTTGGGCGAATTGGCGCAGACCGTGGAGCGGACGGACAGCCTGCGCACCATGGCCTTCTCCATCATCGGGCTGACCAGGCCGCCGCTGGCAGCGCTGACGCCCCAGCTGCAGCGTCTGCTGGAGGTGCTCGGAAACCGCCTGCTGGACATCTACTCTGCGTTCGCCACCCCCGAATGGAGTTGGTTCGAAGGCGGTCTCACCTACGACAACGCCCGGCTGTCGCAGGCGCTGATCGCGGCCGGGCACCGGCTCGGCAACGCCCGGATGCTGTCCGCGGGCCTGGAATCGCTGGAGTGGTACGGCGCCCAGTGCGGGTTGGACGGTGCCCGGGTGCGGTTGGTGGGCAACAGCTGGCACCGCAGCAAGGATGCGCCGCTGGCCGCATTCCAGGACGGGGACGAGCAGGCGCTGGACGCCGCGGCGCTGGTCGAGGCGCTCACCGATGCGTTGTCGGCGACCGAGCTGCGAGCCTACGGGGCGCAGGCGGTCCGTGCCTTCGAGTGGTTCCTCGGCCGCAACCGGCTCGGGGAGCCGGTGTACGACTTCGCCACCGGCGGCTCGCACGACGGCCTGTCCGCGCACAGCCTGAACGACAACGAGGGCGCAGAGTCAACTCTCGCGTACTTCCAGGCGCTGCTCGCGTTGGAGGCCGTCGGGCTGCAGTCCTCCCTGCCGCAGCCGTGAGCGATCCGGTCGGGACAGTCGGCGGGCCGGCGCGGGCGTGAAGGTCGCGATGTTGGCCCCGATTGCCTGGCGCACGCCGCCACGGCACTACGGTCCGTGGGAGCAGGTCACCAGCCTGATCACCGAGGGTTTGGTCGCCGGCGGGATCGACGTCACGCTGTTCGCGACCGCAGACTCGCTGACATCGGCGGAACTGGACGCGGTCTGCCCGGTGCCCTACGCAGAGAACCCGGAGATGGACGGGAGAGTCTGGGAGGCATTGCATGTCGCCCACGCCCTGCATCGGTCCGGCGACTTCGACCTGCTGCACAACAATCTCGACTGGTTGCCGCTGAGTTTCTCGGAGCTGTGCGCTGCGCCGATGGTCACCACGATTCACGGCTTCTCGAATCGGGCGATCCTGCCCGCGTACCGGTCGGCCCGCTCGGCCTACGTGTCGATCTCCGATGCGGACCGGATCGCCGACCTGGACTACGCCGCCACCGTCTATCACGGGATCGATCTGCACGCCCTGCCGTTCTCCCCCGCGGGTGGAGACGATCTGGTGATCCTCGGCCGGATCCATCCGGACAAGGGCACAGCGGAGGCGATCGAGATCGCCAGACTCACCGGCCGTCGGCTGTTGATCTGCGGAATCGTGCAGGACCAAGAGTATTTCGCCGATCTCGTGGAGCCGCACATCGACGCAGACCGCGTGGTGTACCTGGGGTCGATCGGCCCCGAACAACGGGCGACGGTGCTCGGGTCCGCGTACGCCCTGGTTCATCCGATCGCGTTTGCCGAACCGTTCGGACTGTCGGTGGTCGAGTCGATGGCCTGCGGCACCCCGGTGGTTGCCTACCGCCGCGGCTCGATGCCGGAGGTCGTCGACGAGGGCATCACCGGGTTCCTGGTCGACGACGTCGCCTCCGCCGTCGTCGCCGTCAACGATGTCGCCCGGCTCGACCGGGCGACCTGCCGGGCCGTTGCCGAGCGCCGCTTCACCGCAGAACGCATGGTGGCGGACTACGTTGCCGTGTATGAGCAAGTCCTACGGGGTGGTGGGTGACGGCTTGTTCGAGCGCGCTCGCGGCAACCCGCTGCTGACCCCGGAACGCTGGCCGTATCGCATCAACGCGGTGATGAACGCGGCGGCCACCACGGTCGGTGACCAGACCCTGCTGCTGTGCCGGGTTGAGGATCGGCGCGGCTTGAGTCATCTCACGGTGGCCCGGTCCTCCGACGGGGTGTCGAATTGGGTGGTGGACCGCCAGCCGCTGCTGGAGCCGTCGTCCGACCACCCGGAAGAGGCGTGGGGCGTCGAGGATCCCAGGATCACCAGGATCGACGAGTTGGACGCGTGGGTGATCGCCTACACCGCGTTCGGTCCCGGCGGGCCTGCGGTCGCGCTGGCCACCACCCAGGATTTCGTCTCGGTGAAGCGGCTCGGGGTGGTCTGCGCCCCGGAGGACAAGAATGCATCCCTGTTGCCGCGCCGGGTGAACGGCGACTTCGTGATGTTCCACCGGCCGGTGTCCGGGATCGGCGGCCGGGCCGACGTCTGGATGTCCCGGTCGGCCGACCTGCACGGCTGGCGCTCGCCGGAGCCGGTGTTCGGCGCCCGGCAGGGCGGCTGGTGGGATTCGGCGCGGATCGGGGTGGGGCCGCCGCCGCTGGAGACTCCGGACGGCTGGCTGGTCATCTACCACGGCGTCCGGCAGACCGTGGCCGGCGCGTTGTACCGCGTCGGCCTGGCCATGCTCGACCTGGAGAACCCCTCGATCGTCACCAAACGGTGTGCCGAGTGGGTGCTCGGACCGGCGGAGGACTACGAGCTGATCGGTGACGTTCCCGGCGTGGTGTTTCCCTGCGGGCTGATCCATGACGTGCCGTCCGGCGAGCTCAGGCTGTACTACGGGGCCGCGGACTGCCGGATCGGTATGGCCTCCGCGGACTACGAGGAAGTCCTCGCCTTCGTCCGCAAGCACGGCTGACGCTGACCCACAGCCCCGCCCGGCCGGCCGGGAGAGTCCCGCCGGGGCAATGGCATTCGAGCGCCGCGTCCTGCGCGTAGACGCAGACGGCGGGACCACCATCCGCGAACGGATGGCGGCCCCGCCGTTGCTGCCGGTCGGGTTGCAGGCGCGGTCAGCGCCGGTAGCCCACCTGGTCCCGGTTGCGCTTGTTGGCGATCGCCACGCCGGCCCACACGCCGCCGGCGACGAGGGCGATCCAGAACAGCCCGGAGAACACCGCGCCGACCACCCAGCCGATCAGGCTCAGAGCGATCCACACCACCACCACAATGCCGACGATCTTCAAGAACTTGTCCATGTCTCCTCCTGCGGAGCTGCTGATCCCTTGTCACCACCGGCCGACCGCCTGTGCTGATACCTACTGTCCTCTCGCCCGAGGCCAGGCGCCTCAGGTGTGGACCCTGAATTCCGGCTCGGGGTTCCCCCTGCCACCTGCTTGCTGCCTGCCGTGCCTTGTGGTGAACGGGCGGGCCTGGCGTCCTGTTCCCCGGCATCGTCCGGTCGGGCGTGGTCAGCGGCGCCGCAGGAACGTCTCCAGCGCACCCAACGCACCGATGACCGCCTCGGTCGAGCCGGCGAAGGAGAACCGGATGAACCGGTGCCCCTCGACCGGGTCGAAATCCACCCCGGGCGCGGCGGCCACCCCCTGCTCCGCCAGCAGCCGCGCGCAGAAGTCGGCGGAATCATCGGTGAGGTGGGAGATGTCGGCGTACACGTAGAAGGCGCCGTCGGCGGGCGCCAGCCGGTCGATTCCCAATCGGCGCAGCCCGCTGAGCAACAAGCCGCGGTTGGTGGCATACCGGGTGACGTGGCTGTCGCATTCGTCATAGGCGTCGAACGCGGCCAGCGCGGCGTACTGGGCCGGGGCCGGCGGGCAGATGGCCAGGTTCCCGGCGAGCGCGTCCAGAGCGTCGGCCAGGTCGGCGGGCACCAGCAGCCAGCCGATCCGCCAGCCCGTCATCGAGAAGTACTTGCTGAACGAGTTGACCACGAACCCGGTGCGGTCGGTGGCCCAGCTGCAGGAGGTGTGCCCGGTGTAGGTGATGCCGTGATAGATCTCGTCGGAGATCAACCGGACCCCGGTTTCGGCACAGTGCCGCGCGAGCCCGGCCAGTTCAGCGGGGTCGAGCATGGTGCCCGTCGGGTTGGCGGGGCTGGCCACCACCAGGCCGTCGAGCCCCAGTCCGTCGATCATGGCGGCGGTCGGCTGGTAGCGGGTCTCCGGGCCGCACGAGAGGTCGACAACCTCGCACCCCAAGGCGTGCAGGATGTTTCGATACGCCGGGTAGCCAGGGCGGGCCAACCCCACCCGGCTGCCGACGTCGAAGGCGGCCAGGAAGGCCAGCAGGAACCCGCCCGAGGAACCGGTGGTCACCACGACGTCCGCCGGATCGACCAGCAGGCCGTAGGTGCGGTCGTAGTGCCCGGCGATGGCCCGGCGCAGTGGCGCGATGCCCGGCGTCTCGGTGTAGCCGAACAGCTCGGCGTCCAGGGTGCGGTGGGCGGCGGCCCTGACCGGCCCGGGTGCGGGCGTGGACGGCTGGCCGGCGGCCAGGTTGAACACCGGCTCGCCGCGTTCGGCCCGCCGGGCGGCGGCGGCCAGCACCCGCATGACGTAGAACGGCGCCACCGCGGACCGCTCCGACGGGCGCAGCCGCGCGGTGTGGTCCGCCGGCGGGACGAAGGCTGGCACGGCGGGATTCAGGCCGTGCCGGGGACCAGCACGCGACCCTCGGCCGCAGCCGCCGCGATGTCCGTCCGGTGCTGCGACCCGCGAAGGGAGATCCCGTCCACCAACTCGTAGGCGGCTCGCCGGGCGCTGCTCAGATCGGCGCCGGTGGCCACCACGGACAGCACCCGGCCACCGGCGGAGACCACCGACCCGTCGTCGGCCAGCCTGGTCCCGGCGTGCAGGACGCCATCGGCGTCCGCGCCGGTGACGACGTCACCGGTGACGGGTTGGCCTGGGTAGTTCTCGGCGGCGATCACCACGGTCACGGCGGACGCCCCGCGCCAGGTCAGCGGACAGTGGCGGTCCAGGTTGCCCGCGGCGGCCGCGGCCAGCAGGCCGCCCAGCGGGGTGTCCAGCAGCTCGAGCACGACCTGGGTCTCCGGGTCGCCGAAGCGGCAGTTGAACTCGATGACCTTCGGGCCGGCGGTGGTGAGCACCAGCCCGGCGTAGAGCAGACCGGAGAACGGGGCGTCCCGGCGGGCCATCTCGGCCAACACCGGGTCGAGCACCGTGCGTTGCGCCTGGTCGACCAGCCCGGACGGTGCCCAGGGCAGCGGCGCGTAGGCACCCATTCCGCCGGTGTTCGGTCCGGTGTCGCCGTCGCCGACCCGCTTGAAATCCTGCGCCGGCAGCAACGGGACTGCCGTTCTGCCGTCGCACACGGCGAACAGCGACACCTCCGGCCCGGCCAGGTATTCCTCGACGAGGACCGGATGGCCGGAGCCCAGGACGGCGCGCGCGTGCTCGGCCGCGGCCGCCCGGTCACGGGTGACGACGACACCCTTGCCCGCCGCCAGCCCGTCGTCCTTGACGACGTAGGGCGCCCCGCAGGCGGTCAGCGCGCCCTCGATCCCGCCAACCGAGGTGACGCTGACGGCCGCAGCCGTCGGCACCCCGGCCGCGGCCATCACCTCCTTGGCAAAAGCTTTCGAACCCTCGATGCGGGCCGCGGCCGCGCTCGGCCCGAACACCGCGATCCCCCTGGCCCGCACCTCGTCGGCGGCGCCGTTGACCAGCGGCACCTCGGGTCCGATGACCACCAGGTCGGGCTGCAAACGCTCCGCGAGGTCGGCGATGGAGACCGGGTCGGCGACGTTCACCGGATAGGCAGTCGCCAGCCGTCCGGTGCCGGCATTGCCGGGCGCGACGGACAGCTCACCGACCCCGGGGTCACGACGGAGGGCGCGGAGCAGGGCGTGCTCCCGCGCCCCTGAACCGATGACGAGAATGCGCACGTCGGGCAGAGTATCTGCCGTCGGGCCCGGCCGGACCCGGCGCGGCCCGCACCGTCCGGTTGCCGACCGACAATCACCCGATGGCCGCGGCCCACCCGGTTCGGGCCGGTTCATGCCAGGCTGGCGTCATGGCCGGACTGCTGACCGTCGACGAACTGGTGGCCGTGCTGACGGACGAATCGGCCCGGCTGGTGGCCGAGGCCGACCGGGTACTGCTGGCGGATCCGGTGCCCACCTGTCCGTCGTGGACGGTGCGGGACCTGGTCGAGCACCTCACCGGGGTGCACCGATGGGCGGCGGCGATCGTCACCGGCGGGTTGCTGCAGAACCCCCCGGACCACGAGGTGGCCGCGATGTTCGCGCCGGTCGCCGACCCGGCGGAGCTGCTGCCCCGGTTCCGGCAGCACGCGGACGGCCTGGTCGCGGCGCTGCGGGCCGCTCCGGATGACCTGCGGGCCTTCGTCTTCCTGAAGAACGCGCCGCCGGCCAGGCATTTCTGGGCACGGCGGGAGGCGCACGAGACCACCATCCATCGGGTCGACGTACTCTCCGCCCGGCTCGGGCGTCTGCCGTCCACCGCCGAGGCCGCGATCCCGACCGCGCTGGCCGTTGACGGCATCGACGAGCTGATCGGCGGCTTCGTGCCGCGGCGCAGCAGCCGGCTGCGGACCGACGAGCCGTTCCGAATGGCGATCGCACCTGTCGACGCCGGTGTGGCGTGGACGGTGGCGGTGTCCGATCAACCACCGGTGGTGACCGCCGGCGCGGACCCGGGCGCCCACGCCCTGCTCAGCGGGTCGGCCGCCGCGCTGTACCTGGGGCTGTGGAACCGCGGGGACGACATCGCCGAAAACGGCACCGTCGACGCGCTCGGGCATTGGCGGGAACAGGTCCGGGTCTCCTGGTCCTGACCCCCCGCGCCGCCCATGTTTTTCGGGCGGATCAACTTCCCGTGCGCGGCCCCCGTTTTCGCGCGGATCAACTTCGCGTGCGCGGCAGAAGTTGGCCGGATTGGGACGGGTGTGACGGTTGTCAATCAGTTCAACCGCGCAGGGAAAGTTGATCCGCGCGAGAACGCCTACGCGGGGGCGGGGCGGGAGACGTGGGCCGGCGCCGGGCGGCAGGGCCGCGCTCAGCTGGGGGCGAGCTCCGCGCGGAGCTGCAGGAACCGGAACAGCCCGGCCCGTCCGACCAACTCCTGGTAGTCCGTGACCACCTCGTTCACCCATTCCGTCACCTGATCCGGCGGCAGCCTCGCCGTCCAATCCGCGAACCCGACGGTGCACCAGCGGGCGAAGGCGTCCCGCGACCCGAAATCCCACTCGACGTCGCTGACGGTCGCTTCGGTGACCGCCAGGCCGGCGGCCGCGGCGATCGCCGGGTACTCGTCCGGATCGACGTGCAGGTAAGGCTGGGCGAAGCCGGCGAACGCGTCCTGCCAGCGGGGGCGCGTGCAGACCTGCATCGCCAACCGCTCCAGGCTGGGCCGCGGCCCGGAGCAGACCTGCTGGATGATCACCCGGCCGTCGCGCCTGCTGGCCCTGGCGATCCCGCTGAGTGCGCTCCGTTGGTCCACCAACCAGTGCAGGACGTTGAACGAGACCACCACGTCGAACTCCCGGTCGAACGGCAGCGCCAGCACGTCACACACCTGGAAGTCGATGACGGTGCCGGGCGGGTTCGGCCGGGACCTGGCCACCTCGATCATCCGCGGTGACGCGTCGATGCCGACCACCGAACCGGCCGGCACCCGGGCCGCGATCGACCGGGTGATGTACCCGTCACCGCAGCCGACGTCGAGCACCCGCTCGGCGCCGTCGAAGCTCAAGGCGGCCAGCGTGCGGCTCGCGAGATGCCTTTGCAGGTCGCTGATCTGCTCGTAGCCCCTGCCATCCCAGTCGGCCATCCGTCGGTCCTCCTCAACGCACCGTGGTTGTCCGCGGGCAGACATCAAGACGCGGCCGATCCCGCCCGGCGGGGCGCCGATTCGCCACTTCGACAGGTTCCCGCGCCCGATCACCGTGCGCAACTGGCGAATCGATCGCCCAGCACGGCCCGCGCGACCGGGGCAGTCCCAGGCCTACCGGCCGCCGGCCTCGTCCAGCACGTCATGCAGCACGATCGTCTGATCCCGGCCGGGGCCGACCCCGATCGAGGAGATCCGGCATCCGGACAGCTCCTCCAGGCGTCGGACGTAGGCGCGGGCATTGGCCGGGAGTTCGGCGAACATGCGGCAGCCGGAGATGTCCTCGAACCAGCCGGGCAGCATCTCGTAGATCGGCCGGGAGTGATGGAAACCCGTTTGGGTGGGGGGCATCTCGTCGAACCGTTGGCCATCGACGTCATAGCCGACGCAGATCGGCACCTCCTCCAGCGACGACAGCACGTCCAGCTTCGTGAGGAAGATGTCGGTGATCCCGTTGACCCGCGACGCGTACCGGGCGATCACCGCGTCGAACCAGCCGCAGCGGCGCAGCCGGCCGGTGGTGACGCCGACCTCGCCGCCGGTCTTGCGCAGGTACTCGCCCCACTCGTCGTGCAACTCGGTGGGGAACGGCCCGGAGCCGACCCGGGTGGTGTACGCCTTCAGGATGCCCAGCACCGAGGTGATCGCGGTGGGTCCGATCCCGGCGCCGACGGCCGCACCGCCGGCGGTCGGGTTCGACGAGGTGACGTAGGGGTAGGTGCCGTGGTCGACGTCCAACAGGGTGCCCTGGGAGCCCTCCAGCAGGATGTTGTCGCCGCGCTCGACCGCCTTGCCCAGCTCGAGGCGGGTGTCGGCAATCCGGTGCTTGAACCCCTCCGCCTGCGCCAGCACCTCGTCGACGATCCGGTCGCCGTCCAGCGCCCTGCGGTTGTAGATCTTGACCAGCATCTGGTTCTTGATGTCCAGCGCCGCTTCGACCTTCTGCGCCAGGATCGACGGGTCGAGAACGTCCTGCACGCGGACCCCGAGCCGGGCGACCTTGTCGCCGTAGGCGGGGCCGATACCGCGGCCGGTGGTGCCGATCTTCGCCTTGCCGAGGTACCGCTCGGAGACCTTATCGATGGCCACGTGGTACGGCATGATCAGGTGCGCGTCGTTGGAGATCAGCAACCGGGACGTGTCGATGCCCCGCTCGTCGAGGCCGCCGAGTTCGGTCAGCAACACACCGGGGTCGATGACGACGCCGTTGCCGATGACGTTGGTGACGCCCGGCGTCAGGATTCCCGACGGGATCAGGTGCAGCGCGAACTTCTGCCCGTCGGGCAGCACGACGGTGTGGCCGGCGTTGTTGCCGCCCTGGTAGCGGACCACCCACTGCACGCGCTCGCCATACAGATCGGTCGCCTTTCCCTTGCCCTCGTCGCCCCACTGGGCGCCGATCAGCACCATGACCGACATGGCACACTCCCAACGTCAATGGCTCGCCGGCCCGACAGCCGACGGGGCACCCGGGTGCCCCGACATCGGGGGCCGCGCCGCGCCAGAGGGAAGGGTAGTCGGTGACAGGTCCGTCGGTTCTCACCGTGCTGTGCTGCCGCCCGGCCCCGCCCGCGAACGGTGCATCGGCGCCGCCCGGCCGGCTGTCCGACCGGGTCTCCGGCCGGCCGGCGGGCCCGATCGCCGGCGCAGATCAGGGGGACGAACCGATCGTGGCAGCGGATGAGCCGAAGACCGCGGCCGCCATCGCGAAGATCCTGGCCGCCTGCGCGCCACTGGACGTGCACTTCGTCGGCCGCCGCCCCGGCAAGCAGATCGACCCACTGCTGGCCGGCCGGGTGCTGGTGGTCGGTGACGACGCCGACCTCGCCGCGGTGGCGCTCCGGCTCTTGCGCAAGGACCTGCTCGGGTCCGTGGAGATCGCCTACGCCTCGCCCGGCCGGCGGACGCCGGTGACCGACCTGTGGGATCTGCCGCTGGGACCGGACGCGGTGCGACTGGCCCACACCAGCGAGGTCGACCTGGTGCCGCTGGTGCGCGACGACGTCGGTGGCGTGCTGGTCGGCGTGGGGTACCTCGGCCCGGTCAGCGGCACCGTCTACGTCGACGAGCGGCGGGTGCTGCGCGGCGCCGCACACCGATTGCGGGTCGAACCCGACCGGGAGAAGGGCCTTGCGGTCACCGTCACCCGGCGGCGGTTCATCGGCATCGGGCGCCGACCGACGACCACCCTGGGCCGGGCGGTGCAGATCGGCACCGTTCCGAGCACCGTGGTGCGCGACGGCATCCCGTACCCGCGCCCGATGGACCGGTGGACCTTTTACAAGCACACCGAGCCGCTGCGGTTGGTCCGCGGGGTGGTGTGAGAGCGGCCGCGGGCCGGTCAGGGCAGCAGTTCGGCCGGGATCTGTGGGTCGGCGTCGATCAGGAACGCCTGCACCCTGGCCACCTCGTCCTTCTCCTCGAACAGCGCAGCCGCTTGCCCCAACGCCGACAGCGCCCGCAGGAAACCCTGATTCGGTTCGTGGTTCCACGGCACCGGGCCGGCACCCTTCCACCCGTTGCGGCGCAACATGTCCAGCCCGCGGTGGTAGCCGACCCGGGCGTAGGCGTACCCGGCCACGTCGTCGCCGCGGTCCAGCGCAGCCTCGGCCAGCACCGCCCAGGCCAGCGATGACGTCGGCCGTCGTCGCACCACATCCTCGGCGTTCTGCCCGGCGGCCAGTTCGGCGGCCGCCGGGTCAACCGGCAGTCGGACGGGCGGTGGGCCGAGGAGGTTGGGTGAGCTCATCGGCCGATCCTCCCACCTCTTTCCACCGGGCCACGACCCACGGCCAGGCCGGTCGGAACCCCGCTCACCCCCTGTCGGGCGGGGTTCCCACTGTCGCACTGGCGACGACCGCACCGTCGATCGAGCCCGGCGCCCAGCCCGGTCGGCCAAGCCGCCCGACCCAGTCAGCCCGGCCCGAGCCGGCCCGCCGCGGTCAGCCGAACTGCGCGGCCATGGAGGTGTCCACCTGCCGGTACTGCTCACCGGCCCGGCCGACCAGGGTCGCCAACGCCTGCAGCACGCCCTGCCGCTCGTGCGCGGAGGCGTCCCACCGTGCCTTCAGCGCGCGATAGCGGTGCAGCGTCTCGGCCGTCATGTCCGCCGTCCCGGCGACCGCCGCGTCCAGCTCGGCCAGTTGACTCTCGATCCGGTTCCAGGTCGCCAGCAGACCGTCGCGCCCAATCGCCGTGGCCGCGTAGTCGACCGCTATCGAGGCCATCACCCCACCGCCGGCACGGCGTCGGCCAGTGCGGTCTCGGTAGCGCCGAAACGGTCCGCCGCCGTGGCCAGCGCGACGCCCTGGCCCAGCAAGGCATCCTTCAACACACCGGCGTCTGCCAGGTGGCCCTCCATCGCCGCGGCGAACCGCGGCGCGGCCTCGGTGGACTGCCAGCCGCCGCGGATCTGTAGGAGCAGGTCGTGCATGGTCGCGATCTCCCTGGCCAGTGCGCCGCCGACGTCCGTGACCCCGGTCCCGGCCGCGGCGATCCGCGCGGTATCGATCGACAATCCACTCATTCGTTCCCCCTTGTCTCACCGGCCCGGGAAGTCCGAGCCGCCGGGCTTCATGGTTTCTCCTCGGACGCCCGCTCGCGGCGTTGTCGAAGAAATGTGGATGGAATTCGGTCATGGGGACAATCCGGGACCCCTGCGAGACAAGGCCTGTCCTGTTCGGGTGAACTCTTCGTTGTTCAGGTCAAAGCTGCAGGCAAAGCTTCGTTGTTCGGATCAAGGTTGCGTACGAGCGCTGGAGGGCCGAGATCGAGGTCCATTTTCTGCGCGGGTCCCCAGGCTCCCAATCGATCGCGCCTGCCGAAACTCCAACCTTGACCTGAACAAAGTCGAATCCGGTTGTTCGGATCTACCTTGCGAACCCCAGCACCGGGCCGGGCGTCACTCGCAACGTTGAGCTGAACAGGACAGGCAAAGCCGGAGGGCTGTCGCCGGACCCGACCTATGATCGCAACGAGGTCGGTGCAGGTTCCGATCGTCACTGGCGAACCGGCCGCGCACCCAGCCCGTCCACGGGGGTAACGATGATGGCTTTAGCTCACATGTTCCGACCGGCAGCAGGCGGCTGTGAGCGACGGCATCACCGGCAGCAGCATCCAACCAACCCGGCGGGGCGGTAGGAACATCATGGCTCCCTCAGTACTCGTGACGGGCGCGTCCGGCTTCGTCGGGTCGCGCCTGGTCCCTGCCCTGCTCGAGGAGGGTCACCAGGTGCGGGCGATGACCCGGCACCCGGATACGTACCGCGGCGGGGGCGAGCCGGTCTACGGCGACGTCGCCGATCCGGACAGTCTGCGGGCCGCACTGCGGGGCACGCGCGCCGCGTACTACCTGGTGCACTCGCTGGACTCCGACGACTTCGAGCAACGCGACGCCGAGGCGGCCACCGAGTTCGGGCACGCCGCGGCCGATGCCGGCGTGCGGCAGATCATCTACCTGGGTGGCCTCGGCGACCTGGACGACAACCTTTCCGCGCACCTGCGTTCGCGGCGCGACGTCGAGCAGTTGCTCGGACTCGGCGGGGTGCCGGTCACCGTGCTCAGGGCGGCCGTCGTCATCGGGCACGGTGGTATCTCCTGGGAGATCACCCGGCAACTGGTCGACCACCTGCCGGCCATGGTCACCCCGAAGTGGGTCAACACCAGGACCCAGCCGATTGCCCTCAAGGACGTCATCCGCTATCTCGTCGGGGTGCTCGACAATCCCGCGGCGATCGGCCAGATCTTCGATGTCGGCGGGCCCGAGGTGCTGCGGTACGTGGACATGATGCGGCGCGCCGCGAAGATCCAGAACGGCCGCACGCCGCCGATCGTCCCGATCCCGCTGCTCACCCCGCGGCTGTCCTCGATGTGGCTGGCCCTGGTCACCGACGTCAACCAGGGGACGGCCCGCAACCTGGTCGACTCGATGAACAACGAGGTCGTGGTGCAGAACGACGCAATCACCCGACTGCTGCCCGGCGAGCTGACCGGGTACGACGATTCGGTCCGGATCGCGCTGCGGGAGCGGGCGACCGAAGCCGCAGCGGCCGCCGCCGACCAGAACACAGACCACCAGAAGACCGACGACCAGAACACCACCACAAGGCGCCCGCAGGCCACCGCCCGGTCCACCCAGCAGGGGTCGTCACAGCAGGGGTCGTCACAGCAGGGGTCGTCACAGCAGGGGTCGTCACAGGAGCGATCGGCGACCAACGAGAGGTCGCACCCCGCACCGGATCAGGACACCGCGGCACGATGAGCGCTTGGTCCGACCGGTTGAGCAACGCGCTGCGCCCGGCCCTGATCGACAAGGTCGATCGGGACCACCGACAGACAGACGCGGAGTTCCTGCGCCGTCGCATCGTCGTCGGGATCACCCTGGTCATCGGCGCCACCCTGCTGGGCATCTCGCTGAACGTCGACCCCACCAGTGCGGCGTTCTATCCGCTGACGGTCTCCCTGGCGGCGACCTGGGTGATCGGCGGGTTCCTCTCCGGCCCGCTGCACCTGGGCCGGATCAACATGCACGGTGAACTCCGCCGGCCGATCGTGTTGCCGATCCTGCTCGGGCTGGCCACCGCCGTGGTCTTCATCCTGGGCGCGGTGGTCGTCCGGGAAATCCCCCCGTTGCGGGACCTGACCGAGAACGTGCTCGCCTTCGCCGTGTACGGCTCGCTGCCGCTGGTCGCCCTGGTGACGCTGATGAACGGAATCGCCGAGGAGGTCTTCTTCCGCGGGGCACTGTTCGCCGCGATCGGCGTGCGCTATCCGGTTGCCATCTCGACGGTGATCTACACCCTCACCACGGTGGCCACCGGAAACCTGATGCTGGTGTTCTCGGCGGCCCTGCTGGGCGTGCTGCTGGGCCTGCAACGCCGATCGAGCGGCGGCATCCTGGGGCCGATCCTGACCCACTGCACCTGGTCGATGACCATGCTGCTGGTGTTGCCCTCGGTCTTCGCCGCCGCCGGCTGAACCGCCGGGGCAACGCCGCACCCGCACGGTGCTCTCGACCCGCCCGGGACCTTCGACTCTGGCTATCGGTACCGGTCCGGGGTAGACCAAGGAGTTGCACCGGGGGTCACCGCGGCTCGCCGGCAGAACCGCCTTCGGCAGGAGCAGTGCCATGCGTGTCAAAGATGTCCTGGCAATTAAGGGTACGTCCGTCGCCACCATCGGTCCGGGGGCCACGGTCGCGGACGCCATCGCCGTGCTCGCCCGTCACGGCGTCGGCGCGTTGGTGGTGACCACCGACGGCCGCGGCATCGAGGGCATCATCAGCGAGCGTGACGTCGTGCGGGGCCTGAACAACCTCGGCAGCACCCTGCTGGGCGCCGCGGTGCGCGAGATCATGACCGCCGATGTGCACACCTGCGAGCCGGCAGATGAGGTGAGGTCACTGGCGAAGACCATGACCGACAAGCATTTCCGGCACATGCCGGTCCTGGTGGACGGCGCCCTGGCCGGGATCATGAGTATCGGTGACGTCGTGAAGAGCCGGGTCGACGAGCTGGAAACCGAGCACGCCCAGCTGGTCGGCTATATCTCCGCCAGCTGACCGCTCAGCGGTGCGGCGCCACCCGCACGCTGAAGGTCACGCCGCGTCGGGGCCCTTCGACTCTCGTGGACAGCGGCCGACATGGGCAGTGTTGGTCTTGAGATCCACATGGCGGCCCCGGATTCGTTACGACGTTGGCGTCCTGAAAAGGCGTGGCAACGGAGATTGGGCGACGAGCGGGGTTCGACTCCCGGCTACGCCTCCACGCGCGACTGCCCAGGACCACGCACCCGGACATGCAGAGAGGCCCGAAGCGGCATGCTCCGGGCCTCTCTATGCACCGCCCCACACGAGCGTCGCGCCGGGCGGGCGTTGGCGGAGGAGTGAAAGTCCTCCTACCGACAACGTCGTCGCCCAGCACAGACGTGTTACAGAACTAGATCAACTTTGACAAAGCGTTATGTACGAACAGGTTTTTGCCCGAACACGCGTCGAACACGCGTCAGTTCCCCTCCCATGCGGCGACCCAGGTCAGCGGACCGACGATGCCGGACGGGTTGATCCCGTTCCGCTGCTGCAGGCTGACCACCGCTGACTTGGTGGCCGGTCCGTAGTAGCCGGTGCCGGTCAGGCCGAACCCGCGGCTGCCGAGCTGGCGTTGGAAGCACTGCAGGTCCCGGTCGGTTTCGCCCGGCACGAACTGCTTGCCCGGCCAGGTCGGCGCGCTCGCCCGCCCGACCCCGCAGGACGCGTCGGTCGCCGGGGTGAAAGCGGCCGGCGCTGCAGCAGGTGCCGGAGCCGCACTGCCGCCGTCCCAGGCGGCCGCCCAGGTCTTCGGGCCGATGTAGCCGACGACGTTCAGCCCCGCCTTGGCCTGCAGGTCGAGCACCGCCGCCTTGGTCTTGGGTCCGAAATAGCCGGTGCCGACCAGGTCGTAGCCGCGGGTGCCCATCTGCCTCTGCCAGGTTTTCAGCGCATCCGACGAATCGCCCTCGGCGAACTGCCGCCCGGGCCAGGCCGGCGCGCCGCCGGAGGATCCGGCACCGGCGGGGGCCGCAGCGCCTTCGTTGGCGCCGCTGCCGGAGCTCTGGTTGCCGGCGACCGGCGGTGCGACCTTGGACCGGGCGTCCGAGTCCTCGCTGAGCCCGACCAGCCGGGCGCAGACCCAGGGGCTCCAACCACGGTTGCGGTAGAGGACCAGCGCCCGGTAGTCCTGCTCGGCCGGCGCAGCCTGATCAGGCCGACCGCTGCCGCCAACCGAGTTCCAGGTCGCCTGATCGAACTGGTAGGCGCCGTAGTAACCGCTTCCGGTGTTCACGTTGTAGCGGTTGGTGGATTCGCACATCCGCAGCTGGTACCAGTCGTTGGCGGATGGATCTGCCGAGGCAGACCCGGCGGTGAAGAACACCGCCGAGGTGAAAACGGTCGCGATGGTGCTCGCGATGGCCAGAGCACGCCGCACGGGCGCCCTTCCCCGGTCGCGTTCGCCATCCGGGTACGCCAAGGCGCACCACATCTCCGGGCATCGACGAACCGCTCCCGGCAGGAGCAGCGATGCCTCTTCCCCTTGCCTGACACCGCCGCTGATTGCGCCCCGCTCGACCTTTCTCGCCTGCAGGGACGCCGGACGAATGCGGAGCGGGGAGCCACGCCGTCAGGCGGACCGTGTGAAACGCGGCCCGCACTCACCGTAGAACACCAGTCACATCAGTCACAAGGATCCCAGCAAACACATTGTCACCGGGCGTTGCGAGGAATCGTGACCGACACGCCGAATGGCACGGGTGTCGACACCGAATCATCTCTGGATTCGGCACCGGTTCACTCGGTGACAAAGTCTGCACGCCGGATTCGACAGCGAACCTGCATGATGCGCAGCAGAGACTCTCAGCGGTCCGCCGGCCCGGAAGCGGCAGCCCATCGGCCACCCTGCTGTTGGCCAAAGAGGTCGAGAATGTCGGACGATCCGGTACGTCGGAACGAGGCCGCACGTTGCTGTCAGGCAACCGCGGCGATGAAGCGGGAGTGCGATGACGCGACGCGGGTGGCTGCTGTTCGGGGCGCTGAGCGTGATCTGGGGAATCCCGTACCTGCTCATCAAGATCGCGGTCGCCGACGTCGACCCGGTGGTGGTGGCCTTCGGTCGCACGCTGCTGGCGTCAGTGTTGCTGTTGCCGATCGCACTGCACCGGCGGGCGCTGATGCCGGTGTTCCGGCGCTGGCGATGGCTGTTGCTGTACACGGTGGTGGAGATCAGCGGGCCGTGGTTCTTCCTCGGACACGCCGAGACGCGGCTGAACAGCTCGACCGCCGGGTTGCTGCTCGCGGTGGTGCCGATGATCGCGGCGATCATCCTCGCCGCGATGGGCCAGGACAGGTTCGACACCCGCCGGATCATCGGCCTGGTCATCGGGTTCGCCGGGGTGGCCTGCCTGGTCGGGCTGGACATTCACGTGGACGACCTGGCCTCGGTCGGTGCCGTCATGCTGGTTGCGCTCGGCTACGCGATCGGACCGATCATCATCAACCGCAAGCTGGCCGACCTGCCGACAATGGGCGTGATCACCGCGTCGCTGATCGTCGCCACCGTCCTGTACGCGCCGTTCTCGGTGTGGTTGTGGCCAGCGCAGATCACCGCGCCGGCGGCATGGTCGATCGTCGGGCTCGCGGTCATCTGCACCGCGGTGGCGTTCCTGGTGTTCTTCGCACTCATCGCGGAGGCCGGCCCGGCGCGGGCCACCGTCATCACCTACATCAACCCCGCGGTCGCTATCACCCTGGGCGTACTGCTGCTCGACGAGCCGTTCACCGCGGGCATGGCGATCGGCTTCCCGCTGGTGATCATCGGGTCGGTGCTGGCCACCGCCCGGGTTCGCCGGCCGGCCAAGGACGGGGAACCGCCGCCCCCGGATCCGGCCTCACCGGCAGGCGGTGGTACTTCCGTTCGCGCACATCGAACGGAAGTACCACGATCCTGACGCGCCGCTCAGGCCTTGATCGACTGGCCGGACGAGCCCAGCTGCTGGCAGGCCTCGACGACCCGGTCGGCCATCGCGATCTCGCCCAGCTTGTTGTAGCCGCGCGGGTCGTACGCCTTCTTGTTGCCGACCTCGCCGTCGACCTTCAGCACCCCGTCGTAGTTGCGGAAGAAGTGGTCGGCAAGCGGCCGGGTGAAGGCGTACTGGGTGTCGGTATCGATATTCATCTTGATGACGCCGTACGAAACGGCCTCCGCGATCTCCTCCGGCGAGGAGCCGGAACCACCGTGGAACACCAGTGAGAACGGCTTGTCGCCGGCGGCCAGCCCGAGCTTGCCGACCAGGGCATCCTGGCCGTCGCGCAGCACCTTCGGGCGGAGCGTGACCCCGCCCGGCTTGTAGACGCCGTGCACGTTGCCGAACGTCGCCGCGACGATGTAGGAGTTGTTCTCCGGCAGCCCGAGGGCATCCAGGGTGGCAATGAAATCGGCGGGGGTGGTGTAGAGCTTCTCGTTGATCTCGGCAACGACGCCGTCCTCCTCACCGCCGACCACCCCGACCTCGATCTCCAGGATGATGTTGGCCGCCTTGGTCAGCTCCAGCAGCTCCTGTGCGATCTTCAGGTTCTCGTCCAGCGGAACCGCGGAGCCGTCCCACATGTGCGACTGGAAGATCGGCAAACCGCCGGCCTTGACCCGCTCGGTGGACAGCGCGATGAGCGGCTTGACATAGGTGTCCAACTTGTCCTTGGGGCAGTGGTCGGTGTGCAGTGCGACGGTGATGTCGTACTTCTCGGCGACCACTTTGGCGTACTCGGCCAGCGCGACCGCACCGGTGACCATGTCCTTCACCTTGGTGCCGGAGGCGAACTCGGCGCCGCCGGTGGACGCCTGGATGATCCCGTCACTGCCGGCCTCTGCGAATCCGCGGAGAGCGGCGTTGATCGTGATCGACGAGGTGATGTTGATCGCCGGGTAGGCGAAACCGCCCTCCTTGGCGCGATCGAGCATCGCTGCGTAGGTCTCCGGAGTTGCGAGGGGCATGACGTGGTCCTTCCACTTGCGTGACGGTCACCGGGCCGTCGGCCCGGCAGATGGGCTGCTCGTCGAACGGGTGGTTCCTGTGCTCGGGGTTCCCAGGCTGTGGGCGGACGTCCAGTGCTGGTGGCGACAGATGGCCGTTCCCCGCGATCCGCGGCTCAGTATTGCGCATGCGGCCCGGACGCGGCGGTCGAGGCCGGACTCGGTGTCGAGATTCGGCTGGGTCAGCCGGCGCACGACTCCCGAACCACCACCCACCGACGCCGGCCCGACACGGCGCCCGATCTGACGACGATGACGACGAGAAGGCGGGCCGTTCCGCACCTCACGCCTCGGCCTGCGCCCCGTTGCCGATGGCTGGGGATTCCAGTCCCGCACGTTGATCCGGATCTCCGTCGCCCGGGTCGGGCCCGGACCGCTTCTGCTTTCCCCGGGCCGCCGAATGTCCCGGGGCCGCCGAACCGCCGGGCACCGCGAGCCGCGCCTCCCGTACCGGTCCGGTGGTGCCGCGCCTGATGAGTGCCGATCCGACAGACACCACCGACGGTTGGCGCGGCTGGGTGCTGTTCACCTGCTCGAGCAGCAGACGGGCCGCGATCCGGCCCTGGTCGCGAACCGGCTGGCTGATCGTGGTCAGCTCGAACAGATAGGCGAAGTCGTGACCGTCCACGCCGACGACCGACAGATCCCTGGGAACCTGCAGTCCGTGCTCCCGGGCGGCGTACAGCACGCCCATCGCAACTTCGTCGCTGACGGCAAAGACCGCGGTCGGAAGGTCACACTCCGGCCAGCCGCGGCCGAACACCCTGTGCACGGCGGCCTCGCCACCGTCCATCGAGAACCCGGTCCGCTGCACCAGCCGGGGATCGGGTTCGATCCCGGCGTCGCGGAGGGTCAGGTCGTAGCCGCGATGCCGGTCGACCGCGGCGGTGAACCCGTGCATCTCATCCAGGTCGTCACCGAAGAACGCGATCCGCCGATGGCCGAGGTCCAGCAGGTGTTGCGTGGCCTGCCGGCCCACCTCGACGTTGTCAACGAGGACACCGGACATCCCCTCGACCGCGGTGCCCACCGTGACCACCGGCACCCGAAGATCCCGTAGCGAAACGACGGACTTGTCGGCGAGCGGCACATTCAGGGCCAACAATCCGTCGACACGTTTGTTCAGCGAACGGGTGTCGAGCCCGCCGACCCGCCGACCCCCGGCGGCGCCGATGGGATAGAGCAGGAGGTCATAGCCCTGCTGGGCGAGGACCTCCTGGGCACCCTCGATGACCGCGGAAAAGAACCAGCGGGAAACCCAGGGAGCGATGACGCCAATTGCGTTGGTCCGGCCCGTTGTCAGGGCAGCGGCGGACGGCGACGGGTAGTACCCGAGCCGGCTGGCAGCTTCCTCGACCGCCAGCCGGGTCGTCGCGGACACTCCCGGCAGACCCCGGAGTGCCCGCGACACCGTAGCGGGAGAGAACCCCGACAGCGCCGCAACCTCGACGATGCCCGCGGGTTCGTCTGGTGGACCGGACATCGAGTGCTCTCTCCGATCCGCTTGCGATCAGCCCTTCACGCCTCCGGCCAGCAGGCCTCGGACGAAATAGCGCTGCAAACCGATGAACACTGCTAGCGGGACGATGATCGAAATGAAGGCGCCGGCCGACAACAGCTCCCACTGACTGCCCTTGGTACCCGAGAGTTCCGCAACGGCGGCCGTGATCGGCCGCAGGTTCGGACTAGGCGCGAACACCGTGGCCACCAACAGGTCGTTCCACACCCACAGGAACTGGAAGATGCCGAACGCGGCGATCGCCGGAACCAGCAGCGGCATGAGGACCACGAAGAAGATCTTCACGTGTCCCGCGCCGTCCACTCGGGCGGCCTCGACGATGGACGCCGGGACCTCCTTCATGAAGTTGTGCAGCAAGAAGATCGCCAGCGGCAGACCGAAGATCGTGTGCGAGATCCACACCGGCCAGAAGGAGTTCTGCAGCCCGAAGTTGACGAAGATCGACTGCAACGGGATCAGGGCCACCTGGATCGGAACGATCTGCAACGCGAAGACCGCGACGAACAGGAAGTCCCGACCCGGGAACTCGATCCAGGCGAAGCAATAGGCCGCCAGCAGGGCCAGGCTGATCGGAATCAGCACCGCGGGGAACACGATGACGAACGAGTTGATGAAGAAGCCGCCGAGGCCGCCGGCCGAGTTCGACCAGGCATTGGTGTAGTTCTCGAAGGTGATCCCTGGATTGGCGAAGAACGTCCACCAGCCCGAGGTCTGGATGTCGGCCGGCGGGCGGAACGAGGTGACGAACAGCCCGAACGTCGGAATCGTCCACAGAATGGCGAGAAGGACCGCCAGCCCGGAAGCCCAAGGCGAAGACAGCTTCGTCTTGGCGTCCTGCAGCCGGAGCTGCTTCTTCAATTGTCGTGGGGTCAGGTGCTCCTCGGGCATGGCATCCGCTGTGATGGGAAGCTCGACGGCCGAACCGGACATACTCATCGGACATCCTCCGAAAGCCGCATCTGCCGGACGTTGTAGACGATGACCGGGATGATGATGATGAACAAGATCACCGCAAGGGCGGCGCCGACGCCAACGCCCTGCTCACCCTGCCGGAACGATTGGGTGTAGAACTCGTTGGCCACGATCGATGTGCCGAAGTTACCGCCGGTCATCGTTCGCACGATGTCGAAGGCCTTCAGTGAACCCATCGCGATCGTGGTCAACACCACAACGACGGCCGGCCGGATGGTCGGCACGGTGACCTTGCGGAACAGCTTGAAGCCGGTCGCCCCGTCGATCTGCGCGGCCTCGACGATGTCATCCGGCACCGACTTGATCGCCGCGGAAAGCACGGTCATCGCGAAGCCTGCCTGGATCCAGATCATCACGAAGATGAGGAAGAAGGTGTTCCACGGCTCGGTGATGATGAACTGGTAGGGATCCAAACCAATCCATACCAGTACCTGGTTCAACAATCCGATCTGCGGACGCGCAGCGTCCCGGTATTCATACATGAACTTCCAGATGATCGAGGCACCGACCATCGAGATCGCCATCGGCAGGAAAACCAGCGCCTTGGCGAGCTTCTCACCGCGGGTCCGGTCGACGAGCACCGCATAGATGAGGCCGAATGCGGTTGCCAGGACCGGAACCAGGATCACCCACCAGACCGTGTTGAGCAGGACCTTCTGAAAGCCCGGGTCGGTGAAGACCTTCTCGTAGTTGGCGAGGCTGAAGGTCAGCTCGCTCGTCTTCTGCCCCGTGAGTTTGTCGATGATCGGTTTGCCGTTGTCACCGAGCACCGTCTGGCTGACCTGGAACGACCGGAAGGTCGTGCTCAGCGCCGGGTAGAACAGGCCGACCGCCATGGCAACCGTCACCGGGCCGAGGAATCCGACGACCACCAACCAGGTGGGCACTCTGGGACGGTCGATGGCCCACAGGATCAACGACATGACCGCAATGAAAAGCGCAATCGCGAGAAACATCCCGAGGAACTTCTCCGGGATCGTTTCGGGCCTCAACAACCAGTCCATCACAGCTCCTTCCACACCTAGAGGCAGCAGGCGGGCGTAGGCCCGCCGCACCGATCGGGATCGGTCCGGCGGGCTCACCACTCGTCAGGTGCCGATGGTCATGCCGTCAGCTGGTGGGCCAGGCGGCGTCGATTTTGGCCAGGGTTGTCGCATCGTCCTGACCGGTGATCCACGCAGTGAACTGCTTCCACTCGGCGTCCGATCCAACCTGCGCAGGCATCAGGTCGGAGGCGTCGAAACGGAACACGGTGTCGGGATCCTGCAGGATTCCCAGTGCGGTCTGCCCAATCGGGCTCGGCACGCTGGAGGCCTGCAGGCCCAGGTTGGAAGAGAGCCAGCTACCGAGCTGTGCCCGGCTGTTAGCGTAGTCCGGGGTGGTCACGTAGTACATGAACGCGTTTACCTCGGGGCGATCGGCGAAGGCCGACCAGAAGGTGCCGCCGCCGAGCACGACATTGCCGAAGGAGGTGCTGATCGGCGGGAAGTAGAACGCGTTGATGTCACCGTCCGGACCAATCTTGGACGACTTGTAGTTCGTGTCGAAGGCGGCGGACTGGCGGGACATGTAGCACTGGCCATTCAACAGTGGCGCAGCCACGTCGTTGAACTCGGTCGAGGCGATGGTGTTGACGTCCCCGATTCCCGCGTTGACGTACTTCGGGTTCTTGATCAGGTCACCCATCTGCTTGAGCGCGTCGGCAATCTGCGCATCGCTGAACTTCACCTCGTGGCTGATCCATTGGTCGTAGACATCCGGACCGGCGGTCCGAAGGACGTACTCCTCCAGCCAGTCGGTGAGCTGCCAGCCGGTGGCCTCGCCGGACTTGATGCCGATGCACCACGGCTTCTCGCCACTGGCCACGATCTTCTCGTTGAGCGCTGTCAGCTCAGACCAGGTCGTCGGAACGGTGTAGCCCTTGGCGGCGAACGTCTTCGGCGAGTACCAGACCAGCGACTTGAAGTCGGCATTGTTCGGCACACCGAACTGGATGTCGTTGACAGTGCCGTAGTTGAGCCAGTCTTTAGGGAAGTACTGAGTGGCGAGGGCCTTGGTGTCCTCCTGCAGGGGCTTGACCGCGCCGGTCGATTCGACGATCTGCTGCAGCAGGCCAGGCTGCGGGAAGAGCGCCACGTCCGGCGGGTTACCGGACTGCACGCGGACCACGACCTGCGCCTCGAACTCCTTGGAGCCTTCGTACGTCACCTTGGCGCCGGTGCACTGTTCGAAGGGCTTGAAGGATTCGATGTACGGCTGGGCCTCCGGCGCCACGATCGTCGAGTAGATGCCGACGTTCTTGCCGGTCAGGTCGCCGTAGGTCGACTTGATGGTGTCGCACCACGGAATGGAAGCGGCGACAGGCCCGGCCGGAGCCGCCGCGCCGGTGGACGCTTCGGCCGCCGCGCTCGTCCCCGCGGCACTGGATGCCGCGGACGAACTGGTGCTGCTGGTGGAGCTGCTGCTGCCGCACGCCGTCAGCACCAGTGCAAGGGCGCTGATGCCGGCGATGGTCGCCGCGAACTTCTTTGCCGGTCTGTATGACACTCGGCCGACCT
>Ga0208851_1000209_pt1 | contig 26469 bp, 27 predicted proteins | sample NGESurshal092012_FD_184481 | JGI IMG/M metagenome (GOLD analysis project Ga0208851, IMG submission 184481) | Arctic peat soil microbial communities from Barrow, Alaska - NGEE Surface sample 415-2 shallow-092012 (SPAdes) | ecosystem: Environmental > Terrestrial > Soil > Wetlands > Peat ... | reverse complement strand
GGCCATAGCCTCCCCGAGGCGTCGGCAGCGAACCGTCGCGGGCGCGTCGAGCACCAGGGCTGTCGGGACCCTCCGGTTCACTGGTCTTGAGCACGGGGAAGGAGGGTCGGCACCGGTGAGCGTGGTGGAGATCGGGGTCGCGGCCTCGGGGTACGACCCGGCGTTCGAGCGGACGCCGCCGCAGGACCTGTCGGCGGAGCAGTGCGTGCTCGGCGGCATGCTGCTGTCCAAGGACGCCATCGCCGACGTCGTCGAGGTGCTGCGGCCCGGGGACTTCTACAAGCCGGCCCACCAGACCGTCTACGACACCGTCCTCGACCTGTACGGCCGCGGCGAGCCGGCCGACCCGGTCACGGTCGCGGCCGAGCTGACCCGCCGCGGCGAGCTGCCCCGCATCGGCGGTGCGCCGTACCTGCACACGCTCATCTCGTCGGTGCCCACCGCCGCGAACGCGTCGTACTACGCCCGCATCGTCCGGGAGCGGTCCGTGCTGCGGCGGCTGGTCGAGGCCGGCACCAAGATCGTCCAGCTCGGCTACGCGGCCGACGGCGGCGACGCCGACGACCTCGTGGACCGGGCCCAGGCCGAGCTGTACTCGGTCACCGAGCGGCGTACCAGCGACGACTACCTGCCGCTGTCCGAGGTCATGCAGGGGACCCTCGACGAGATCGAGGCGATCTCGTCGCGGGGCGGCGCGATGGTCGGCGTCCCCACCGGCTTCGCCGACCTCGACCAGCTGACCAACGGCCTGCACGGCGGCCAGATGATCGTCGTCGCGGCCAGACCAGCCGTGGGCAAATCGACTCTGGGACTGGACTTCTGCCGCTCCGCGTCGGTCAAGCACGGGCTGGCCAGCGTGATCTTCTCCCTGGAGATGGGCCGCAACGAGATCACCATGCGACTGCTCTCGGCGGAGGCCAGGGTCGCGCTGCACCACATGCGCAGCGGCACGATGAGCGACGACGACTGGACCCGGCTGGCCCGGACCATGAGCACCGTCTCCGAGGCGCCGCTGTTCATTGACGACAGCCCGAACATGTCGATGATGGAGATCCGGGCCAAGTGCCGCCGGCTCAAGCAGCGGCACGACCTGCGCCTCGTCGTCGTCGACTACCTGCAGCTGATGAGCAGCGGCAAGCGGGTCGAGTCCCGACAGCAGGAGGTGTCCGAGTTCTCCCGGTCGCTGAAGCTGCTGGCCAAGGAGCTCGACGTCCCGGTGGTCGCGATCAGCCAGCTGAACCGTGGCCCCGAGCAGCGCACCGACAAGCGGCCCATGATGTCCGACCTGCGCGAGTCCGGCGCCATCGAGCAGGACGCCGACATGGTGATCCTGCTGCACCGCGAGGACCAGTACGAGCGGGAGTCCCCGCGCGTCGGCGAGGCCGACCTGATCGTGGCCAAACACCGCAACGGTCCGACCAGCACGGTGACCGTGGCCTTCCAGGGCCACTACTCGCGCTTCGTGGACATGGCCCACACGTAGCCCCCGGACCGGACGGCTCCAACGGCGGTGACGCCGGGTCACACTGGGTCGATGCTGCGCATCGGCACCACGGTCCTCGGGGTCAGCGACCTGCCTCGCGCCATGGCGTTCTGGACCCAGGCGCTCGGCTACGTGCCGCGGGAGGAGCCGGACGAAGACTGGGTGGTGCTGGTGCCCCTGTCGGGGGTGGGCGCACACCTGGCGCTGGGGCTGAGCGAGAGCGAGGCGCAGGAGCACCCCCGGGTGCACCTGGACCTGTACTCCGGCGACGCCGCCGCCCAGGCCGCCGAGGTGGAGCGGCTGGTCGGGCTGGGGGCGCAGCCGGTCGACTGGGACCGCTGCCCCCCGGACGCCGACTTCGTCGTCCTGGCCGACACGGAGGGCAACCGGTTCTGCGTCATCGACACCGGAGGCCACCCGACGCCATGAGCGAATCGCGGGACTGGCTGAGCTGGCACGACGACTACGACGAATCCGGCTCACCGCTGCAGCGCCGGCCGGGCCTCGTCCAAGGCCACATCCGGTCCTGGCTGGACGGGGTGGCGGTGCTGCGCGCGGACGCGGGGCTGGTCGACTCCTACCGGGGTGACCGGCCGGCCGACCTGGTCGTGGTATGCGGGGTGTTCGGCAACGTCAGCGACACCGACGTCCGCGCCACCGTGGCGACCGACCCGCTCCCGCCGAGCCGGGACGGCGGATGTGCGCCTTCGCTCGACCGGCTCTGCACACTGGGTGAGTGCCCGCGATCCCGGTGTACCTGGAGCTCGGCCGTATCTCGACGTTCGCCGCTGCGGTGGACTGGCCCGGCTGGTGCCGCCGCGGCAAGGGCGAGGAGGCCGCCCTGGAGGCGCTCGCGGAGTATGCGGGTCGGTACGCGGCGGTGGTCGGGCCCTCGTTCGCCCCCGGGGACCTCGCGGTGGTCGGTCGGCTGTCGGGTAGCGCGACGACCGACTTCGGGGCTCCCGATGCCAAGGGTCCGTGGGACGACGAGCCGCTGACCGGGTCCGAGGCCGACCGGCAGGCCGGCCTGCTGGAGGCCTGCTGGACGGCGTTCGACTCGGTGACCGCGACGGCGCCTGCCGAGCTGCGCAAGGGCCCCCGCGGCGGCGGCCGGGACCGGGACGCGGTCGCGGAGCACGTGCGGGAGGCCGAGCGGGTCTACCTGCGCAAGGTCGGTGTCCGGGTGCCGCCGCGGACGCCGTGGACCGACCAGCGGGCCGCGCTGCTGGACGCCCTGCGCGGCGGCGGGCTGGAGGGCGCCTGGCCGCCTCGGTACGCCGTCCGCCGGATCGGCTGGCACGTCCTCGACCACGCCTGGGAGATCGAGGACCGCGCCCCCTAAGCCTGAGCGCCGCGAGTGGACCCGCAGTGAGCGAAGAGGGCTCGTTTCGCCGGATAACGCTCACTGGGTGTCCACTCGCGGGCGGGGGGTGGCGGGTCTACTCGATGCGGGCGATCACCGTCCCCGGGGTGGCCACGCCCTCCTCGGGCACCAGCAGCCGGACCGTCCCGGCGGTGGGCGCCTCGACGTCCACCGACACCTTGTCGACGGCGACCTCGGCGATGACCTGACCGGCCGTCACCGGCTCGCCGTCACGGACCAGCCAGGTCGCCACCACGCCCTGCTGGTCGGGGTCCTTGCCCAGCGCCGGGAACGTGATCTCGACGCTCACCGCCCGGCAACCGACACGATCGCCTCCCGGATCCGCCGGTGCGTCGGCAGCACCTCGTACTCCAGCGGCCGGGCGTACGGAACTGGGACATCGGGGTAAGCCACCCGCGTGAACGGGGCCCGCAGCAGGCCAGGGTCGGACTCGGCGATCGTGGCGGCGATCTCCCCGGACAGTCCGAACGAGCGGTAGTCCTCGTCGACCACCACGATCTTCCCGGTGCGGCCCACCGACTCGAGGATCGCCTCGCGGTCCAGCGGGACGACCGAGCGCAGGTCGATGACCTCGGCCTCGAGCCCCTCGCCGGCCAGCTCGTCGGCGACGTCCAGGCAGCGCTGCAGCGACAGGGACAGGCTGACGACGGTGACGTCGCGGCCGGGCCGCGCCACCGCGGCCTTGCCGATGGGCACCTCGTACGACTCGGCCGGCACCGGCCCGATGGACCGCGGGTTCTTGGCCATCCACGGCAGCCCCATGACGCCCTTGTGGAACATGTAGAGCACCGGGTTGTCGTCGCGGATCGCCGCGGTCATCAGGCCCTTGGCGTCGTACGGGTTGCTGGGGACGACGACCTTCAGGCCGGGCAGGTGGGCGAAGGTGCCCCACAGGCACTGCGAGTGCTGAGCCCCGTCGGAGTAACCGCCGCCCACGGCGGTCATCAGCACCATCGGCACCGTCACGTTGCCGCCGGACTCGTAGTGGATCTTCGCCATGTGGTTGTAGATCTGGTCCATGCACACGCCGAAGAAGTCGACGAACATCAGCTCGACGACCGGCCGCATGCCTTCGACGGCGGCCCCGATGCCGGCGCCGATGAAGCCGGTCTCCGAGATCGGGGTGTCGATGATCCGGGTGGGGCCGAACTGGTCGAGCAGGCCGGTGGTCGAGCCGAAGATGCCGCCGTACGCGGCGACGTCCTCGCCCATGACGAACACCTCGGGGTCGCGCTCCATCTCCTGCGCGATCGCCTCGGAGATGGCCTTGGCGGTGGTGAGCCGGCGGGTGGCTGAGGCCGCGGCCGGCTGGTCGGTAACAGTCATGGTTCCTCCTGGTCCTCGCGGCCTCGGTCAGACGAACACGTGCTCGTAGGCCGCCGCGGGCGGCGGCTCCGGGCTGGACTTGGCGAACGCGATGGCGTCGGCCACTTCCGTGGCGGCCTCGGCGCGGACCGCTTCGACCGTGGCGTCGTCCAGGACTCCGTCGGCGCGCAGCTTGGCCTCGTAGGCGGGGATCGGGTCGTGGGACTCCGCGACCGCGAGCTCGTCGCCACGGTAGGCCTGGGCGTCGCCCTCGAAGTGGCCCCACAGCCGGACCGTGTGGACCTCGAGCAGCGTCGGGCCCTCGCCGGCCCGGGCCCTGGCCACCGCCCGCCCGGCTGCCTGGTAGACCGCCTCGACGTCGTTTCCCTCGACCCGCTCGCCAGCCACCCCGTAGGCCGCGGCCCTGGTGGCGTTGCTGGGCACCGAGGTGGACGCCGTGCGCGCCACCGAGATGGCCCAGTCGTTGTCCTCGATGACGAAGACGACCGGCAGCTTCCACAGCGAGGCCAGGTTGAGCGACTCGTGGAACGCGCCCTGGTTGGCCGCGCCCTCGCCGGCCACGGCCACCGCGACGTTCGTCGTGCCGCGCCGGTGGAACGCGAAGGCCTGGCCGACGGCGACCGGCATGCCCTCGGCAATGATTCCTGAGCAGGAGAAGTGCTGGCTCGGGTCGAACAGGTGCATGTGGCCGCCCTTGCCGTGGCCGAGCCCGGTCTCTCGCCCGTAGATCTCGGCGGTCATCTTCCGCATGTCCACGCCCTTGGCCAGCGCCAGGTGGTGCGGGCGGTGCGGCGCGGTGAGCCCGTCGTCCGCCGTGAGGTGGGCGCACAGCCCGACCGCGACCGGCTCCTGGCCGGCCGACAGGTGCATCTCGCCGGGGATCAGGCCGGCACCGATGTCCCAGGCTGGCGTCTTGTCCGCGTGGTAGTCCGCGCGGATCGCCTCCTCGTAGGTGCGGATCCGGACCATCTGCCGGTAGAAGCCGCGGCGCAGCTCGTCGTCCATGGGACCTCCCGGTGCGTGAGGCTGGTTGTGACCAGGCTTGTGCGGTCCGCAGCCGGCGGCAAGGGCGTCGGTTTCAGATGGTGATACGGCGGCGTCTCAGCCGGTGTTAGCCACTGTCGGCGAGCGCGAGCGCCCGGGAGACCCGCGCAGCGCCGACCTCCAGCGCCGAGCCGAGGGTGGCGGCGTCGGTGGGGGGCACCTTGCGCCGGTTGGTCGTGTCGCCGGTCGGGACCAGGACGGCGACGCCCAGCGCGCCGACGAGCGGCGGCGCGAGGTCGGAGCCGGGGATGCGGACCGGGCAGGCCAGGCACATGACCCCGTTGGTGTACTCCTCGTGGTCCAGGGCGACCCGCCCGCTGCCCGCCAGCTCCTCCTGCAGCCGGGGCAGGCTGACCACGGTGCGCCGGGTGAGCGGCTCCAGCCGGTGCCGGGCGAGGTAGTCGGCCCGCGTCGGCGGGTCGAGGTTGGCCAGGATGCTCTTGCCGAGCGCGGTGGCGTGCGCAGCCTCGTGCAGGCCGACCCACAGGTCGATCCGTGGCGTGGCCACGCCGTCGGCGACGTCGGCCACCAGGATCTCGCCCTCGTCGTACATGGCCAGGTACACGGCGGCGTGCGTCTCCTCGCGCAACCCCTCGAGGATGCGCCGGACCCGGGCGGCCACCCCGGCGGCCCGCCCGTGCTCGGTGAGCAGCTCGACCCGCGGCCCCAGGTGGAACGCGCCGTCCTCGCCCCGGTGCAGGTAGCCCTCGTGCTCCAGGGTCCGCAGCAGGTGGTAGGTCGTCGGTAGCGCCAGCCCGGTGGCCCTGGCCAGCCGCTTGGCCGACGCACCGACGTGGTCGAGCTCGGCCACCGCCTCGAGCAGCCGAAGGGCCCGGCTCACCGACTGGATGAGCGTCTGGTCGTGCGGCTGGTCGGTCATCGACTCCTCCGGGGCCCGACTCCGTCCCTTGATACCGCGCCCAGCGGCGCGGTGGCTAGGGGGCCGGCCGCCAGCTGCCCCGAGGACGGACGCCGGGTCAGTCGATCGCGCCGTGCCCCTCGAGGGGCGGGTGCGTCGGCAGGTGCTCCTCCAGCACCTGCCCCTGCGGGATCTCCGCGGCCACGTCGTCGGCCTTCACCGCGTGCGACATCGCGTAGGCGATGGCGCCGCCGAGCACGAACAGGATGCTGCTGACGGCGACCCAGGCGCCTGCCGTGGGCAGCTGAGTGAGCCGGTAGACGACGAAGGAGAGCCCGATGGTCGCCGGGATCGTGGTGACCCAGGCGACCACCATCTCCCCGACGACCCGCCAGTTGGCGTCCGCCGCAGGGTCTTGGCCACCGTGTTGGCCACCGCCGTCCCCGCGAAGAAGTGGGCCGCGAAGTTGACGGCGGCCGAGAACCAAACCGCTGCCTTGGGGGGGAGCGCCCGGGTGGCGACCACGGTGGCGACCGAGTTGGCGGCGTCGCGGAACCCGTTGGAGACGTCGAACAGCAGCGCCAGCGCGATGATGCCGACGACGGTGACGAGCAGCAGGTCCACAGCGCGCTCCGGAGACTCGGGACATCAGGAGCGTCCCAGGGGGCGCTAGTGGACGGGAGGGACTTCTTGCTCTTTCAAGGTCACCGCGCGACGGACCGCGGGGTGTGGGTCGTCGGCCAGCCGGGCCCGCACGGCTGCTGGCGTGTTGGCGTGGGCGGCGACGGCCGCACGGACGATGAAGCTGAGGTGCCCGGCGAGGGTGCCGAGCTCGGCGGCCGAGGTCGCCGGGTCGGCCGCCTGCGCTCGGACCTGCTCCCAGGACGTCTCGACGATCCGCTGCGACAGGTCGACGACGACCGGCTCCTGCGTCATGCGAGGCAGGGTGCCGCAGAACGGGTGTCGTGGGGGGGTCGGCACGCCGGGAACCGACCGGTCGTAACCGTATCCAGGCCGTTCGAAGGACGGTCTACCAGTGATTGGCGGCCCACAGGCCGGCGATCTGGGCGTCGGTGAGCTGCTGTCCGGCGAACAGGGCGGCCTCGTCGATGCCGCCGTTGAGGCCGAAGTCGGTCGGCTGCGGCTGCCCCGTCGTCGTCCAGCCCGTGAGGTTGTCCCAGCCGACCCGCCAATAGCCCGAGCCGTCCGGAGTGTTCGTCGTCGAGGTCGGGGTGGTCGTCTCGTTGCCCGTGTAGTTCTCGGCGGTGTGCTGGCTGGGGTCGAACTGGTCCCGGACTCCGTCCACATACAGGGCGGCCCCCGCCGGACCGAGGGTCGCGGCCAGGAAGTGCGGCTTGCCGTCGTTGACCGCCATCGACGAGCGCAGGTAGTAGAAGCGGCCGGGGTAGATCGCGAACACGGCGTGCCCGGCGTTGTCCAGGAAGATCTGCCGGTCGTAGTGCTTGTCCTTGGCCCAGGTCGAGCTGCCCTGGCCGATGATCCGGCCGCCGGCGGTCGAGGTGGTCCGCACCCAGGCCGTGATCGAGAAGGTGTTCGAGTTGGGCTGAGGGCTAGGCCAGACGACGGAGCTGCCGCTGCTCGACGTCCCGGGGATGCTCGGCGAGGTCAGCCCGGTGCCGTCGCACCGCACCAGGCCGCTTGTCGCGGCTCCCAGGGTGAGCGGCGCGGCCACCCCGGCCGCGGGCGAGCTGGTGACCACCGTCCCGGCGTTGCCGTGGCCGGAGGCGTCGGCGACCGTGGTGGCGCCGGAAGCCTCGGAGAAGCGCCAGTAGAACGTCGGGTTGAGCGCCGTGACGGAGGCCGCATAGGAGCTGGGCGTCGTGCAGGCCGCCCGGGTGACCAGGCTTCCGGCGCTCGCGGTCTGGGTGTCGCTCAGGTTGGCGCCGGAGCGCCCGACCTGGAGCCCGGGGACGCCGAGGGTGAGCAGCACGGAGGCGACGGCCATGATCAGGGCCGCCGCCAGTCGGGCGCGAGCGTCACGCAGAGGTGTGGACCGCATCGCGGACGCTCTCTGGCGTGGTCGTGGCCGTCGGGGGTGCCCCCACCGGGTCGCGCGGCGCGGGTATCGGCAGGCGTGGCTTGTGCGGGCGGTGCGGCAGTGCCTCCTTGGCCTCGGTGGCCTGCTTGCTGCGCTTGGCCGCCCGACCCCAGGACAGCACCTCGGCGCCGAGGATGAGCAGCAGCGGTGGAGTGAACAGCAGGAGCAGGCCCTGGCGGGACTGCGCGAAGTGGAAGAAGTAGCCCCAGCGCGGGAGCACCTGGACCACCTGGCCGAGGATCTCCTGGACCGGCGTCAGGTTCGGGTCAGGGTCTCGGTTGTTGTCGCCCTTGGTCTGGATGAACCAGCGACCGACGTTGCCGCCGGTCCCGTCCTTGATGAACTGCCCGGTGGTCGGGTCCTGCACGTTGACTTGCTTGATCGCGACGATGCGGTGGGTCGTGTACGTCGTTACCTGCCCGGTGGGCCCCTTGACGGGCACCGTGTTGCGGAAGGTGACCATCTGGCCGACCCGCAGCTCGTCACTGCCGATCGGCTGGATCACCACCGCGTCACCGGGGAGGATGTTCGGCTCCATGCTGCCGCTGGTGATGATGAAGAGCTTCTGGCCGTGCAGCCGGAACCACAGCGGCGTGCCGAACGCCGCGATCAGGCCGACGACGGAGAGCGCGAACGCGAGCCGAAAGGCCCAGCGACGCGCCCGCGCTCCCCTCGTCATCGGCATTACGGAGTGTTGTTGGCAGTCTGGAACGAGTTGAACACCAGCGAGATGGCGGTGCCGGTGGCCTGCCAGGAGTTGTCCGTGCTGGGGCCGTCCAGATGCGCCTTGATGTAGAGCGTGTCGGAGCCGCCAGCCGGGATGACCCGGTCGTTCGCACGGACTCCCGGGGCATCCGTTGGGGAGCCGAAGAGCACCTTGGAGTCCGTCGTCGACGAGACGCTGCCGTCCCCGAAGAGGTCAGCGGTGGTGTTCGTGCCACCGAACAGGACGTCGTTCGTGGGTGTGGTCGGGCACGCCCCGCCCACGAAGGCAACGGAACACACGGTGAACCACAGCTGGTCGGCCAGGTTGTAGCCGCTCGGGCTCCAGGTCTTCCCTGCAGCCGTCGCGGCGGCCGCCGCTGCCGCGATCGCCGCTCCGCCCGCCCCCGTGGTTGCGGAGGTCACCGCGGTGGAGTTCGCGGCGACCGCGTAGCGCAGCTGGAGCGAGCCGGTGTTGTTGACGTGCACCTCGGCGTAGCGCGTGTCACCGGGGGCCAGGTTGGTCTCGCTGAACTGCACGGTCTTCGTCGTGTTGTTGGCGAGGATGACCGACCCGGTGACGATCTGGCCGGCGTTGACCGTCTCGGTGTCGGAGAACCAGGCGCCCGAGCTCAGCGTGCCCACCGTGAGCAGGGACAGGCCCGCGATGCCGACTGCAGCGATCAGCCGCCGCCTGCGCTCACGCTCCTCCGGCGCGGGGCCTTGCGGCTCCAGTTCGTTGAGCAGGTCGTCCATCGTGGTCCCCTCCGTAGTCCGATCCGGCCGGTCGGCGTCTTTGACCGCCGACTCGTTCATCGACCCACCCGTTCGGACGCTTGACGCTGGGGGCTGGAAACCACCCGACCTGGCCAACTTCGGCGAAACCGCGTCATGACCTGAGCGATCCACCGTCAGTCGATTGTCGGGTGGGTGGCGTTGCCCGGCGGACCGTAGGCTGGCGCCCATGACGGCACCGCGGCTGCGCGCCGCCCTGGACGGGGTACCGTCCTACCGGGCCGGCCGTCCGGCCCCCGAGGGCGCCTACAAGATCTCCAGCAACGAGAACCCCTACCCCCCGCTGCCGTCGGTGCTGGCTGCCATCGAGAGCGCCGCGGGCCAGGTGAACCGGTACCCCGACTTCGCCTCGACCGCGCTGGTCGAGGCGCTGGCCGGCCGGTTCGGCGTCCCGGCCGAGCACCTCGCCGTCGGCACCGGGTCGGTCGCCGTCGCCCAGCAGGTGCTCATGGCCGCCGCCGGCCAGGGTGACGAGGTGATCTTCCCGTGGCGCTCGTTCGAGGCCTACCCGATCCTCGTGCAGCTGAGCGGGGCCACCTCGGTGCGCGTGCCGCTGGCCCAGGACGGCGGGCACGACCTGGACGCCATGGCGGCCGCGGTCACCGAACGGACCAGGGTCGTGTTCGTGTGCAACCCGAACAACCCGACCGGCCCCCCGGTGCGCCGGGCCGCACTGGAGCGGTTCCTGGACGCCGTCCCTGGCGACGTCCTGGTCGTGCTGGACGAGGCCTACCGCGAGTTCGTGCGCGATCCCGAGGTGCCAGACGGCATCGAGCTGTACCGGGACCGGCCGAACGTGGCCGTGCTGCGCACGTTCTCCAAGGCCTACGGTCTGGCCGGTCTGCGGGTCGGGTTCGCGGTCGCCCACGAGCCGGTGGCGGCCGCGCTGCGCAAGACCGCGGTGCCGTTCGGGGTCAGCGACCTCGCCCAGGCCGCTGCGGTCGCCTCGCTGGCCGCGGAGCAGGAGCTGCTCGAGCGGGTCGACGTGCTGGTCGCCGAGCGGGAGCGCGTGCTCACGGCGCTGCGCGGGCTGGGCATCGCCGTCCCCGAGTCGGAGGCGAACTTCGTCTGGGTCGGCCTCGGGGGGCGCACCGAGGCCTTCGCGGCTGCGTGTGAGCGTGCCGGGGTGGTGGTCCGCGCCTTCCCGGGGGAAGGCGCGCGGGTCACGGTGGCCGAGCCGGAGGCGTCCGACCGGTTCCTCGCGGTCGCGGCCGCCGAGCTGGCCGGCTGACGGTCAGGGCGTCATGGGGCGGGGGCGCTCGCCGGCGACGACTAGGAACACGCCGAGGACGGCGAGCCCGCCGCCCACCGCGATCACCGCGGTGACCGGCTCGGTCAGCACCGCCCAGCCGAGCAGCACGGCGACCACCGGGTTCACGTACGCGTAGGTGGACACCAGCGACAGCGGGGCGTGCCCGACCAGCCAGACGAACGCGGTGAAAGCGAGCAGCGAGCCGAACACCACGAGGTAGGCCAGGGACTACCAGGCCTCGGCGGGGACGGCGGCCGGCTGGAACCCGTTCCACTCGTGCAGCACCAACGACAGCAGGAGCATCACCAGCCCGGCGGTCAGCATCTCGACGGTGGTGCCGACGAAGGGGTTCGCCGGCAGGCCCAGACGAGGTGACAGGAACGTGCCGATGGCCCAGCACCGGGTGCCCACCAGGATCACCACGATCCCCCAGGCCTGCACCTGGCCGCCGTGGCTACCCGGCCGGGCCAGCACCGCGATGCCGACGAACCCGACGAGGGTCCCCGCCAGGGTGAGCGCCCTCGGATGGTCACCGGACAGCCGGCGCAGCAGCACCAGCCACAGCGGCATGGCCGCGGCCAGGAGCGCAGCCAGCCCCGAGGGCAGCGTCTTCTCGGCCCGCGCGACCCCGCCGTTGCCGCAGACGAGCAGCAGGACGCCGATGACCGCGCCCGCCCGCAGCTCGCGGCTGCTGACCCGCAGCGTGCGCCATCCGGAGCCCAGGGCGACCGCCACCGCGAGGATCAGCCCGGCCACCACGAAGCGCAGCCCCATCGCGCCATGGGCGGCAGGCTGCGCACGACCACCCGGATGGCCAGGTAGGTCGAGCCCCACACCACGTAGACCACGCCGAGCGCCGTCCAGACCAGGGCCGCGGAGGGCCGGCACGCAGCGAACCCGGTGCCCTCTCCGGGGGCGGCCTCGGGCACCGAGGCGGGGGGGCTCACCGGCCCACCCGATCACGGCCGGCCGACGGTGGACACGCGGGATCCGGACCGGGCTCCCGGGCGGCCACCAGGCATGGCCTACCTCACAGTCCTCGCGGGACCAACGACCCTAAGTCGCGGGTGGGGAGCTCGCCCATGCTGGGAGCCGTCATGGCTCCAGGCCGCACGGCGACACCGGAGGAACGCGGACATGAATGCGCTCGACCTCGCGCGGTGGCAGTTCGGGATCACCACCGTCTACCACTTCATCTTCGTGCCGCTAACGATCTCGATGGCGTTCCTGGTGGCCGGCCTGCAGACCGTCTGGTACCGCACCGGCAACCCGGTGTACCTGCGGGCCACCAAGTTCTGGGGGAAGCTCTTCCTCATCAACATGGCCATGGGCGTGGTCACCGGCATCGTCCAGGAGTTCCAGTTCGGGATGAACTGGAGCAACTACAGCCGCTTCGTCGGTGACATCTTCGGTGCGCCGCTGGCCGTCGAGGGGCTGCTCGCCTTCTTCATGGAGTCGACGTTCATCGGCCTGTGGATCTTCGGCTGGGACCGGCTGCCGAAGAAGGTGCACCTGGCCACCATCTGGCTGACCGCGCTCGGCACCTTCCTGTCCGCGTACTTCATCTTGGCCGCCAACTCGTTCATGCAGCACCCGGTCGGCTACCAGATCAACCCGAAGACCGGCCGGGCCGAGCTCACCGACTTCTTCGCCCTGCTGACCCAGGACGTCACCCTGATCACCGTGGCGCACACCATCACCGCCGCGTTCGTGACCGGGGGCGCCTTCATGATCGGGATCAGCGCCTGGCACCTGGCCCGCAAGCGTCACGTCGACGTCTTCCGGCCGTCCATGAAGTACGGCCTCGTGGTGGCGCTGGTCGCCTCCGCGCTGGTCGCCTTCACGGGTGACCTGCAGGGCAAGATCATGACCTCGAAGCAGCCGATGAAGATGGCCTCCGCCGAGGCGCTGTACGAGACCGAGCAGCCGGCCCCGTTCTCCATCTTGACGATCGGGTCCTTGGACGGCAGCAAGGAGATCTACTCGATCAAGCTCCCGAAGCTGCTCTCCTTCCTGGCCACCGGCTCGTTCGACGGCAAGGTCGAGGGCATCAACAACATCCAGGCCCAGTACGTGGAGAAGTACGGCCCGGGGAGCTACATCCCGAACATCCCGGTCACCTACTGGAGCTTCCGGCTGATGATGGGCTTCGGCTTCGTCGTGCTGTTCTTGTCCATCGTCGGGCTGTGGCTGATGCGCAGAGGACGGCTGCCAGGGGGCCGCTGGTTCTACGGCCTGGCAGTCTTCGGCCTGTTCGCCCCGATCCTGGCCAACAGCTTCGGCTGGATCTTCACCGAGATGGGCCGGCAGCCGTGGACCGTCTTCGGGGTGTTCACCACCCCAGCCAGCGTCTCGCCGGAGGTCAGCGGCGGAGAGGTCCTCACGTCGATGATCGTGTTCACCCTGCTGTACGGCGTCCTGGCCGTGATCGAGGTCGCGCTCATGCTCAAGTACGTCAAGCTCGGCCCACCGGCCGAGGACGAGGTCGATCAGCACCCGTACGACCCCGACGCCCCGGCCGACCGGCCCCTGACCTTCGCGTACTGACGGAGACCGTCATGGAGCTCACCACCGTCTGGTTCCTGCTCATCGCGGTCCTGTGGACCGGCTACTTCGTTCTCGAGGGGTTCGACTTCGGGGTCGGCGTCCTGCTCCCGGTGCTCGGCCGGACTGAGACCGACCGCCGCGTCATGATCAACACCATCGGCCCGGTCTGGGACGGCAACGAGGTGTGGGTCCTCGTCGCGGGCGGCGCGACCTTCGCGGCGTTCCCCGAGTGGTACGCCACCTTGTTCAGCGGCTTCTACCTGGCCCTGCTCGTCATCCTGGTCTCGCTGATCATCCGGGGAGTGGCCTTCGAGTACCGCGGTAAGCGGCCGGAGCCCTCCTGGCGGCGGCGCTGGGACTGGGCGATCTTCGTCGGCAGCCTGCTGCCCGCCCTGCTGTGGGGCGTCGCCTTCGGCAACATCGTCAAGGGAGTGCCGATCGAGAGGATCGGCGACCCGGCGCACCTGGAGTACACCGGCAACTTCTTCACCCTGCTCAACCCGTACGCGCTGCTCGGCGGCCTCACCACGCTCGGGCTGTTCGTCACCCACGGCGCGATCTTCCTGGCGCTCAAGACGGACGGCGACATCCGGGCGCGGGCCAACGCGATGGCCACCAAGGTCGGTCTGGTCACGGCGGTGCTGGCGGTGGCCTTCCTGGCCTGGAGCCAGGCGTTCTCGAACAACCTCGCGGGGTCGGTCGTGCTGGCCGTCGTCACCGCCGCGGCGTTCGTCGGCGCGCTGGGCATGAACCGGGTGGGTCGCGAGGGCTGGGCGTTCATCCTGAGCGCGGTGACCATCGCGGGCGCGGTGGCGACGCTGTTCACCTCGCTGTACCCGAACGTCATGCCGTCGTCGGTGCGGGACATCTACAACCTGACGATCACCAACGCTTCGTCGTCGCCGTACACGCTCAAGGTCATGACGTGGGTGGCCGTGATCTTCACGCCCATCGTGCTGCTCTACCAGGGCTGGAGCTATTACGTGTTCCGCCGGCGGCTGAGCGCGACGAACATTCCGGCCGAGGCGCCGCCGACCCCGATCGGCGCTGGGGGCAGCCCCCGGTCATGATGGCGGGGTGAAGCCCCTCGACCCACGGCTGCTGAGGTACGCCCGCGCCGCGCGGGCGTACCTCGCCGTTTCGGTCCTGCTGGGCACGGTCACGGCGCTGCTCATCCTCGCCCAGGCCTGGCTGCTGGCCCGGCTGGTCGACGGCGCGTTCCTCGGCGGGCAGGGGCTGGCCGACCTGCGCGGGCCGCTGCTCGCGCTCGGCGCCGTCGTCGTCGTCCGGGCTCTGGTGGTGTGGGCGAGCGAGCTGGCCGCCCACCGGTCCTCCGCGCTGGTGAAGTCGCAGCTGCGGTCCGGGCTGCTCGAGCGGGCCGTCGGGCAGGGCCCCGGCTGGCTGCGCGGTCAGCGCACCGGCGACCTGGCAACCCTGGCCACCCGCGGCATCGACGCCCTCGACGGCTACTTCTCCCGGTACCTGCCGCAGCTGGTGCTCTCGGTCATCGTCCCAGTCACCGTGCTGTTCGTGGTGCTCGGCCAGGACTGGCTGTCTGCGCTGATCATCGCACTGACCCTGCCGCTCATCCCGATCTTCATGATCCTCATCGGGCTGCAGACCCGGCGGCACACCAGCCGGCAGTTCCGCACCCTGCAGCTGCTGGCCGGCTTCTTCCTGGACGTCGTCGCCGGGCTGCCGACCCTCAAGGTGTTCGGCCGGGCGAAGGCCCAGGCCAGCACGCTGCGAGAGGTCACCGACACCTACCGCCGGGCCACCATGGGCACCCTGCGGATCGCTTTCCTGTCCTCGCTGGTGCTGGAGATGATCGCCACCATCTCGGTGGCCCTGGTGGCCGTCTCGGTCGGGCTGCGGCTGGTGTCCGGGGGGCTGGACCTGCGCACCGCGCTGTTCGTGCTCGTCCTGGCACCCGAGGCGTACCTTCCGCTGCGGCAGGTCGGCGCGAACTTCCACGCCAGCGCCGAGGGGCTCACCGCGGCCGAGCAGGTGTTCGAGGTGCTGGACCAGCCGTTGCCGGCCCGCGGCACCCGCACCGACGTGCCCGACCCCGCCACCACAGCTCTGGAGGTCCGCGACCTCGTCGTCCGCTACCCCGACCGGGACGGACCCGTGGTCGACGGGCTGTCCTTCACCCTGGAGCCGGGTGAGGTGCTCGCCGTCGTGGGGGCCAGCGGCTCCGGCAAGACCACGCTGCTGCAGGTGCTGCTCGGCTTCGTGACGCGGGACGGCGGGCGGGTCGCCCTGGGCGGCGTCGACCTGGCCGACCTGGACCCGGACGCCTGGCGGTCGCGCATTGCCTGGGTGCCGCAGCGCCCCCACCTGTTCGCCACCACGCTGGACGCCAACATCCGGCTCGGCCGGCCGGACGCGACCCACGCCGACGTGGCACGGGCGGTTGCTGACGCCGGGCTGGCCGACATGGTCGCGGCCCTGCCCCGGGGCCTGCAGACCGTGGTGGGGGAGCGGGGCGCCGGGCTGTCGGCGGGGGAGCGCCAGCGGGTCGCGCTGGCCCGGGCGTTCCTGCGGGACGCGCCGCTGCTGCTGCTCGACGAACCGACGTCGAACCTGGACGGCGCCACCGAGGCGGTCGTGCTGGCCGCGGTGCAGCGGCTGGCCCGCGGCCGGACCGTGCTGCTCACGGCGCACCGCCCCGCGCTGATGGCCCTGGCCGACCGGGTGCTCCGGCTGGACGCCGACGTGGTCGCCGTCGAGGCGCTGCCGTGAGCGCGACCGAGGCGGTCCACGCGCCGCTGCGCCGGACCCTGGCGCTGGCCCGTCCGGCCCGCTGGCGGCTGCTGCTGGCCACGGCCCTCGGGGCGGCCGCGGTGGGCGCCGGAATCGGCCTGATGGCGACGTCCGCGTGGCTGATCGCCCGCGCCGCCCAGCAGCCGCCGGTCCTCACGCTCGAGGTGGCGATCGTGGGGGTGCGGTTCTTCGGCATCTCGCGGGGGATGTTCCGCTACGGGGAGCGGCTGGTCGGCCACGACGCCGCGTTCCGGGTGCTGGCCCGGCTGCGGGTGACGGTCTACAGCAAGTTGGAGGGCCTGGCGCCGTCCGGGCTGCCGGCGTTCCGGCAGGGCGACCTGCTGGCCCGGCTGGTGGACGACGTCGACGCGCTGCAGGACCTGCTGCTGCGGGTGCTGCCGCAGTACGGCATCGCGCTGCTGGTCGGTGCGGCCACGGTCGGGCTGATCACCTGGATCCTGCCGTCGGCCGGGCTGGTCCTGCTCGTCACCCTGCTGCTGGCCGCGACGCTCGTGCCCGGGCTCACCCAGGCCCTGGCCCGGCGCAGCGAGCAGCGGCAGGCGGCCGCCCGCGGTGAGCTGGCCGCGTCCGTGGTCGACCTGCTCCAGGGAGCACCCGACCTGGTCGCCTACGGCGCGGCCGGCTCGGCGCTGGCCAGGGCCGCCGAGGCCGACGCGGAGCTGACGCAGGTGGCGGCCGCGACGGCGCGCACGGCCGGGCTCGGCTCCGGGCTGACCAGCCTGCTCGGCGGGATCGCCGTGGTCGGCGCGCTGGTGACCGGGATCCCGGCGGTGCGGTCCGGCCACATCGACGGCGTCCTGCTGGCCGTGCTGGCGCTCACCCCGCTGGCCGCGTTCGAGCTTGTCGTGGGGCTGCCCATGGCGGCGCAGACGCTGGAGCGGGTCCGGCAGTCGGCGGCCCGCGTGTTCGGCGTCCTCGACACCCCCGAGCCGGTCGTCGACCCGGTCGACCCGGCGCCGCTGCCGGACCGGGCGGTCGCCGGAGTGGCGACGGTGCGGGTGCGCGGGCTGACCGCCCGGTGGTCGGCCGAGGCGCGGCTGGCCCTCGAAGGAGTCGACCTGGACCTGGCACCGGGCCGCCGGGTCGCCGTGGTCGGGCCGAGCGGCTCCGGGAAGTCCACCCTGGCGGCCGTGCTGCTGCGGTTCCTGCCCTACGACAAGGGCTCGGTCACTTTGGGCGGGGCCGAGCTGTCCACGTTGGCCGGCGACGACGTCCGGACCGTGGTGGGGCTGGCCGCCCAGGACGCGCACCTGTTCGACAGCACGCTCGAGGAGAACCTGCGGCTGGCCCGACGCGACGCCAGTCCGGAGCAGCTGCGCACGGCGCTGGCGGAGGCCCGGCTGCTGGACTGGGTGGACACGCTGCCCGCGGGGCTGGACACCCGGGTCGGCGAGCACGGGGCGCGGCTGTCCGGCGGCCAACGACAGCGGCTCGGGGTGGCCAGGGCGCTGCTCGCCGACTTCCCGGTGCTGGTCCTCGACGAGCCCGGGGAACACCTCGACACGGCCACTGCCGACCAGCTGACGGCCGACCTGCTGGACGCGACCCGGGGCCGCAGCACGCTGGTGATCACCCACCGGCTCAGGGGCCTGGAGGCCGTCGACGAGATCGTCGTGCTCGACGGCGGACGGGTCCTGGAGCGCGGCACGCACGACGAGCTGCTGGCCCTGGGGCACCGGTACGCGCAATCGTGGACCGAGGAGCGGGCGCATGACCGCGACTGAGCCGGACGGGACGCCAGGAGGAGCGACACACGTGGTGATGGACCGGGTGAACCGCGGCCTGCTCGACGCCGTCGTCGCGGTGGCCAGCGGCCTGGACCTCGAGGCCGCCCTCGAGCGGATCGTGGCGACCGCGGCCGAGCTCGCGGGGGCGCGCTACGGCGCTCTCGGCGTCCTCGGTCCGGACCGGACCAGCCTGCGCGAGTTCGCGCACGTCGGGATGTCGCCCGAGGACGCCGCCACCATCGGGCACCTGCCGCGCGGGCGCGGGGTGCTGGGGCTGCTGCTGGTGGACGACCCGCAGCCGATGCTCGTCGACGACATCGGCGCGCACCCCGAGTCGTTCGGCTTCCCGCCGGGTCACCCGCCGATGCACTCGTTCCTCGGGGTACCGATCCGGGTGCGCGGCGCGGTCTTCGGCAACCTGTACCTCACCGAGAAGCAGGGCGCCGCCGCGTTCACCGACGAGGATCGCGAGGTGGTCGAGGCACTGGCGGTGGCGGCCGGGGTGGCCATCGAGAACGCCCGGCTGTACGAGACGGTGCGGCTTCGGGCCAGCTGGCTGCGGGCGTCCACCGAGATCACCGGGGCGGTGCTGTCCGGCGAGCCGCTGGAGGCGGTGCTCGAGCTGATCACGTCCCGGGCGCAGGAGGTGTCCGGCAGCGACCTGGTGCTGCTGGGCCGACCGGACGGCGAGGGCCAGCTGGTGTACCTGCAGGCCGCCGGGGAGGGCAGCGAGGCGCTGCGCGGGCTGTCGGTTCCCGAGGGGTACCTGGCCGCCGAGGTGCAGCGCACCGGGCGCAGCGTGGTGGTCGAGCAGCTGGACGACGGCCACTCGGTGACGCCGCCGGTGCGGCTGCCCTCGGCCGCGACGATGATGATGCCGCTCAAGGCCGGCGCCCACACCTCCGGCGTGCTGGTCTTCGGCAACCGGCACGGCGGGCGCCGGTTCACCGACGACGAGCTGGTGACCGCGCAGGCCTTCGCCGACCAGGCCGCGCTGGCGCTGGTCATGGCCGATGCACAGCGGGAGAAGGAGCGGCTGGTCGTCCTGGAGGACCGCGACCGGATTGCCCGGGACCTGCACGACCTGGTGATCCAGCGGCTGTTCGCGACCGGGATGGCGCTGCAGGCGGTGACCCGGCGACCGGGGATCCCGCCGGACGCCGCCGACCGGATCGGCCGGGCGGTGGACGAGCTGGACGAGACCATCGTCGAGGTCCGGCAGACCATCTTCGCCCTGCAGGAGTCGGGGCGCAGCGAGCCCAGCGGGCTGCGCGGGCGGATCCTGCGGGAATCGGCGTCCGCCATGGCCGTGCTCGGCTTCGAGCCCACCGTGCAGTTCTCCGGGCCGATCGACTCGGTGGTGCCCGAGCCGGTCACCGACCATCTGCTGGCCGCGCTGCGGGAGGCGCTGTCCAACGCCGGACGGCACGCCAACTGCTCGTGGGTGCGGATCGGGGTGTCGGTGGACGACGCCGACGTCGTGCTCACCGTGTCCGACAACGGGCGGGGGATCGGGGCCACCACCCGGCGCAGCGGGCTGGCCAACGTGGCCAGCCGGGCGGCCGAGCTGGGCGGCTACAGCAAGGTGGAGAGCGTCCGCGACGACGGCACCGGCACCCGCCTCACCTGGCGCGCCCCCGTCCGCTGACCGCCCGCCGGGACCGCCGGTCAGCGCTCGGGGTGGTCCTCGAGCCGGACGACGAAGGTGGCCGCCTGGGTGCGCCGCTCCATGCCGAGCTTGGCCAGGATGCTGGAGACGTAGTTCTTCACCGTCTTCTCGGCCAGGAACAGCCGCTCACCGATCTGCCGGTTGGTGAGTCCCTCCCCGATCAGCTCGAGGATCCGCCGCTCCTGCTCGGTCAGCGCGTCCAGCCGCTCGTCGTGCTTGTCCTTGCCGCGCAGCCGGTCCAGCACCCGGGCGGTGGCGTCCGGGTCGAGCAGCGACTTGCCGGCTGCCACGCTGCGGATCGCGTCCACCAGGTCGGTGCCGCGGATGTCCTTGAGCACGTAGCCGGACGCCCCCGCCATGATCGCGTCGAACAGCGCCTCGTCGTCGGCGTACGACGTGAGCATGAGGCAGCGGGTCTCCGGCACCAGCTCGCGGATCTCCCGGCAGACCTCCACTCCGGAGCCGTCGGGCAGCCGGACGTCGAGCACCGCGACCGTCGGCTTGACCAGCGGGATGCGGGTGAGCGCCTCCTGCGCGGTGGACGCCTCCCCCACCACGTCCAGGTCGCCCTCGAGCATGAGCAGCTCGTGCAGCCCCCGCCGGACGACCTCGTGGTCGTCGAGCAGGAAGACGCGGATCCGGTCGTCGGTGGGGGTGGTCATCGGGCCTCCGTCATACGGGCGAGTTGACGTGACTGTGCCACGAGTCGGCCCCGCGCGTCCCATACCGCGCCCTCCTCGTCGTACCAGCCGTCCTGAACCAGGGTGCTGTGGGTGCGGACCTGAAGCCAGCCGGACGCCGGCAGCGCCCGCAGGTGCCAGCTCAGCTCGACCGTCGGCGCCCATCCCGGAGCCGACAGGTGCCACACCGTCGGCGGTAGCGCGTCGACGGCCAGCAGGGCGATGAGCGGGTCCGCCTCGTCGCCGTCGCGCATCCGCAGCCAGGAGCGCATCTCCGGCTGCCCGGAGCGCTGGCCGGTGACCCAGCCCAGGCCGGCCGGGTCCAGCCGCAGGTCGACCTCGTCCAGGAGCGGCACCCGCCCGGTGGGCAGGTCGGCGACGGCGGCGACGCACCGTTCCACCGGGGGCATGGCCGGCGCCGCGACGTCGCCCGCCCACGACGGGTCGCTGGACTGGGTCAGCGCCGACGTGGTCACCACCGCGTCCAGCAGCAGCTGTCCGTCCTGGTCAAGGCTGGCCCGGTGGGTGGCCGTCGTCCGCCCCGAGCGCAGGCTTGTCAGCCGGATGTCGGCCGCCGTGCAGGCGGGCGGTCGCAGGAAGTGCGCGGTGACGGCCACCGGGTGCGGGTGCGGCGACTGCGTGAGGACGGCCCGGGCCAGCGCCGCCAGCAGGTAGCCGCCGTTGGGGTGCCGGCCGACGGTGTACCGCTCGTCGACGTCGACCCGCGCGCCGCCGTCCACCGGGTGCACGGCGGTGGCGTCGGTGAAGGAGGTCACCCGGTGACGCTATCCGGCGCCCACCCGCGCCGCTCACCGCAGTCTCAGCACCGGGATCCCGTCGATGCGGGCCCCCGGCTGGTAGCGATCGGCCAGCAGGGCGGCGATCCCTCCGCTCGGGTCGATGTCGTCCGGCTGCTGGTACACCACCACCCACTGCGGTGCGTCGGCCGACCCCAGCCAAGCGCGCAGCCGCGCCACTTCACCGGGGATCGTCTCGATGTTGGCCCGCCACAGGTAGCGGTAGTCGGTGTCACGGCCGCTCAGGTAGTACACGTCGGCCGAGGAGACGAAGGCGTAGACCCGATCGCTGGGCGCGGCGTGGTCGCGCAGCCACGGGGCGATCTGCCGGTTGGCCAGCAGCCGGTCGTCCGGCATGGCGAAGCGGTCGCGGTGGTCCGGGGTCAGCAGGGCGATCGCCAGCACGGTCACCAGGGACGGGACGACGACGACGGCCACCGCGGCCCTCACCCTGGACGGCGACAGCGCCACCACGCCCAGGGTGGCGAGCAGCACCAGCGGCGGCAGCAGCTGGACGTAGTAGTGCGGGAAGAAGAACTGGCCGCCCAGGAACCCTACGGCCGCGGCCCCGAGCCACACCAGGGGCACCACCTCGCGGCGGCGCCAGCAGACGACGCCGCCCCAGGCCGCGACGACCGCCAGCGGCACCAGCCACGGTCCGTCGGTCAGCAACGACCCGCCCAGCCGGCCGACCCGGGTGAGCACGCTGCCGGTGTCGCCGGCCGACAGCCGGTACCCGACCACGGCCGACCACCACAGCGACCACGAGGTCAGCGCCGCGTCGAGCAGTGCGGCCCCCAGCGGGACGGCGGCCCCGACGCCGGCGACGCGCAGCGCCCGCCAGCGCCGCCCCGGCCCGGACGCGGCCGCGACCACGGCCACCACGACCAGGCCGTCGAAGCCGGACTGCTTCATCAGCATCGCGGTCCCACCGAACGCACCCGCCAGGGCGAGCAGCCACCACGAGCGCGACCCGCGGGCCCGCCAGGCCAGCGCCAGCGCCACCGCCGGGGCCGCGAACGCCGCCGCCACCAGCTCACCGTTGAGCAGGAAGCCCTGCAGCCGGGGGGCCACGAGTACGGCCGCGGCCAGCCCGGCTGCGACCACGCCGGCGGCCCGGCCGCGCATCGCCCACGCCGCGCCGGCCACCGCCACGGTGACCGCGACGCCGGCCAGCATCGCGGCCACCCGGATCGCCCCCGGCCAGGTCGAGACCGCGACGACCGCCCGGTACACCAGCATCAGGCCCTGCGGCCGGTCCACCCAGACGTCGCCGTACAGCCGGCCGCCGGCCGCCCAGCGCTGGGCCAGGTAGGCGTAGCCGCCCTCGTCGGCGTCCAGCGGCACGCCGAGGAACGGCAGCCGCAGCAGCGCCCCGGCCACGGCCAGCCCGACGACCGCCAGCGCGGCTCGGACGTCGGCTCGGTGCACCTGAGGGACGGTAGTCGCCGCCCGACGGCACCCACTCCGCCCCTACCGGTAACGGGACGACACCGGAGTGGGTACCGTCCTGCTGAGGCACCAACCAGGCCCCCACCCCGGGCCGCCCAGGTTCGGCCGCCGTCGAGCCGGAGAACCCCGGTCCCGACGCCCGGCGAGACGTCAGCGAGGAGCGCAGCGTGGAGATCCCAGCCCCCCAGCTCGTCCAGCTGCTCACCCCGGAGGGTGAGCGGGTGCACCACCCGGACTACGACGTCGATCTCACTGACGACGAGTACCGCAGCCTGTACGGCGACCTGGTGCTCGTGCGCCGGATCGACGTCGAGGCCACCGCCCTGCAGCGCCAGGGCGAGCTCGGCCTGTGGGCGTCGCTCCTGGGTCAGGAGGCCGCCCAGGTCGGGTCCGGCCGGGCCCTCGCCGCGCGCGACTTCGCGTTCCCCACCTACCGTGAGCACGGGGTGGCCTACACCCGCGGCGTCGACCCGCTCAAGCTGCTCGCCCTGTTCCGCGGGGTGTCCAACGGCGGCTGGGACCCCAACGAGAAGAACTTCGCGCTCTACACGATCGTCATCGGCAACCAGACCCTGCACGCCGTCGGCTACGCCATGGGCATGGTCAAGGACGGAGACGAGTCGGCGGTCATCGCCTACTTCGGGGACGGCGCCTCCAGCCAGGGCGATGTCAACGAGTCGTTCATCTTCGCGTCGGTGTTCAACGCGCCCGTCGTGTTCTTCTGCCAGAACAACCAGTGGGCCATCTCCGAGCCGCTGGAGAAGCAGACCCGCATCCCGCTGTACCGCCGGGCGGCCGGCTTCGGCTTCCCCGGCGTCCGGGTCGACGGCAACGACGTGCTCGCCGTCCTCGCGGTCACCCGCAAGCACCTCGCCGACGCCCGCGAGGGCCAGGGGCCCAGCCTGATCGAGGCGTTCACCTACCGCATGGGCGCGCACACCACCTCGGACGACCCGACCCGCTACCGGCTGGCCAGCGACCTGGAGGCCTGGAAGCTCAAGGACCCGATCGAGCGGCTGCGCTCGTTCTTGTGGCGCCAGCAGCTGGTCGACCAGTCCTTCTTCGACGCGCTGGACGCCGAGGCCGAGCAGCTCGCCGTGCACCTGCGCAGCGGCTGCCGGTCGATGCCGGACCCGCAGCCGGCCGAGATGTTCGACCAGGTGTACGCCGAGCCGCACCCGTTGGTGGAGCAGGAGAGCCGTGAGCTGGCCAGCTACCTCGCCTCGTTCGAGGGGAGCCACTGACATGGCGGAGAAGGTCACCATGGCCAAGGCGCTCACCAGGGGCCTGCGCAAGGCGATGGAGGACGACCCCAAGGTCCTGATCATGGGCGAGGACGTCGGCAAGCTGGGCGGCGTCTTCCGGGTCACCGACGGGCTGCAGAAGGACTTCGGCGAGCACCGGGTCATCGACACCCCGCTGGCTGAGAGCGGGATCATGGGCACCGCCATCGGCCTGGCCATGCGTGGCTACCGGCCGGTCGTCGAGATCCAGTTCGACGGGTTCGTATTTCCCGCCTTCGACCAGATCGTCAGCCAACTGGCCAAGATGCACGCCCGGTCGCGCGGCCAGGTGCCGCTGCCGGTCGTCGTCCGCATCCCGTTCGGCGGCGGGATCGGTGCGGTCGAGCACCACAGCGAGAGCCCGGAGGCCTACTTCGCGCACACCGCCGGCCTGCGCGTGGTGTCGCCGTCCAACCCGGTGGACGCCTACTGGATGGTGCAGCAGGCGATCGCCTGCACCGACCCGATCATCTTCTTCGAGCCCAAGCGCCGCTACTGGGACAAGGCCGACCTGGACGTCGCCGCGGGGCCGCCGATGGAGCTGTTCCGGTCCCGGGTGGCGCGGCCCGGCACCGACCTCACGCTGGCCTGCTACGGCCCGATGGTGCGCACCTGCCTGGACGCCGCCACCGCCGCCGAGGCCGACGGCCGCGACCTGGAGGTCGTGGACCTGCGCACGCTGTCGCCGCTGGACGTGGACACCCTGGCCGAGTCGGTGGAGCGGACCGGCCGGTTGGTCGTCGTCCACGAGGCCCCGGTGTTCCTGGGGCTCGGGGCCGAGATCGCCGCGCGGATCAGCGAGCGCTGCTTCTACGCGCTGGAGGCACCGGTGCTGCGAGTCGGTGGTTACCACACGCCGTACCCGCCGTCCCGCCTGGAGGACCACTACCTGCCGGACCTCGACCGCGTCCTGGACGCCGTCGACCGCGCCTTGGAGCACTGATGGGACAGCTGGAGCAGTTCCGCCTGCCCGACGTCGGCGAGGGGCTCGCCGACGGCGAGATCCTGCAGTGGTTCGTCCAGCCGGGCGAGCACGTGTCGGTGAACCAGACGATCGTCGAGATCGAGACCGCCAAGGCCGCCGTCGAGCTGCCCTGCCCCTACGAGGGGGTGGTGGTCGCGCTGCTGGCCAACGAGGGCGAGACGGTCGACGTCGGCACGCCGATCATCACGATCGACACCGCGCCCGGTGAGAGCGCCGAGGGCGCGACGGCGGCTGGGACGACGACGGTGCAGCCCGAGGGTGAGCACCACGCGGTGCTCGTCGGGTACGGCGTCAAGGAGACGTTCGGGACGGCCCGGCGTCCGCGTCGTCTTGGGGGTGGCTCGACCCGGCCGAAGCCGCCGACCCGCCTGGGTGGGATGGAGGTCGGCCGCGCCGTCGAGCGGGCGCTGAGCCATCAGGCGGACGCGGAGCCGGTGCCGGCACCCTCCGGCCCGGTGCGGACCAAGCCGCTCGTGCGCCGGCTGGCCAAGGACCTCGGTGTCGACCTCAGCACCGTGGTCCCGACCGGACCGCACGACACGATCACCCGGGCCGACGTCGAGGCGGCGGCCACGCAGCCCCCCTCGGCGGCCGGCCGGCCGTCGCTGCGGCCGGTCGCCGCCGGCCCCCGGGAGCGGCGCGAGCCGATCAAGGGGGTGCGCCGGCACATGGCCGAGGCCATGGTCGCCTCGGCGTTCACCGCGCCGCACGTCACCGAGTGGGTGCAGGTCGACGCCACCAGGACCATGAAGCTGGTGTCCCGGCTGCGGGCGACCCCTGCGTTCAAGGACACGCGGGTCACCCCGCTGACCCTGTTCGCCCGGGCGGCGCTGCTCGCGGCCCGGCGGCACCCGGGCATCAACGCGGTCTGGGACGGCGACGCTGGCGAGATCGTCTACAAGGACTACGTGAACCTGGGGATCGCGGCGGCCACTCCCCGGGGCCTGCTGGTGCCGAACATCAAGGACGCCGACCGGCTGTCGCTGCCCGAGCTGGCCCGCGCGCTGACCGACCTCGTGGACACTGCCAAGGCGGGCAAGACCGCGCCGGCCGAGCTCTCCGGTGGGACCTTCACGATCACCAACATCGGCGTGTTCGGGATCGACGGCGGCACGCCGATCATCAACCCTGGGGAGTCGGCCATCCTCGCGGTCGGAGCGGTGACCCAGCGGCCCTGGGTGCACAAGGGCAAGGTCCGGCCGCGTTGGGTGGTCGAGCTGGCCGTGTCCTTCGACCACCGGCTGATCGACGGTGAGCTCGGCTCCCGGTTCCTGGCCGACATCGCCGCTCTCGTGGAGGACCCTGCGGTGGCCGTCACCTGGGTCTGACCGACCCACCCCCGGCAGGGGTGGGTCAGGGGGTGATGGCCATGGCCGCCAGGACGCGTTCGGCCAGTCCGGCGTCGCCCTCGACCTCGACGGTGCACGCCGCGGGGAGACGCCGGCCGCAGGCCAGCATGACGAAGTCCTCCCAGCCGAGCCGGATCAGCACGGTGGGGCCGGGGGCCTCGGGGTCGTCGCTGACCGCCTGGCCGCTGCGGCTCATGGCCACCCCGGCGTGGAGGGACAGCGGGCCCTCGACGTCCCAGACCACACGGGTGCCCGGCTCGGGTCGGACCCGACTGCCGATCACCATCGG